>JGI24158J21664_10004927_pt1 | contig 17319 bp, 10 predicted proteins | sample Ectturendosymbi3_FD_21664 | JGI IMG/M metagenome (IMG submission 21664)
CAAGCAATAGTAAGAGAGATTGCGAGCATGATCTCTATTGTTGCTTGCTGCCACGGTGCGAAGCTTTGCGCACATGCCGCTCAGGATTTCCGATCGCAACAATAACAAGGAGACTCCTACGCCGAAGCAGCCACATACTTGAAAGGAGACTCCAAGTGTTCAATGGATATGAGCTCAGACAACAGCAGACAAAATGATGAGACAGCACCTGGATAAAATGTTCTTCCTCAGTGTTTCGGGTCGCAGACCTGTATTTTGGCAAACTTGATCGTTGGTTTCTTTATGTGTGCGCAGTGGTGCTTTCGAGCCTTCTTACTCATAACTGAACGTTGTTAATTATCTTGAATAGGCTTATCGTGGTTTCTGCCTTGACTACTCTATCGAAATACAGACTAGGCGTGGTGTTTTTTTGCGAGCAGGTAGATGAGAAACAGCCCTATCACGCTTTCTACATTAGACATAAGGAAGCTGCTGCAAAGAAGCAAATGCTTGGTTCAGCATTCGTCATTCGTTTGCGAAAAAACACCTGAGCAGTGCTTATAGCTGCTTAAAAAGGCAGACAAAAATCCATGGTAGCGCAGACTCAACTAGAAAGAAAAATGTAAACATGGATGCTTTAGTGGCGATTGCCAAAGGAAATCGAGGTGCTACTGTAACGTTGTCAACGAGCTTGAAGTTGTTTTTGCGAAAAAATAATGTTTTTCAGAGATAATTGGCATTCTTGACAGTCTAATACAACAGCAAGACTCCGTCTCTGCTGCGATATACGAGATTCCCCCAAAAATGAATGACGATATGCAAGCAAATTACCGCATTTTCAGCACAAGTGCGTTGATAGTACAGAAAGGCATGCAGATTTAGGCATAAAAGTGTAAGTTACGTTCACCCAGGGCCGCAGCCAGCTGGTATTTTACGGGGTGGGAGCAAATGATTCTAACTTGATGTAGTACCTTACAACTAAACATGATTTTGAAAAATTTTTGGGGGAGGGCAATTACCCGGTTGCACCCCCTGGTTGTGGCCCTGATTCACCAACAAATTACTTGCAAGCTTTTAAATCTCTTTTGTACCCCAAGGTCCTACCTAAACTTAACCCGTTACTGAAGTGCTGTCAGAATATGCGAAGGTTTTTTTAGGTGAACAATGCTTGGTCTTTGAAGAAACTGGAATAGTTCTATGTTTTGCTGATAACATTATATGTTACGTAAGTCAAGCCAGCTCCATATTGATCAGGTTGCTTTGGTAAGTTACAAATAAATGCGCTTGGAATTTGATACAACTTCATCTTGAATGCGCCTTGATCGAGGTAAACCAAGATCATCGGCTGAATAAGTGCAGAAAATATAGTGTAGTCAATACCCTACATCAGGGGCGTGCAACCTGCGGCCCGCGGGCCAAATGCAATACAACAAAGTGGATTTTTATGCCGGTCACTAGTACAAGACAGCCTGTGTGAAACGAAGGCGCGGCCCGTGGTCTAATCTGTTTAATTGCATTTGGCCCTTCAGTAATAAAGGTTGCACACCCTTGCCCTACATGGTTGTCATATGTCGAAGTACTTAATTTTTTATGACGTTCATTTTTGCACACACGAATGGAACATAGGTATGAGGTAACTGATTTTGTGTCATAATGGATACGTCCACTAAAAAACTACTATGGCGTATTAAGTGTTTTCATAAAATATAAATGATAACGTCACTAGCTGCTTTCGTCGTCGTTGTTTTCCAAAACGACAAAGTTGTGTCATGTAGCTTATCCAGTCTGTTGTACGCAACCCAATATCTTTTCTTGTAGATGCGTAAGGATTATTGTGCATCAAACCGTGCATGAGCAATGGATTGCCACAGTATCGTGTTTTGCTTGGAGAGTTAGTGCATTGTTTTAAGTCGTGACTGAAATGACGTGCTTGGAGTTACAATCAACACTTCTAAGTTGTAATTTTTAGGCAGCGGGTTAGTTGCATACAGCGTCGTTTCTACTGTGTCACCTTTGAAAGATTTGACTAAAGATTGGCAATGAAGTAGGAGGGGGAACTTGGGTGATGCAGCAGCTGTATATAATGCAGTTTTAAACTAGTATGAAACGAGTAAATCACAAGCCTTTTGGTCCTTGCACTAATTAGCATGCATACCACCTCCGACAGAGGTGGAAAATTACCCACTTTGTAAAACTTACTGTTGATCTCTGCAGGAATTGCTTGAACGACAGGTTTTTGTTGTGAACTTGGGCTAATTTATTAATTGCCGACCGCGTTGTGCCATTGACTGCGTTAGACACCACTGTTGGCGACTCGGCATGCCTTGTACATTTTGGTATTCACCACTCAGTAGTGATGCATCTTAACTTGTTCGTGAAAGTTTCAAAAAGTTCTGAGCAGTGCAGTTTCAAAGCAAAAACTCCCCAAAATTGTTCTTATAGTTGCACCTAACCTCATTTTCGGTATGCATGGAGTGACTTTTCAATCATTTAGCATGTTTCAACACATCCTGGAAAATACACGTTTACCTCATGTGGCAAAGAAAGGTTGAGATGAAAGTCAAGCAATTTTTGTCTCGCAAAATTATAATTTTGCATCAGCCATTTAGCTACGCTACATGCCAAATACTTCTTACCTTCAGTCGCAGCCGCATAGTACTAATAGCGGTTTCAGTCGTTCGAACTCTGCAGTGTCTGTTTGATTGATGGCGTGTCATGTCACGATTCATTCCCATTTTACTTAGACTCGACTAGTTTAGGAATTGGCGCCTTACTCCGCAGTAGTGTTGTAACAAGTGTTACGTGTTAGCTAACATTAGTGTTAACAATGTGTCTGTAACCCTATGGTTCTGTCTTCAACGCAATTGCAAAAATTGTCTTAACTCTGCCGGCTCCAATGGCTTGTAAAACGTTCTGTTTTGTCTGTTTTTATTGAGCTGCGCTCTGCAGAGTGTGTGTGCTTGTACTGTGGAGTTCGTGTGTGGTCATAAACTAACGAATAAATAAATAACATTCACTCTCAACCAACAGCAAGGGTAATGCATTACAGAAATGCCCTAGTATTGCACACATGTGACGTAAAATTCTTCAAAATGACGTTCAAAAATATGTTGAAAGGCGTTTTGAAAACCAGCCACATCAGAATGCACTCCAAATTTTGAAAAGGTTTGTTCAGACAGGCAACACTAGACTTTTCATTTGCGTGATCAGCAGCTACTCACGTGACGTTTGACGTAAGTTTGCTACAGTCGTGTTTTGCACACAAATTCTAGTTCGAATATTGTAGCTGTTAGATGTAAAGTGCCAGGTTGACAACGCCTAAGCAGCAGATCATATTTGCGCATGAATTGCCCAATCCCTTTGTCGCTGTAGGACGTATTTGTCCCACAATGTGCTTGTATTAGTAGGCCTTTGTAAAAATAGTCATCCCATGCTCAAGAGCGTCAGTGGATAGCGCAGTTTTAATTGCAAACGCTTTCCTTCCGGAGGCTCTGCAGTGCTAAGGGTTCACTGACATTTGAACTCTTCTTGTGATTGCTGCATATGTTCCTGGGTTTCCCCAACGACGCAACAGGGCTGCAGCTGCATAAGATAACAACAACTTTCACTTGACAAGCGTCATAATCAATCAGCAACTTTGGTTGTTGTCCTTTGCGGCGACCCTGCATCTTTGTTTTATTGCAGTTCAGGAACTTTCTGTTCTCTACCAGCGCCAACTTTCTGATCGGCGCTTGACAGTTTTGCTCTGCAGCTTTCGTGATTTGCTGTTGATTTAGTGCAATCATACACAACGTACCTTGAACCTTATGTCAGGGTGCGGCATTACGCAACCTCGGGCGAAAGAATTACGGAGCTCCTTCGAGCGTGGAGCTTTGAATATTTCGATGGATTTGGGATCAATTTGTTCACGTGTGTCAACGCTACAATAGGCGTGGCGTTGTGCACCTGCAACTGACCAGCCTGGCAAGCAAATTTATATGCACGGTATAACTACACTGACCGTGTACCGTATAATTTCATGTACAGTAAAGGATATGCGTACGCTAAGAACACGTGTTTTAGAAATTGTTGTTACATCGTGATTGCCAATTTCCAACAGTGGGCTTTGGTCCTTTCAAGCTATTTCACATCTGTTACCAATCATTCATGACCACTGATTAGGCTTGGTTCAGGCAGGCGTCGTGAGCCTTGTTTGTGTTATAGCACGATATAACTAAATTTTACTGCCGCTATGGCATAAGATTTCATTGCCAATAGAAACTACCCCAGAGAGCTGGCTAGCGAAATATTGTTCCCTGCTACTTACTACTCAGGCTCCCGGAATCATTTCATCTAGATGGAAGGAAGAAGTGTGACCTCGACATGTTCAAAACAAAACGAACGAGGAAACAAAGCGAGGTTAAAAGTTGGAACGGACAAAACTGGTGTATCTGGTGACGTAATTTTGTGCAATTGCAGACACGAGACGCCGAATATTGAGGTCATATTTCAAAACAGAGCACCAAAAACAATGTAACAGAAGTGACTGAAGTGTTTTGTGTTAGTGAGAGAAATCACAAGCTGGGATGAAGCTGTGACATCAGGCAACAAAATGTTTATTTTGAATCTTTCCAGCGTATGAAAATCTGAGTTAAATTTCCAAACAAAAAGTGATGTGGAAGGTAGCACTTGGTATGATATGGCGTCTGCTGATTGCAAATTGTAAGTAAACGCAAGCACTAATGGAAAAAAGGAATGAGCATGGAATTACGAAAACGGTGATGGTGACATAAGATCTATTTTGAGAATGCTTAACCCACGTTGTTTGATGCAAGTACTACTTACTGCGTCTGGCGCGTCGAAGCGGTTTTATTACATTTTTTCCTGGTTGTCCTGCCTGTTACATATATAATATAATAATATTTTATTACGCACTCGTGTTCCATATCAAAGCTACAGGAACGCTTTTGATAAACAAAGTTCGCTTCGTGTTTGAAAAGCTGTCTTGCTATGAAGGTTATTCCAGACGTTTTGGCGCGGTCTGTGGGAAAACTTATTTTGGTGTCTACGGCCTTTTAAGCCAAGTGTATGGGACACTGTGGATGTGTTTTAACATTTTTGAACAGGACCGCATACCCGTTACGAAAGTTATGTGCTGTCAATGTCACATAGAGTTCTCCCCAGCTACGTTGGGTTGCTGAACAAAGTGGACACTTAGATGTTGCTTTTTCGAGCTGTTGACCCGCAATGCCATGTGGAAACTCACTGCTTACCGTTTCGTTGCAACCAGGCCCGAAACAAAACTTCCTGAACGTATGGCGGGCAGCAAGGTCATCGAAGCGTGCAACGACATCATCGAAGATTTGCTGGTGGCTCAAGTGTGTCACCGTGCGGATATGTGGGAACTGAATAAAAGACCCGCGAATCGTGTGTTGTAAGATCAGTGCATGTGAGAACTGCAAGCGAGCATGTAGCGCTCTGCAACGAAGGCCGTTGCAAAGTCTATGACTTCTGATAAATTTTGTTTATCTTCAGAATTGAGTAAACTATGGTTATTAATACACTTTTTGTCTTCATCGTATTTGCTCTATGTGGTCGAGAATGTGCCGGTTTTGACTCAGAGAAAAATTTAGAGAAGATAAGGTTTAAAAATTTAGATAAGATAAGGTTATTTTTTTCACATCGCAGCTTAGCAAACACTCTATGGTTTAACTTTGCTTTTCAGCGATGTTGTAGAGCAGAAATTATTGTACTGGCATCAGAAAAAGTAGTGTCTCAGTAACCTTGACATACTGTAAATCTGCTCCATTTTTGTAAAATGTTTAGAAATATCTATAACCGTGCTTCGTATTACGTGGAAACAGTTGTCTGCGGTCACTGGTAATGGAATCGAGAAGACCAGCTGAAAATATGTTTTCGTGCAGCGAAGTCAAAGGAGTAAACAAATGGCAGACGATAACCACGCTAGATGCGCTACAACAGTGTTTACCAACAAAAATACAGCTTTCTTGCAAGCACAGTTTATTCTTCTTTTGCCGAATGCACCATAAAGTTTAAAACATCCTAATCGCACAACCTGATAATTGACAAATCAGTTCTTGGTAGTGACAAAAGCGTGGTCTTGCTAAGACTGGTACGCAAAACTACCGCTTTACGTAAGAAAGTGGTTTCTGGTAATTCCAACCTTGTCCAAAATACAGTCATAGCAAGCAGATGTTAGCGCCTGGAACTTGTCCAGAGTAATTTTTACAGAATTTTTGAACGACGTTTTTATCTCCTGTAAAAGAAATACATATATGTAAAATGCGCTGTGTGAATATAGTTTTCTGGTAAAATTTCTTAGTGTGTGTCTTTGACTGAGGATTACGTCGGTATGCATTCGGGCAGCACAACACTCGGATACACTTTAGTATTTACTTCCTTCACTGGTCTGATACATAAGGTAGTAGACTTGTTGACATAAATGATTACGTTTTGGCGCTTGCCCAGGCACAGATGTTGCTATTCAAAAATGTTTGACTTTTTTACGCCTTAGCTATTGCTGGCAAACGTTTTCATGTTAAGAATTAACTAACTGATTGTGGTTCAGCAAATTCTGGATGTTTTCTTTTTGGCTAACAAATGAAATAAACCTGTGTCTAAAAAGTTAATTTATTGTTTTGCTTTAATCTGATTTGGAATGCCGCACAGTTCGTACTAGTTTTATCACGCAGCAGATAAGGCAAACGTTAGTGTTTTCCCGCAACTTAACAGATTTACGCCACGAAGATGATCTCTTTAGATTTTACAACAACAGTTGTATCTGTGTGAAAATAGAATAGAAATAATAATGCAAGGGATATTACAATTTCCTATGCGTTTGTCGCGCACTGATTCGTCATTGGCTGTTTTCAAATTTATATTACAAATATTGTATAGTAATCAGACTGTTTGGCATTTAACCACCTTCTTTGCTTTTTTTAGTCTTTCCAGTGATTTTGTTTAATTTCAAGCTTAGGTGTAGCCAGCGTAAAGTTATTTCGCCATGGCGCTTCGCTTTTTCTGAAATAAGCGGGCACGCTAATGAAGTGGAATTTTGGTTTAAACGGGAATTTCGCTTGATTTTTATAAAAAAAAAAAAAATGAGCGGGAATTTCGCTTGATTTTTATGAAAAAACAAGTTGATCACGCTGAAGCAAATTGTTTATGAGGTTGTTTTTTCAGTATGCATATTCTGCTGCAAAAACAAAATATCAACGCGTCCTTTTTCCTGGAGGTTTTCGCCACCATATCCATTAGCAAACATCCTATCTTGCAGAGGGTTTTCCTCGTCTGTATGACAGGTTGATTTAGATGCATAATCTTTGCTTACTGTTTGTGAGCAATGTCTTAATGCTCGACCTACTCTGAACATTCTATGTCCAATCGAAATTCCTTACTGAGTCAAGATTTATGTCGCTATCTTAATGAAGGCTGCAAATTGAATGGCTTATTTTGATCTTAGCAAACTAAAATTTAGTTTAAGCTACTGCACTGAAAGCGTTCGAATCCTAACTGCAATGGTGACGACTGCTTGACAGCTTTAACCACTTCGTATCGTAAGTGCGATGTCATAGGCAAGTATACTGCCAATGCAACAAGGGTGGAAATTAGAAAACTAGAAATAAGTTGGGCACCAAGGTGCCAGTGGGCACGTGGAAATCTTCCGCTACGCAGCACAGACGTGATGAAATAGCACTGAGAACTTTTGCATCAAAATGTGAAATTTAAGGTTATCACAATGCCAGGTTGTCAGTTTATAGTTATACTTCAGCCAAAACCCAAAGTGGGCCGCACAAAACCTTCGTCTGGGCCGCCCAAAACGTACCGAATTTGTAATAGAGCGGTCACGCACCCACGATAAGAAAATCACTTACCATCTGCAGCTCCAAGATGGGGACATTACGCAAATGAGTACTGATGAGTCCAAGATAAAAATAACACACGATCTTTTGTTGCCTTTTCTGAGATAATTTGGTTTCGGCATTCCGAGTTCACTCAAAGTGTAGAACGATTTTGAAAACATTGCTTTATCAGGACTAATACTGATGCGAAACGATTATGATTTTCTGCAACATTAATAGGCAACAAGATCCTGTTGTTTGTCTGAGATACACACAGTTGCATGCCCGATATCTGGCCGCATGCTATCTCTTGCATGCTCAGTCTTATTTGCAGTGCAAAAGCTTCGAGCAGCGTTTGTACTGGTTAGTGTAGATATTTTGTTCATAAATAATACGTGATAGAGCAAAGCCGTAAGCACATATTCTTGCGCTGGCCAGAGCATAGTCCATGTAATAGGCCTAGGCTTATTTTATCAATTTTATCAAAAAGATTGCTAGATTGCAAAACACACTGCTGTAAAACCGGAGCGAAGCGGTCCACGGCGAAGAAAAAGCAACGCATTATTTTTTAGTAATTGGTGTTGACATCATCGATAAAGCTTCATGCGGAAGATATCCAGCTTTTGAAAAAAAGAAAACGCATCAGCTGCTGCCAGTAGGCCACGAAGTTTTATTACTATCAATGTTTTTGTCTTATTCACAAACCAAGTCCAAAAATGCATTCGTCGCTGCGATTGAGCATTTGGAGTTGTGGTATTACTTCTACCTGCAGTATTTCTTGGCTTGGGTTCTGCTTTATTAGTGGTTTCCAACCTTCTTCTTTCATTGCAAATTTTTGTTTTACAGAAGGAATGGCAATATCACTTTAGATTGCCTACTCCGTTAAGCTAGATTTGTTTCCAGCCACCAAATATCACACCAAACCATTGAATTGATGGCGAAAAATTCAGCCTCGGTATCCCTGAATATTTTTGACCATTCGGACTGGTGTAGGCCTAATTATTTTTAACCATTGCTGCACTGTTGGAAAGATTTCAAGGTGCTTTTCGTAACATTTATTAAAGATCGTATTGATAAGGACAACCAGCAGAAGCGTTGGATTTTCGCAAAACCGACTGTTTTCAAGTGGTGGTCAGAGTAGCCACACAAAAACTCAAGGAAAAGTTTTGTTACTTCCGGAAAGATGTAATCCACTGCAAGCAGAAGTTTTGCCGTTACGAAAAATCCAAATAAAAATTAGTAACGTTATACCTTTTTCATCACTGCTTTTGAATACTTAGTACTTACTGTAGAGCTGCTACCACGCTAATGGAGTCTACGAGCTTTTTCAAAGAAGGATAAAGTTCAGGGTTCCCATGCAGTATTGAAAGTATTGAAAAAGTATTGATTTGTGAAATCGGTTTTCAAGACCTTGAAAAAGTATTGAATTTGGTCAAAACGTACATAAAATTGAAAAGTATGGAAATTCCAAGTTCAGCCTTTTTTTTAATTCAGATTTTGTTCTTTACCGTTGATGACACTTTTGCAAATATTTTTACATTGTGTTCCATTTATAAAATTTTTGAAAAATGAAGAGAAGTGATGGTATTAAAGTTCATAAACTTTGAAAAGGTGCTCAAAAAGTATGGAAAGTGGTTTTTGAAAATGCGTGATATTCCTGAAATTTGATCTTTAAAGGCACCTGTAAGCCAGCAATTCCTTCTGATGATTCGCACAACTTACCTTATTTATACGATTGCAAGTGGCGGCCTATAAAGCTTGTTTCATCATCATTTCATGCGGCTTATAATCAAGGACCGTTTACAATCAAGGGCGGCTTACATGTTATATTTCTTTACCTTATGGAAAAGTATAGATAACGCTCAGTCTCTCCTTGGCCAGGTTGTGTCGACCAAACTCTCTTTTCGCATTGTATTCTTTTCACCGTCACGTGCACATCCGTCACAGGAAGGAATATGACATACAGATGGCACTTGCAATGGTCGAAACATCATTACCAGGTTTGCTAAACGTAGAACGTGCTAGTACCTTAAAGTATCTCAGAGGCTTAGGTAACCTATAATCAAGTGCGGCTTACAATCGAGGGGCCTTACATTAGTTTTTTAACACCATTTCGTGCGGCTTACAACCAAGGGCGGCTAACAATCGAGTAAATACGGTAGTCTTTGAAGCAGAAATACTCCGTTGATACGGCTTTCGTGTTCATATTAGCTCTCTGCATTGTTCGTGCCTACCAGCTAGCAAATGGCACGCGAAGTGAGCTCTCTCTCCTATCTTGCATATCAAAACATTTAGCGGCAAACGTTTTGAGTAACGAGAAACCACCGTCACTCCGACAGCGTGATTATCAAGCTTTGTCGTGCCGGATGCAACACAATCTGAACCCGAAGCCACTGGCCATATGATCTGCACCCGCGGGCCGCACTTTCAACACCCCTGGGGTATGCCGTACCGGCAGATAGACAAAGTTAAAATGTTTTACTGCATTAAAACGCTAAGATAGGAGAGAGAACTCACTGAGCCCTTTGCTAGGCACGTTCAACTTGCAACTTGACCAATCTCCCCCAAATGAGTCTAGCAAGTGCTGTCCCAACTCTGAAGATATCGCAAGCTGTTGCAGCAGACAGAGAATACGTACATATGACTTGGTACAGTTGTTTTTTCTTTTGCAGATTCTGTGTGTAGTTTCATTGAAATTCACATGTAAAATGTCAGGTAACAGCAGCTTTGTGCAAGGGAGATTGTTTCCCGACCTCTCCTCAACCAAAATAAAGCAGTTTGTTTCAAATACCAGCAACGTGACTGAGGGGGAGTGTGTTCCACTTCAAGAAACCTACGTGCAAGTTGTTTCGAGTTTGCCAGCGATAGTCGTCGTGGAGAACGGTCTTTTCTTGTATGCCGTGATTCATTACCGGGCAACGTTGAAGCACAACAATGTTTACCGCTACGTTGCCAGCGCTCTCGCGGCCAATATTGTTCTCAGCGCTTTCGGGTTCTACCATTTCATCAACTACTACTATGCATTCGAAGCCAGGGATCCGAATTCGTGGTGGGCGTTCCGGAAAGGTTAGTGCTAAAATGTGTTTGAAAATTTCTAACTCGCATTCTTGCTCTGGTGCGGTGGCAGCAATGACGTATATATTTTCTGGATAGAGACGCACGTAAATATTTCAATACAAGCACATGTCCATGGAATAAAAGGCAGGTTACACTACACATCAACTTGAATTTTATTGCGGACTAGGTAAAAAAAACGGTGTAAAACGTTTTGAAAACGCCCTGTGAAAGGCTAGTTTGCATTACATACTCCAGTCATTAATTAAAACCCCTTTCGCTCAGTTGAATGAAATGTGCCTTTTTTGGTTAGCGTGCCCAGAAAAAAGCAGTTGTGCGATCTTCAGGTAGACTTGTGCTAGAAATCTTGACGTTCAGCCTGCTGTGATGTTTAAAAACACGTCTAATCATGACTTTACGCTGTTGATGCAACATAGAGCTCAGCGCGGCCTTTGCACTATCTATTTAGTTTTCATGTAAGCTATGTTAATATCATTTGGAATCAATTCTGAAGCACCTAATGATTTTTCAAAACAGATAGCTTGATCTTTTTATCTGGTGTAACCGAGTGACTACCCTGACTGCCTTAGTTTGAGAACTCATTGTTCATGTTTTAGTGTTGGAAACGTAGGCTCTCTTTTAACCTTGGTGCTTTTAGCAAGAGTTCAGGAAAGCCGATCAATAGTGCGGGACTGCTAATTCGTTTTTATATTTCCTTCAACATCAGATCATCTTTGTATTTCTTTTACGTAATTTGTGAAAATAATCTTTCCTCTACGAAAATATGCTTTCATATAGATTAACCATATTAAGTATTGTAACCTCAACACCGCGGGATCAAGCAAATGTGTGCATTGCAAAAGGCAAGGCGAGCTGGATGCCAAACACTGCATTTTTGAAGAGTGATTGTGTGAACATTGCATAAAAATGAATGTGTTTCAGTCAACCGTCTTTTTCAAAAGTATAGCTTTTCTTAAAAATATTTAAAAATTAGAAAGCGAGGCTTATGTGGGCAACAGTTAAATGGTGCCTGCAAAAACTGCGCTTCTCCGCATGCACAAACAACCTTCGGAAAGGTTGAAGTGTTGCTACCGGCAACAAAGACATATATTTTGCAATGCAAAAATGTGTTTGGTCAAGCTTGATTAGTGAACAAATAAGTAAAAATCAGTGCACTTTTGCATAGCGGTGTGCTAGGTGGAAAAACATGATCCCATCTAAAAATTTCAGGAAGTGCCTCATTTGTATTTAGTGCAGCTCCGCTAAGCAGTCAGCCTTCACCAATGAACCTTACTTTAAGTTTTTTAGAACAAGTTTGAAGAACACAGTTTGAGACATCGCGATGGCCCCAACAAGCTAATATTTTCGGGGGGGAATGGTTGCAAGTTGTTGTTTTACCAACCTAACAACTAAAAAATTTTTGGCGCTTTTAAATGTTTTTGAAAATTTCGGGAAGGGAAAATTTCGCGGTATGCCCCCCTGGTTGCAGGCCTGGGCCTCACTCAAATTTATGCTATATTTGAATTCCTTATTTGACCAGGTTCTCGGCCGCGTTTGCGAGTCTTAACTTTGAAAAAATTGTCCAACTACCATAAATCGAGGTATAACATGGCGAACAGAATAATGATTGCTTAAGACCGTGCGCCTTGATAATTGCAAGAGCTAGCGTGTTTTGGCTGGTGTCCAGTAATTCGAAATTTGGTCTAACCATGTGACGCCTTCAAAATTTCTACTTGGTTCCGAACAACAAGAATCAAGCAATGCTTTTGAACATTATGTGCACGCCATAAATTGTCCCCTTTACTAGTGCCACCTATCTATGCTCATGTTTAATCAACGTAATCGTGTCAGCGCCGCATGCTTTTATATTACCTCCACATATCTATCTGGCTGTTCTTTCATGTATGTGTGTGTCCCTTGTTACTGCCATATATGCTATTATTTTTTGAATCCGCCCTTGGCTTCTAACATCGTGAAGCCAAATATCAACAGAAATGGGTATAACAAGTTTCAATTCAAAAACATTACAAATCGTTTAAAGATCGACTTTTCACGTTAAACAAAACCACAAAAAGCCGCTTCTTTGAATTATTTGATAAGCTGAACGCTTTACATTCGCTTGATTTATTTGTACAGGATTGACTCTGGCACTTTCACTCACTTTGCTGGGAAACATCGGCCTCCTCATCTACGGCATTGAAGAATCGTTCTACATGGTCGGTCGTTCTGTTCTTAAACATGATCACAGCAAACGATGGCTAGACCCGCAGAAACGCAGGAGAAAGGCCACCATGCTCATATGCGTGGTTTGGGCCTTGCCCACAATATACGGTCTTTTAGCCATGACAAGCTGGAACTGCGTCCGGTTTTGCAACTGCACATTGAGCTACAGGGACGGGAGACACATATGCAGCCATGAACTATGCTCTGAGATCTACACTCCGATGTCCAAAACGTATTTGCTGGTCGTGTGCATTCTCTGGTTCGTGGAATGTGTTGTTCTCGCAACTCTGCTCGTCAGGTCCATATTCAACTTCCGGCACAGCAAGCAGTCGATTGCGGGCACGACAGTCAACTTTCGAAAGACGCTGGCTGCCTACAGCGCGTCGCACTGCGTCATCTTTCTTCTCTTCGGCCTGTTCGTAGCCTGCACAGCACCCATCATGATACTGTTCACGTTGGACTTCGCACTTCCTGCCGTGCATTTCGACCACATGTTGATCAACTTCGTAACGCCGCTTCCAGTCGTGTACTGCGTCCTGAGCCCTTTCTTGCTCACCCACCGTTTGCCTGGTTTGCGCTCGGCCGTTCAGATGACTGTTAGCGTTTCTATGAGCAGAGCAAGCTCCATGCGGACGAAGGACCGGATTATACCAAACACCAGGATGGCAGCTTCAACAACTAACGGCAGTTCATCTTCTGAAACAACTCCTGTATAGATGCCTGCCTTTCATCGAAACACTGCCGATCTCGGTTGAGAGACTGAGGCAACTAAAGCTCGAAACGTTAACATGTAGGAATCTCTCTACTCTTTGCATGTCGGTACTTTGGGAGTAAAAGGTCGCCTGATACAGTTTTGAACAATATACTGACAGAAGTGTTTAGTGTTGTTAGAGACAACAAAGCAAAACCACTGATTTATATGAAACCATGTGCGACTTTTGAAAAACAAACTACTGTCGTCACTACAAAAATCGCTGAATTAGACACGTGTTCATACAAGGTGACACAAAAAAACGGTCCTCATAAAGAAGTAGAAACACCGTGAGTTGTTATTATTCAGGATTTCGAAAGTCAGACACTTGAAAAACTGTGTACATATATTGACGACACTCAATAACATATTGCTCTTATATTCCGATTTTTCTGTTTTCCTCATAACGCCGTTCTGCATTGCGTAAGGGCAACGTCTTTTTACAGAGACGATGAAACGCTGTCTTCATTATGACTGTGTTTGTTGTCGCTCTTGCATGTCTTCCCAACAGCAGCTGTTGTGAAAGCTTGATGAAAGTTCCACCATGAACTAGGGTCGGATCCAGCGAGTAAGGTTAGGGGGGGCGATTTCAGTAATATTTGGTAGTCAAGTCTCATTGCGAGTTCACTACTGTAAGAGAGATAAAGTATACTTCACAATACTTTTGTGACAAAACAATGGACGACAAAATGACCTTATATAGCGAATGCTGTTTTCCGAATTTTTCAAAATCATGGTGATCAAAGTTACTTTAGTATGTTTTAGGGGGGCGATCGCCCCCCCTGGATCCGCCCCCGCCATACCCTGTGTAAAATACGCAAAAGCAAAATACTCGATGAGCGGCACATAACTGTTGCAACATGCCGGGTTGGTACAAAAAGAAACACCCTGTAGCACCTTACAGTAAATTAACTTATCGCAGCTGAGTCTTGCACCTGCAGAAAATTCTAACAATTTTTAAATACCGTCTCGAATCCGAGTTAAAAATCAGTTGTTTCTTGTGTGACGAACCTTGGAAATCAACTGATAGAATCAACGTTTCCAGCCAGACTAACAAGATTTTGGCAGGTACTGGGAATTTCTCTTTCCAGACATCTTGCATTAATTTATGGTGTTAATAATTTATGCCAGTAATCCGAAACGCACCAGCTCACACAATTTTAGCGGCTTGTTGTGTGGCCCGTAAAATCTTTCCAAGCTCTCCTAATCCACGAAGAACGGTCCAACATTGTGTCTCTTGTTGGGAGGGATTTTCCTAGGAATGAACGTGACGACAGAGTCCATACATGGAAACTATAATGATCAGCAGACGAAGATTATGTTTATTTATTTATGTGAGAATGACAACCATTACCTTTCGAATTGCGTCTCATGCTTGCCGGTAACTTTTGGCACAATTCTTCGAGTGTTCCACTTGGCGCCGTTAGCAACCGACCGTATTGCCAGCTTTCTCGTTGTTTTGTTGTCTGCTAAATTATTTTATCGTGAGAGCTGCTGAATCACAGTAAAATTGCAAAGCAGTTGATTGGCTAATCCGCAAATTTTAAATTAATTTGTAATGTCAGGGCAGCGAGTTGTGTGCAGGTTGCCAGTTTCAAAATTTGAAGTTTATGTCTTCTTTGTTGCTTGTATTTGCGTCTGTTTTGGCATATTTTTTGGAAAAAAACTTTCCCGGAAAATTCGATATTGCTTTCTTTTCTTGCTTTTTCCTCCTTGCTTTTGTGATGGGTTGATCGCTTTCACCCACTTACGGCTGATGCTCATCGTGTTATCACTTTTGAATCAAACGTTCGTCTTTTTGTTGGTATCAAGTGAAATATATATGTATTTTTAGACTTTCAGTCAGATTTACTTTTGTTTGCGTGCACTCAGGTTCTTCATGCATTCGCAAATGACTGACATAACGTTTCGTGTGAAGTTTTCTCGACTGGACAGACCTGGTTTGCGTGATTTTACAGAAAACCAACGATGAGCATCGAGCTGAGCACATTTCAAACATTCCGACAAACAGCTTCTCCTTTCCATTTTTTTGTACTCGTCCTCACAAAATCTTTATTTTTAATTTCTTGTGCACGTTTCTTTTCTCTCATCGTTACGATTTGTATATAAATTGTCGGCGCTTTCAGAGTGCTTTTGTTAAAGTGAAAAATACAGGTAAAACAAGTTGAAATAAAAAGTCTGCTTGGAATTTTTGAAACGCAACTGTAAGCGCAGCTTGTCGAAAGGTGGTGCGGGCGCAATGTTAGGTCGATGCTGGCATACTGCTGACGTTTCTAAACTCATCCGGGCTCGAGGAAACTTTTGCCCGCTGTGCAGCAACAAATATCGTCCATTTTTAAATATTTGTCCGCTTCAGAAACGACTGCACACACGTGACGCCCGGTTGCATCAACAATACAAATAAGAAGTCATACAAAATCCAGGTTAAGTTTTATTGAATACGATTTTTAGAGATGGTGATGTCAGTGGTGGACATAGACATTTGAAGGAGGCAAGTTTTAAGGTATTAAAAGTGCATCACTGCTCTCTCAACCAAACGCAGAAGAATATTTACTGTCTCCGTTTTTGAAGAGAAGGATGTATTCATCTAATAAAAACGCAAAAAAGCTTGTTTTACAAAATTTAATTTTGGTAAATGGTTTCATGATGAACTCCTTTACCGAAAACTTCGTTCGTGAAGCTATACCTCATAAAAAACAGTTTTATTAGAGTTTTAAGGCAGGTTAGCTGGAACTTGATTTTCGTACGAGTTGAAACGAGTCTGCAGCAATCTTCCAAAATTTGCGTGTTGCATATAATTTTGTACATTTGTTTTCTTTTGCAGTAGCACTCACTGTTCTATAGTACCCATTTTTATGAAGTGTGGTTTGCCTACCGTAGTTGCTCTACTGGGAATTTTTGCAACGTATTTTTATCGCAAGGTAAAGCTTTGAGCATATTTTAAGCATGATATTGAAATTTTCCAACTATTTTTCTGTCAAGAAAGTAACCCAGGAAAGCATTGCTTTTATGGCTGGCAGTGGCGGATCCAAGACCAGGGGTTTGGGGTGAACAGTCATATAGCAGGGCAACAAAAAGTTACTCACTTGCTAAAAATTCCAGGTTCTCTGTGACAATCGTGGGCTATCATACAAAAGTGATCACCTTTTGCAGACCAAGCAAGTGGCTAATTTTGTTGGTTGAACTGTGCGATTTTTCAGAGGATCACTTCACTTTAACATCGTCTTGTATCATAAGATCACATAACATTTTTGAAGCGGGTCCAAAAAAATGGGCCCCATTTTTCGCAAGCCGCACAGTCAAGGGCGTACGCAAGGGGGGGGGTTGGGGTTAAAACCACTCCTTGAGCTTGATATTTTACAAAAATTTGATTACCTTCGCAAGGAGATTAATTGTTTTCGCATACTTTTTGCTTGTTAATTTGTCGACTTAATGCAAATACCACGGAATAAATTTGCATGCAAATTTCAA
>JGI24158J21664_10004928_pt1 | contig 17319 bp, 15 predicted proteins | sample Ectturendosymbi3_FD_21664 | JGI IMG/M metagenome (IMG submission 21664)
GGTGTGGATTTTTTGTGACTGACGTCATAAGTGAAGTAGTTTTAGGGTCATTTTGGCTCATGTTGCCTGGCCTAGGGCCCAACTACTAGACCAAAGCGTTTCGCTGAAGTTTTCATTGGAAACTAGGCTTGAGTCCGAGTCTTTTGAGCCTTTGATTGACTTTCTAGCGTTTCTGGTTCAAGAGCTATGATGTAAAATAAACAAATTAATTAATTATCTAATTAGCTAATTAGTCAAATATTTTTACTAACTTAGATCACACCTTTTGAACCCGAAACCCCAGCAGGTCATCCAAAGTATCTAAAGACTAGGATTGTAGCTGGTTTCCAGTAAAAACTTAAGCGAAATACTACCACCTAACGGTTGGCACCCAGGGCCAGTCAAAGTGGGCCAAGGTGGCCTAAAAGTCCTCCACTTATGATGTCACTCACAAAAAAACCGCACCCCCCAAGCAAAAAATATTTTTTCGAGTGCAGACTAGTAGACTTGCCACGTCTTTTGAGACTTTACCGGGTCTGTAGAGCATACCGGACCGGAGAAATTCCCATGCAAAGCCACGTGTGTATAGGCGTTTTTTTCCAAAAATGCCCGAAAACAGCCGGACGCCAAAGAGGTAAATATCAAAATGTTTTAAATTTGTATCAACCTTGCTATGCTGAATGAAAAAAATCCTTTCTGAAGTTTCCTTGTTTTTAATTTTAATAATCAATTTTTTTCAGTGACAATCATTCGTATAGCCAGGGGTGTAGTGGGGTGGGAACAGCGTTCCCACACTTTTTTGCACTAGATTACATTAAAATATGGCTGTGATCTCACAGATGTGCTAGGGACATGCAGATACGCACTGCTAGTCAAAAGTCTACAGTGAAACAGATAGATCCAGCGTGGAAATTCTTGTAGGCAAATGCTCACTTCATGCGAACTATTTGGTGCAGTCTTTGCTGTTCCCACACCTCTTTCATTAGAACTACACCCCTGCCCATAGCTGCACTTTTAGACATATAAGCATTGTTAAAAGATTTTTTGACTGATGATTATACGTCTATTGTTTGCAGCTAATGACTGAGATACTTCTTGGTATTCGTGTAGTCAAATTCAATGTTTGGGAAGGATTCTTAACTGAGAAAGTTGACAGGTACTACAACAGAATATTGGGCTTTTCTGATGTCTCAGCAATTTTAGTATGTTTACCTATATCTTTATTCAGCTGGCCAACACAGTAGCAACAACGATTCTTTTGTTTGTTTAATTATTTTTTAGTTCTAATCACTGATTTTTATTTAGTAAATTAGTCATTTAATGATTTTAATAAAAAGTTTTTAATGTTTACATGTACTGCTTTTGATTGTTTGGATTGCATATGGTAAAGTGGATACCTTAGTCAAAAAAGGTCATCAACTTGGACTTTTTTCTAATAGTAAAGTTAGTGATACATGATATCAAATTTTCCATTTAAAGTTATTTTCACTTGCTATTCCTTGAATAAGCGGTGACATTTTCAAAATTATGTATAAGGAGTGAATAGGCCCAAATTGCTGTAATCAACTTCAGTGCTTTGTGCATACCATACCTGTTTTTTTTAATTAATTCATCACTTGGCCATTCAAGCATACGATCAAATGAATTGAAGAACCTGAAAGGAATTAAATACTTTGATGCTGGATGTGTGTATTTATGGGCCACAACACCTGTCATCATATCACTGTTGATATTTTCTATATACTCCGTTACTGGTGGTCAACTCACAGCTGCAAAGGTTTGTCTTGTCTTCTACTGTAAGGTGAATGACTGTTAGTGAATTAATAGTTACTAATGTTAGAGAAGTAAGATGTGAAACAAGGGCACATCACCTAAATTGTAAAGAAGCAGAAACATCAGTGAGTTTTGTTCCTTACAAACTCTGGCAAATGCTTCAACTCAGGGGCATGACAAGGGGGCACAATTCCCAGGGTGCGAAAAATCACAACTTTACAAGTACTTTCTTTGATAAAATGCATTTGCTTTCGAAAGATCTCAGGTTTGAACATGGGGGCACCGAACTTACTTCTTGCCCCGGGCGCCATCTAGCGTTGTTATGCCCCTGCATAGACTGCAACAATAAAAACTGTTTTTTTTTTAGTGATTCAGATGCAGCTGCATAATGAATGTTGGCTTAATTACTACAAGCACTTGAATTAAGCATAGTGTTGTAGTGTCCTTTTTGGACTTCAGGGATTTACCCTGATTGGTTTGAAATTGCAAGAAAGTTTCTGTTGGTACATTGCTCATTGCAGAGAATCTTCTTATTTTAATCCCAAGTCATTCTAAGAGTAAGTTTCATGTTGGTTATAAGTTTAAATTTACTCTGAGTCTGCAGTGTCACTGGTTTACAGCATCACATGCATATGCTTGGCCTGCCTTGTCTTCAGAACACCTTCACAAAGGGCCAAGTATGTGCAGCTAAGGCATGGGCAGCCTATACATAACCTTAAACATAAGCTTTGCCTAGGCGTCGTTTTGTGTGTGCTCTTGCATACCGTTCATATGTACTTAAGCGTTTATGTAGCTGTATTTGCGTTTGTGTTTGATTGCAAGCGCAATGACTTAGCCGTTGTGAAACAATGGGATGGGCCACAGTTATGTGCGTGCTAAGACTTCCTGCATAAAATCATTTCATCTCAACAACTGCAGCACATGAATGGCGAAGTTGCTACATTGCAGGTTTTCACTGTGGTTGCGTTGATTAACATGCTCATATCACCGCTCAACGCTTTTCCTTGGGTGGTAAACGGTCTCATGGAAGCGTGGGTATCGCTGGACAGGTTGGAAAAGTTCATCGCCATGCCTGACTTTGATGCTGACCAATACTACGTTGATGAACTCAAGAATGAAGGTGCGGTGTTTGCTAGGCATTTCAAGGTCATGTTCAGTGGCGGTGTAAACAGCCCCATTGGTAGGTTAAATGTAAAAAACGGACCCCACTTATCTTTTGTTCCGGTAGTTACTTTTGGTTTTCAGCAGGTTGGTGTCATTTTGCATTTTTCGAAGTTTTTTCCGGTAATTTCGGGTTCTAGTATGGACATCCAGATCCGAATTCACTATCATTTCCCAACTTTTTTCTGGTTGGTGGGTAGTGGGCTCCTTCAGCTAAGTTTCTTCCCCCTGGCTCAAACCTCTGGCTACGCCACTGGTCACATTCCAGTCTACCGCAGATAAAGTAGGGCAGATACTTGTCGCGGAAAAAATCGGGCTTCCGTGACGTCTTCTTTGTTGTTTTTTCAAAATCTTTAAACTGTTTCTACCTGTTGCCCATAATAGTATTAAAACTCATCGAAACAGTATTCACTAGTCTATATTTTCGAACAATATGATCGCATTGACTTAATCCTTTTCGGTCGTTTCAAAAAAATTCGGTCTATATCCGAAAAAAAAACTTTTTTACACTCGCTTCTGCCTGTTGCTGCCATGTTTGCAGAAATAGTACTTCAGATTCGCGATGGCTCGTTTTCGTGGAATGTGCCCGTTCTATCGGAATGCAACGGACCCGCTGAATTTGTCGCGAAAGATCAGATTTTGAATAAAATTTCCATATCTGCAAGCAAGGTTTGTATGTGTGCTTTTGTTTGAGAAAACCGAGGTATGTGAGAAGTTTTTCCTATAATTATTAGTGACATTTTCTTAATAAGCGCGCGAAATAGCCTCAAAATATTGCGTATTGCAATCCGTCATGGAGTAGGTGTAAATTGATAGGGCCGAGTGGTTTACATTGCTGGGTTTATTTTTTTTCGCTGATACATTTCGGCAGATTGTTCGAAATAGCTTAAAAACTTTCATGTTTTCTGTCATTTTTTCATTTTAAGACATTTCTGATGGCTGAAAAAGGTTTTATGACCGAATTTGACTTTAAGTTTTTCGGTCATTTAAAAAAAAAAGCTTCCCTCAGTGACCAAAAGAAAGCGAATGACAGAGAAAAATTGCCTTGTCAATGAGTCATCGCGGAAACGTAATTTTTAATGAAACACTCAATGTTCAGGGGAATTTCATTGGAATCGCTGGCGTGGTCGGGTCCGGGAAGAGTTCACTTCTTTCTTCCGTTTGTGGCCTGTTGGAGAAGCTGAACGGCGACATCGCTCTGCACTGCAAAGAAGACGGGGTTGCTTACGTGACGCAAGAGCCTTGGCTGCAGCACGCCACCATCAGGTAACACTGCGGCGCAGATGGACGTAAATTACGCTTCCTCCGGCGTGTTGCCGAATCTCGCCATCAACCGCTTTATTTAACGGTGTGTGCAGATGAGACGTTTGACGTATCTGCAGTAAATGAAATTGTTCACGGGATTAACGAAATCGTTCAAGCGGCACATGGCGACGGACAAACGGCATCCGCAATTTTTTTTGTCGGTATTCGTTGTGAAGAAGCATTGTTGCTGTAATTTTTCTGTTCACTTCATGAAATACAGTATAGGTCATCAACGGCATGCTGTGTGGGCAAGCTTGTCAGTAGTATTTGGTCAACCTTCAACTACACAGGTTAATATATGGCGTTTACTCGTGTACTTCTCTCAAAGAACTTGAGCAAACTGAAATATCATGTACCTTTTGTATAACACGGCCAAAGTTTTGACAGACAGTATTGAACAGCCATCATTCTTTCAAAAATTTGGGCCAAAGTTTTTGTTGTCTTGTTGCAAGTATTATGTTTATGTGAAAACCCAAAAAAATACAAAACGTGAACAAGACTTGTGCGGTTGCAAAACTTTCGACCCATAAAATGGCGTTTGGCAGGATGTGGCATTGATGAACGCACAAGGTTTTGGCTGCCCCGGTATTCTCTATTCGTGGCCTGCTTTTTCTGTCGCTGCGCAAATATCTCTTTTTAGCGATGCATACGTCATTACATTTTCCACTTCAATTTATTGCCTAAAAGATGTGGAACATTTTGCTGTGAATAAACCTGTTTTTTTCGTTGAGACATTTCGGTCATTCAACCGACATAGTTTGAAAACTTTCTGTCATCTTTCTGTTTAAAACATGCGTTTGACCGAATTGACTTAATTAAAAAAAATTGGGTCAATAGTGGCCGAGAAAGAACCAGGAACGAGCGAAAGTGCGCGCCTTGGTTTCGCGTTCAGCGCCCTCTTCTCTCGCGCGCAGAGACAACATTTGTTGGGGGGAGGATTATGACGTCGCCCGATTCGACGAAGTTGTCGAGTGCTGCGCGCTGAGAGACGACTTCGCAACGCTTCCGAACGGAGACATGACGGAAGTTGGTGAAAACGGCGTCACGTTGAGCGGCGGCCAAAAAGCGAGGATATCCCTGGCGAGGGCTGTGTATCAGGTTTGTCATGTTACTGTACGTTTTTCTGCGTTGAAAGCTGCTTCACAATGAGACTTTGAAAAAGACATTTGGTTTTTCTTTGCTTCGGTAAGCAATGCACGCAGTTGCTGTCGATTGGTATTGTGAACAACACAGCCACAAATATCGAAAACATTATTATATTCAACGTATCAGTTCAGTCGTATAACGTGGATGGTTCATCACTCTATTACCATACTGCTATTCAGTGTATACTTGGTCTCTGTTACGTAATATAGCACAAGTGCCTTCAAACTGCATCTTTACTTTTCTTGGTCACTGTTGTATTATATTAATGTTCCAGATGGTGGCTTGCGACTCAGCAGAAACGTTGAACTGCGTATAAATTTTTCCTCGCTTTTTGTGAATCTCTTACATTATTCGTCAGCGGTTGGTTGTCGTCAGTTTGCGTGATGTGCGTTATTTGTGACTTGACTATCTCATCGCTCAATGTGAAATTGAATTTGCTTGAAAAGCTTGAGATTGAATATATCCCTTATGACGCAACATAGCCGTAACGTTTTTCCTTATAACGCAACCGGAGCTGAGTTGTAATCGAAATTGCGCACAGCTGAATAGTCTAAACTTGTGACAAATTATTTTTCTGGCTGCAAAACGTTCACACTTTTAGAAGGTGTTGGTCAGTTGCGGGCCAGACAATACACATCAGTTAAACTTTGCTGCTACAAAGCGTTTCTCCTAGCGCAGTGCCCGTTTGCAAATCCAGTGCTCAAACCCCGCCGCCATTAGCAGCATGTCAGAACAGGTCAAACGACGAGTCCTCTGTTCTTTAATTTTGGGTGACTGGCGCAGCTGGATAGACACTGGCCAAGCATTGTCTGCAGTGGCCGCATTTATTGGTTTCGGTTTTATTGGAGTTCAAACAGAAATTCCGAAATAAGATTCTCATTGCACTGGCTCGGAAAAGAGCATTGTCGTGTTTCATAGGTATGGAGTATTGGAGTAAAGCATCACAAACTTGAACACGCACCGCACATTTCTCGTACGGATGAACTACTTCAGGGCCGCTTCTAGGCCTCACCGAGAAAAATGCTTACGTATCGATTCACGTGGTTGTTGGACGCTGGAAGGCCACTCGATTGTGGGCAGAAGGCCAAACACAGCGCCTAGTTGCGTTTGCTTAAAAGTGCAGCAAAAGCTCTCTCCGTTCCACACAGCAAAGTGAAGAGCCTGTTTGTTTGAAATCTCGCCAACGCCTTGCAATGGACTTTGACACAAGCGTGAAAACGGTTTCGCTCTTGGTGCGCGAAGAAGGTGCCTTTGCCGTTTCATGCCCATTGTACTTTTTTGTCTTCCAGGACAAGGAGTTGTATCTTTTAGACGACCCCTTGTCTGCTGTCGATCAGCAAGTCGCCAGTCATCTCTTCCACCGGTGCATAACGGGAGTATTGAAGCACAAGACAAGGATTTTATGCACGCATCATACCAGGTATTTGGCGTGCTGCCAAACAACGCGGTCCGCCGCCTTGCAGCAAGCAAGTCAGCACAGGGGCATGCAAACGGGGGGCGGACGGGGCGACGGCCGCGTACATCCAGGGTAGGGGATCACCCAAAGAGCGAAATCACAAAAATTAAAATGCCGTAACTAGATGCTTCTTCGTGTTGTAAGGCTGTGAACACATCCTGCATGGATTTAATTTTTTGAAACTTGTTTTTTTATCGACACTAGTTTTTACGTATTTCAAGTGTGTATTTCTCACATTCCTTAGTACTAGAATTAGGTAGGAGGGCATACAATCAGCAGTAGTAGCCCCGGGCATCACCAGACCTCTGCACGTCCTTGTGTCACCGGTTTGTTTATTTGTGGCAACCGAGCTTGGCAGTAGAGCGCTGCTGGCATGTAGAACATACATTATGACGTAACAAACTGCCAACTCGTTGTCTCACATTGCACGTTTTTCGTTGTTCACGTCTGTGCAATTACAGCAGGGATGGCAACGTTTGCTTTTTGCTTACGTTCGTATACAATATTATGTAACTCTCTCTTGCCGCTTTCCAGACGGAGTTTATATGCTGCGAATTTTCGATCATTTCAAAATTACTTGCAGGCTTCTATACCATGCCTTTTTAAGCAAACAGCAAAAAATCAAAAAATGACCATTGACCCTAGTTTACCCAAAGTCAAGTTGGCCTTAACTGTTGCGGTTTATGGTAAGCAATACTAGTTTTGGTGCGCTGTTTAGTATTTGACAAAATGAGTTATTTTTTACGTAGTAATAACTTGTGACAGCATGCGTGCATCTCGTAGCATGATTATCATGAGCAAATCTCCGGTTTTAAATTTCTGTGCTATGCTTCATGTTATCAACATTACAGTAGGTTATTAGTTGCTACAAGCTGCACTTGTCAACCTGCCAGGCCATTGCATTGCCTCAAAGTTTTCTGTCTATATCGGGTTTTTTGTCTATTTTTCCCTTATAACCCAACAGCAATCCGTGAATGTCTTTGTCAAACTGCACAGGAGATCTTGATCTACGGTCACCGCGGCAGCAAGCAACAATAGAGATCACTTTTCTTCGCGCACTTCCCGTTCGTGGTGAATTGCACATTCAACGCCACGCCAACCGAGAGGTTGCAACATTACCGGCATGTCAAATGAACAAATGAAGCAGCTACTGTTCGTGAAGCAGTAAAGCCAGTAGTTGTATCAGTTAATGGTAGTGTACTAGGCCAAAATTCCTCATTCCATCCTATTATACTGTATATAGGCTACCTATAATCCAGGGTTGCGGAGTCGGAGGTAAAATTTGACTCCAACCCGTCCAAAATTTCCGACTCCGACTTTACAAATTTCGACTCCCGACTACGATTCCTTAACATAAAAGGAATTAAATTTGACTGTCAAAAGCAATGGTAACCGTGGTGCACAGCAAGAAGCTCTGTTTCAACAAAAGCAAGAATCTCTGTTTCAACAGTTTCAAGAGAAATTGTAACCATTTCAACAGGAAAGTGTGATGTAAAAAATGATGCCGTTGGACATCTGGAGTCGGACAAGAAATCCAACTCCGACTCCCAGCGTTGTTAGGAATCCGACACCACCCAAAAACCTCCGGCTCCGACTCCGCAACCCTGTTACGATCAAATATCATGTCAAGTGGATTAAATCATGAAAGCAACGTCAAAATGCAAGAAAAGTAGAAGTTGAAGAATAGGAAAATTTCAAAGAATTAAACACATAAGACATGAACGGCGTAAGAGGTGGAATTAGAATTTGGACAAGATAATAGCTAAATAGCTATAGCTAAACCAGTGGTTATAGCTAAACCAGGTTATAGCTAAACCAGTTGCAGCTAAACCAGTGGTTCTTGACCTGGTGAGGGCGTCAATAAATTTCCAGGGGGGCGCGAGCCCTTACGCGCTCTACAAAATGAAATGCTTGATCAATAAATTCACCAATAAATACATTCGTTTTTACAACTTAGTTAATGTCAGAGGGGGATTGAATCTAAGGACAATTACTTAAGGGAGGCGTGGTAAGAACCAGGCATGCACTCCAAATTACCTCCTGGCGATTTTTCAGTCTCACGTCTGCGCTTTGTCATTGCAGGTACTTACGCAACGCCGACCTGGTCGTTGTCATGGAGAAGGGTCGCATTAAAGAGTCTGGCGCACCCTGCGACGTACTCGGCGAAAGTGTGGGCGAGGAACTCGAGCCTGGTGAGACAAGCCTCGACTTGCCAGTTACTTACAGGCTGTTCGTTTGTTTGGACTGTGCGGCCGATTTATTTTTGCTGATATTCAAAACGTTCGACTTCTCTCGTGTGATGCAAAAAGCTTGTGCATTGCATGGACCGAAAAGCGTTGTCGACAAGACGCAGGCAAGAAAGACCTTTTCCGACACAGTACAATTTCCACAAATCTAACTTTTCCACACGTCTCAAAATCTAACTCACACGACGAGCTTTCATGCGGCTCACTGGCGCCGTAGCGTGTTGACTAAACATCGCTTTTCGTCTCGTTCCAGACGCTCCCAGCTCGTCCTCAGCAGCATCGCCAGCCGACTGCGACGACCATCACGGCAAGCCTCTTGCTGCACTTGTGCAGGCCGAGGAGAAAGCAACTGGGACTGTCGCGCTCTCCGTGTACAAGGCTTACTGGATGGCGATTGGCGGATGCCTGGCTGCTACGATCTTGATATTCGTCGCGCTCATGCAAAGTGAACCAGTTCATAGTTCTCTTCTTATATTTTTTCTCCATTCGTTTTTTTTGTTATACATAGCTTTTTTTCTAGTTAGAGAATTGCGCAGAATGGATACATTTGACAGCACCACCATGCGGCGGACACTTGGCAATGGGTGACATCAGATTCGTTTGGCAGCAAGCTCTGATTGTCGGCCAATCACATTGTCAGATCGTGTTTCACGAAATTCTTCTCGGTGACGTCATAGTCGTTTCGTCACGTGCTTCTGCTTCTTGTACGTTTTTCGGCGTGGCAACCAATCAGAATGCTCTTCGCTCATGTCACGTGACTAGTCACATGTGGTTAGTGAGGAAACTTATCCCATCCCACAGCTCGTCGCTTACGACGCGAATCGCCTCAAACGTAACTTGTTTCAGAGCTTTTTCTTCGACAGATCCGATCTAGTGACACATTTCTAGTTACGGAAAAGGATTCTGCGGTTCACTGGTCACCAGCAGATGGCGCCAGATGCGAGCATGATACGTTTTTCGAATAAACACAAATTTTTGTCTGAAAACTTCAGTCAACTTTAGAACTGTATTCACTCCTGATACCTTCAGAAAAGAGTTTTCTGCCGTGTGGCTTGTCATCCTCTTGTACTTGGCGTCAGATTACTTATTTTCTTATTCAACCAGCCAAGTAAGCCATACAGCAAATTAGGTAAAAAAACAAAACGTCAAAAAATTCATGCCTGTGGTGCGACTAAACGAATTTCAAATAACGAAGCGTAGAGCAACACGCTGTGATGTTATTCTGTGTGATTGGTTGTGCAAACGCTGTGACGTTGTTCTGTGTGATTGGTTGTGCAAAGAAACAGTTTCGTGTTTGTTCAAACGCCACAGGTCTGTAAGTACAGTAAATGGCATTGAGTTTTTCTAGTCTAGTGGTTTCACTTTGAATAAGGGCAACACAATACTGTACATTTGTTACATTTTAATCTTACTGGGGTTGTTTAGTTGCAGCTTTAAATATGACAACCACTGCTTGTTACATCCAACATCGACCCACCCTGGAAAAGTCTGGAAAAATTTTTTGGGTCTGTTTGTATGTAAAAAGGAAATACTGCAATTTTCCAGACTTTGATCCTTTCACATGCATTCTGATAAAATTTCAATCTGATATTTTTGATAAGCTTGATAATAACTTCGAGTTATCGTTCAGGAAAAGTTACTGTAACTCTGGAAGAAGTTTGGAAATTTATATTCAAAACGTACGAAGGAACCCCGTGTAGCTTGTGTTTTACTCGGCGTGATTGGAATCGTGTACTAAACACTGCCACGAAACGCTACGGACCGCATCAACTTAACACTTCTCTTTTTCCTTTATATCGAATCCAGCGTCGAAGGTGGTTTCCGACTGGTGGTTGGCCCACTGGGTGGACACCTATCCGAACGCATCGTCGCCTCCCCAGGACTTCGCGATCGGCAATCGCCTGTTGCCGAGCAACGGCGTCGCCAACTGTTCTTCGCGATGCGTGTTAGCGGCCAGTCCGCTAGCGCTCAGCGAAACGTCGTACACAGCGTTGCTCACTGGTGAGCGGTTTCGTTGTTTTTTTTTCGTTTTTTTTCTTTTTTTTTTTTGAATAAGCTGGATATGATTTCGCGCTTGTAGATAACAAAACGCCTGTACGATCAAATCTTTCCCACTGTCCCACGAGTGTTGTGTGCACCTAGGCGCGTAGCGAGGCTGGATGACGCCCGCGGCAAGAAGGTCGCTCTGCCCTCGTGTTCGGACCCGAGGTCGTTCGGAAGCAAATGTACTGTGTTGAAGTATTTGCGACATCGCTGGGTATTTTCGGCGCCCGGGGAATTGTGTCCCCTTGTTACGCCCCTGTGCGCGTGGGCCGTGGTGACCTGACTTGTCGACGACGAAAAAGCTTAATCTACTGCCAATTCAATTTGACCACGTTCGTGACTTGTGATTTTGAATTTTTCGTGACTTAAAAAAAAATACCTCGCCGAACTGCCACGAAATCCAGTTAAAAGTACTGTTTGTTATGTTGTTTATATACTGCGCCCCCGACCAACTACTGTGCAATACAAGTCATTTCGCACGCGCATTCCACGATAAGCGTGAACTGCTGCATTATGATCGCTTCAGGCGCTGGACAACCATCGGAGCATGACGCGACGTGGTACCTGACCGTGTACGGGTGCATAGCGGCAGCGAACAGCGTTTTCACACTGATTCGATCCTTCACCTTCGCTTACGGAGGCGTTTGCGCGGCGAGGATTCTTCACGAGAAGTTGCTCAAGTCAATCTTGCGGGTACGTTCCTGGCATTTTGCCGGTTGGCAGCCTTCCCTGCGTTTTACCCCCCCATCCCCGGGAGCTGCGTTTTAACCCCCCTTCCCCGGGAGATGCGTTTTACCCCCAGGGTTGGAGCTTGGACGTGCTTTCGTTGGATTGCTAACGCGACGCTCGAAGCTTTCGTGCTGCACGTGACTTCTTTGTCTGAGCGTTGGCACCAGACCGGTCACTAGCTTTTATCTCATTGAAGGAAAGTTCGACCTGGACTAAGACCTAAGAATAATTTTTTGTGCGAGAATGTGGCCAGAGTACCAAGTATAAGGNTTCGACTTCTATCTTGGGTAACCCTGACAAGTCAAACGTGACGGCATACCTGCCCTTGCNTGACGGGAATGTTGTTAACCCCCCACCCCCCGTTCCAGGATCGATCGATCTAATAACGCTGAATGCGCTCCGCCATTTAGCAGCTCACAAACTAATCCGCANTGCGTGGATGCGTTGGTTCTTTTATTTATTTTTCTTGTTGTTGAAGTGCAGACATNTGTGGGTTGAGTCAACAATGACCGTTTGCTGGTCGAGCAGATGATTTATTATGACGACCCGTTGTTACCGAGATACTCGCGGCGCGCGCGATTTCGTTTCCGTTGCCGCGCGAGCGTCGCGATCGATCGACCGAGAAAAGCTGCGAACTCCAATAATCGAGCACTCGCCAGGAAACAACGCGCGCGACAGCTGCAAGCGATGAATGTCGCGCTTCCGACGTGATTCGCTCCACGCTCTGCTTCCTCCCCTGATGTGGCCGGAGTCACGTTTTNCGACTCCGTTCCTGATCCAAAATTTCTGAATCCGGGTCCGAAAAATTTTCNAATTTGAGAATCCGACTCTTGTTCAAATTCCGGCAAATATCGACCCAGCCGAAATTCAGCAGTGTTTCTACTTAACAAATGACATTCACAAAGACCAAGCAGACTCCTGCTACTACTCCGGGTCCGGTTTTTCACAATTTTTGACTCCGGGTCCGGATCCGAAAGGAAAACGCAAAATTCTGCCGGAGTCGACCCCGGCACTCCGTGACCACCTCTGCTCTCTCATTCTCGTGTCAGCGCCCAACAGCTCCTCCCTTTCGTCGCAGGCGCCCGTCTCCTTCTTCGACGTCACGCCGGTGGGACGGATCGTCAACCGCTTCTCGAGCGACATGTACACCGTGGACGACAGCCTCCCCTTCATGCTCAACATCTTCCTGGCCCAGCTCGCGGGCCTGCTGGGTACAATCATCATCACTTGCTACGGGCTGCCGTGGTTTGCGTTGGTCCTCCTGCCCTTGTCCGCTTTTTACTATTACACCCAGGTAGTACTGCTGTGATATTAGCAGCGTCTTTTTACGGTTTGACCTTGTTGGCCGCAAAGACATTTTACCGAGATGTACCGAGAATACCGAGACGGTCCTAAAGCAGGGATGCACAATTTTCTATGAATTTTAGCAGCGCGCAGAAATTTTTTGTTAGCGCGCACATATAAGCTTTGCCATACAGCAGTCATACGCATAAAGTATAAAATACAAAAAAGAATCGTTCGCGCATTACAAGTTTTTGGTCGCGCAGCACGCGTTTTTGCACTCCTGTCCCAAAGCACGGTTTTAGTGCATTTGGATGCTGGTCATGAGCTTCTTCTACTGTATTTTGAGAGACCGATTCGGTCTCGCTGCATCGAAGCACACGCTTTTGGTTTTGACCAACGTCACTGATGCTGCTCTTGGCATTGATAGGATTAATTTCACCCCGGTTCGCGCGGAACGCTGAAGGATTCTGTGCTGTTCTGAGCGAGCGCATGTAGCTATGACAGCAGGTCGCAAAATCCGACCGTTTTTGACGTTAAAGGCTGGGGATTTTCCAAAGCCCCCCTGCCGTCTCCGACAGGGCCACATTTTTAGGTTACGACTTGCATTGCAGCACTACTATCGCCTGACCTCGAGGGAGCTGAAGAGGCTGAGCAGCATCAGCCTGTCGCCGATCTACGCGCATTTCAACGAATCGCTCCTCGGCATCACCACCATCAAAGCTTTCAAGAAAACGGAAATGTTCAGGTGCTCTCCACCGTTCTGTGACGTTCAGCCAATTCTTTTTCTTTTATGCTTGTCCTGAGGGCTGGCAGATATTTTGCTGCATTATTTCTACTGGCAGCCCAACACACAATCGCGTTTTCCTCCCTGATTGTTGACTGCACAGCGCCCATTGTTTACGGCACAGCGCCTATTGTTTGCTGCACAAAGCATGAAACGGTTTTGAAAACTCAGCAGGGTGATCGGAACGCTGCATCGCCAGCAAACGTCACCGGCGAGAAATGTTCTGCAATCGACAGTTGTTTTTCTTTTTCTTGCAGCAATCGGAACCTGCGGCTCGTCGACACCAATCAGCGCTGCAACTTCTCGGCGCTGGCGGCGAAAGAATGGCTCGCCGTGCGCTTGCAAATGATGGGCGTTGTCATGGTGACGGCGGTCGCTTTTACCGCCGTGCTCGAGCGTCAGTTTCAGAGCGGTGGCGTCACAGCGGGTAGGCGGTGGCGTGCGCGGTTTTTGCAAATTGAAAGTTCTCTTTTCTTCTTTTCGCATAGCATCGCAAGCTGCTTTGTCGTTGGTAAGAAAAGCGACGAGTATGGATCGGAGGTGTTCACTGTAAGATCTGTTCTGAATATTTCATAACGTCTGTTCCTTACGTTGATACGCTCCGCATGAGCGATGTGAGGTGGAGCGTGACGGAGTTGGCGCTTAATTGTTATGCACATTCGACAACATGCGTCGTTTAAACTTTCTCCATCAGTGAAGAAGCGCTTTGATGAGTTGAAAAACAAGTCTAGACCGCGTTTTTTTTCAAAGTCGCGAGTCAAGGGTGACCGATTTTGCCCCGAAACAACATGTATCGACAGCAGGCCCGCAACCAGGGGGATAACCGCGCAATTGACCCCCCCCGAAATTTTCAGAAAGAAGTTGTTAGGTACAACAACGATATACAACCGTTTTGCCCCCACCTAAACAAAAAATATTACAACAAGATACAATCTACAATCATTTTGCCCCTCACTCTCCACCGAAAATATTAGCTGGTTGGGACCTGATCGACAGACGCTAACTTCCTTTGCTTCGCGACCACCCGCTGCTGTTTTACGTCAGGCCTCGCCAATTCGTGCTTTTTCTTTCATACAATCACCGGGTGGAACTGTTTTGTCTTGCAGGCATGGTCGGCCTCGCGCTCTCGTACGCCTTGTCGGTGACCAGTCGGCTTTCCGGCGTCATCACGTCATTCACCGAGACCGAGAAGCAGATGGTGGCCGTGGAACGCCAGTCGCATTACATCGCCAACGTGCCGCACGTGCGTCGGGCTGTGTTGAACGTAATCTGGTGATTGTGCGCCTTCATCTTTCGCGACGATGCAGCATTTTTCGCACCAAACCAAATTGGAAAATCTGTGAAGTTATGCATACAAGCGTTTGTAGCAACTGCTCTATTTAATTTCACAGTCGCAATTTTTCAGAGCTTGAAATGTTGTTTATTTTGTCTTTGCTTTTTATCTGATTGGCTGAATAACAAGCTTGCGTTTTTGCAGGAACGCTCAGCGCCGCTGCGTAAGCACCAAATTCCGATCGAATGGCCGCAACGGGGCGGTATAGAGTTTCGCCTCGCAAACCTGCAATACCGAAAAAACTTACCGATCGCGCTGGACGACGTGAGCTTCACAATCCGTAAGTGTCGGCGCCTTTCACGATCGTAGAAATTAAAGCGAGTGATTTCGTGCGGCCTGCTGTCGTTGTTTAGTTGCCGGCAGTTCAGTTTCAAATGTATTCTGCGCAGTTAAGGACAAGATACGCGCTTTTTAGCCGTTTCAAGCAGGCCGAACAAGTTGCACATTTTTCCCCCCAGGACCAGGAGAAAAGGTGGGCATCGTCGGGCGCACTGGCAGCGGCAAGTCGAGTCTCTTCTCATCGTTGTTCGGAGTGACGCCGCTCAGCAGAGGGTCGATCTACGTCGACCAGGTCAACATTGGCCGCGTTCCGCTTGAACTGCTCCGGTACGAAATGAACGCTGACCGATTCTTTTCGCGAAGCAACAAATTTTCTGGTCGTGTGACTTCTGTGCTGTCCGCGCACTGTTCTTTTGAAGGAAAAACGTCTGGTCTGAGAACGTACAGTTTGCGCCGAGAAAAGCTTTGCGCAGTTTCATGCGTAGGTTTTCACGCGTGCAGTTGCTGCTAGGCCCAAGGACGGCTAATATTGCACGCCAGTGGGCGTTGCTTTGTTTTTGGCGGTCGGGCACTGTTTGCTTCACCTCAAAACTCACGACGTACGTCGGCGTGTTTATTGCGTCACCACCGATCGCAGGGATGTTTATTCCATCACCAAGGATCGTGGGGATGGATGTTTATTACGTCATGATGAACGATCGCGGGGATGTTTATTGCGTCACCTAGGATCGCGGGGATGTTTATTGCGTCACCAACGATCGCGGGGATGTTTATTGCGTCACCAACGATCGCGGGGATGTTTATTGCGTCACCAACGATCGCGGGGATGTTTATTGCGTCACCAACGATCGCGAGGATTTTTATTGCGTCACCAAGGATCGTGAAGATGTTTGTTACGTCATCAACTATCGCGGGGGTGTTTATTGCGTCACCAACGATTGTCATACAACTCTAGAAAATGCAAAATTAACGTTGCAAGCAAAAAATTCTGGCCTTGATATATTTTCATGTATTGAAGCGAGTTTCTTCTTAATCCAGGTCCCGCATGGCCATCATACCCCAAGACCCCTTCCTATTCAGCGGCTCGCTACGGGCGAACCTGGATCCGACCGGCGCCTTGGCTGCGCGCGACGACGAGCTTTGGTCGGCCTTGGCCAGCTGCGGCATGCGGGAGGCAGTCGAGGGCATGGGCGGACTCGATTGTGACGTAGGCGAGCGCGGACAGCGCCTGTCGGTCGGACAACGACAGCTGGTCTGTCTGGCGAGAGCTTTGCTCAAGAACGTGCAGGTAACGATCGAATTATAGTCGGAGTCTTTGTAACTGAACGATTAAGCTTGTACTTTGCTCATCCGAGATGTTACAGAACATGCTTTTCGGTATAAAAGTGCCGTCTGAATATTGGAAATTACAAATTCAATGGTTTGGAAATGACAGATTCGTAAAAACCAAAAGCTTGTTTTGGCTTAAAAGTGCCGTCTTTTCTGGATATTGGAAATTACAAATTTAATGGTTTTGGAAATAACAGATTCAAATTTATTGATTTCAAAGCTGACACTGGTAAATTCGATTCTAAAGCAGCGCTCAGCATCAGTTTATTGCGATTCATATTGTCGTCAAAGCACCGTCTGATGCATTGTCCTGGAGTCAATGCATTGTCCTGGAGTCAAGTTTATTGCGATTCATATCCGTCTGATGCATTGTCCTGGAGTCGTCTGATGCATTGTCCTGGAGTCAGCGCATGGTACATGACAGGCCCGCATCCACGGGAGGGAATGCGTCTTTTGTGCCCCCCCCCCCCCC
>JGI24158J21664_10004930_pt1 | contig 17311 bp, 10 predicted proteins | sample Ectturendosymbi3_FD_21664 | JGI IMG/M metagenome (IMG submission 21664)
AGCAATAGAAGGTAAAAATATATTTACATGTTGTTTATTTTCAAATCTTTATACATATATCACTTAATATTATTTTCAAAAGTCATTATATGTGTATTGTTAAGTATATCTGTGAAAAATCGTGAGAAAATATTTTGTCATAAGGAGTTTTAGGGGTACATGTTCATCTGTCAAAATTCTGAAAGGGTACATCCTTATCTGTCCAAATGCCGTAGGGGTACATGCTCATTTGTCGGAATGCTGAAGGGTACATGGTAAGAAAAAGGTTGGGAACCCCTGTTCTAAAGCCTATAGAAAACGTAGAGCTTTTTATTGTAATCTTGCCAACATTCACTTCGGAATCACTGCAGTGAAAAAACAGTAGTAGTAAGGTAAAAGAAAACATTAATGTTTAAACAAAGCAAGGAAAGCTTCCCCAAAAACATTTAAACATTCAGTTCTGACTCAGAATGAAATTGAGAGTACAGTAACTGATGCAAACTTGCTTCAGCAGCTATTGAGGTATGCAGCAGACCATGCAGAAATACACAAGCACAGTGGTGTTTACGTTATAATTCTGTCCTACAAAATCAGTTTCCCAGATGACTGTTTGAACAATGAAGTTGCCTTAGGGCCAAGTCAGCTTTGTAAAAACTTATTGTTCTTGGACAATAGCGTAAACAAAAATCGGGACACCTCAAAGCGCGTGAATTTAAAATGGGGGCCCAAATTTCACACACCCTGCACACTCGCTAAGATCACTACCGGTGCAATGCATGTTGCGCGGTCCTATTTAAACCAATTCGTTGTTTGTTTCAACACATTACTGAAATTTTGTGAAACGTTTTGACCAATGAAAGAAACACATGATCATCAATTTTTTTGACAAGAAGCTGACGATTTAAAGACCTATTTTATCGTGGCAAATCCCAAGGGTGCCTGGAATGCAAGGCCATATAGTGGTGAAAGGCCCAGATGGAATATTGGATCATAGCAAACAATTTCAAAAACAAAGAAAAATTTAAAAATTATTTATCAATTTGAAGTGTTTCTTGTTTACAAATCTTAATACGTGCATGTAAAAATTTGGGCAAATTAGTGGTAGTCGCTGAGATTTTATCACATTAAAATGATAGTTTTTACATAACTGGCGAATGTCACATCATGTGGGAGTGGCTGCGTGATGTCATTTTGAGCGAAAGAACNTTGGGTAAGTGAAATTCAAGACAAACGAGTCGCATCATNGAACTGTGCTTCAGTTCATGTTAAACTGTTAAAAATAGATCAATAAAGGTTAAAGAATTCCTGCGTAAATGAGATATTCTGAAAAGGGTCGAGTTAAACATTTTTTAGAGTGACATAATCCGTGTTGTCTACAACACCGCTTTTCCAATTTTCCATTGCATCCCTAATAATGTAAGTGATCGCCCATATCTGTGGACTTATTTCGTCAATGTATTTGATGCATTGATTAGAAATAGTTTGCATGCTTTTGTTCAAGGATGCGCATCTTCATCTAAATATTGATCGGCTCACTTCAAATGTTTTACGCTTTTTACAATCTCCATTATTCCCCATCATGTAATGCTTCTGCGTAACCGTGACCAAATGCCATTATTTGCTAATGCGCTATTAAGTGTTTGTTCTTCTTCAAGTACCATATTACACCTACCCTGCGATCTGCTTCCATTAACCCTGTTATTCGCATAAATCAGGTTGCGGTTGTCTTTCAGCTTGGCCTGAATAATAAACTTTTGCTTTACTTTTCAAAGAGAAAGACGTAGTGTAGGGGTGATGTGTCCGATTCAAACGTATGTGTAACCTATAGCACCACCTGACGTTTGGAATATAAAATTTTCCAAATTAGTGTAAACTGTAGTTGCCCAATAATTTTTTTTCAAAAATAGTTGTGATTAATCACCCTTACATTTTTGTCATGTGATTGCAAAGAGGAAGCAGAGACTCCCTTAAATTTTTACAATGGTTTTCGTCCTTTATCATCATGCATGTACGCTTTCTTGAGATTGCCTTGCTATAATAAGCCGTTGTTTTTCAAGGAATGCAATCTGGTGTGGATTGAGAACAAAACGTTTGTCAGAAAAGATATTTAATAGTCTTCCAAAGGCAACCCTCACCTAGGCGAGCTGTTGCTCATAGCCAATGCTGTAAGTTTTACAGCCGACTGCGTAACAAAATTGGTTAAACACAAAATCAATATTGCAAAATTATGCTCCACTGAAGCATTGAAATACTTTAAGTAACTGTTGCAGAAAAACGAATATGTATGAAATATATGAAATGTGAAGATGTCTTCGAGAGTGGAGCGCAATGCCCATAAAAAAACAGGGCAGATCTCTCACTTTTACCAGTCATTTGATTTTGGTGACGGCAATTCGCACCTGGCTGAACCCTGAATTTTGCTTCTTATCGGGACGGCTGAGATGAACGCTCTTGTCCAAGGAGCGTCATCACTTACTGAAACAGATAAATCGTTTTTGCTGAAGGTATTTGAAAATACGTTCATGACGATGGTGGCCTCCTCCGCGCTGTTCATGCAGGAAGCTACATTCTTTAATCAAACGCTGAGCAGTGAAGGTGGAAAGACGCTCCGGCGCTGTAGCCGTAATCTCTCTGGTCTGTTTGTGCCTTTGTCTTGTGTTTACCAGAAATAAATTACTTTGAATTACCAGAAAAAAATATTAACCTGTTTCTTTTACCCAGAGTGATGCAGTGACGGGTTTTAGGCATTTTCGTGAAAATGCGCTTTCATTAGTAAAGACAGTTTTCATAATACTGATTCACAATTTGTGTCCTGTGTGCAAACCCTGTTGCAACCTTTTCTGGATAACTTTTCACGTTTCGTGTGTCTGCTCACGCGTCAAAANATCTATCTGACTCCTTNTTTGACATGAATGTGTTTGTTAACCGTCATACAAGATCACNGCTTTCTGATCATTAAAAAATAATCGCAAATTAGCTAGTATNGTACTGATGCAGAAAACTTTNGCTTTTGTTTAACNGTAGCCAAACATTGTCAGAAAACAGTTTTGTGAGTATCTGGCAAATTACCCGAAAATGTAAATCTTATGCTCAAATAAAATCATCTTCGTTCTTAGAAAGGAAACTTAGTTTGCAAATAGTCAGAAAAGCATAAAAGCGCTTTAAAATATTTACGTTCGTTAGTGTCGACGTTGGCAAAATCGTAACGTTTTCAGTATACAAGATTCTACCATAGAAGATCAAGATTTTTTTCATTCTTCTGTCTTTCCTCAAACATCTCACCAGTGTCAGTTGTCTAAACGAAACAACGCTCTTATTTTCGTACGTCGAAGAGGCATAGGATACTTTGAATGGAAGTGTTCAGATTTTTTTCTCATCATAGTGCAGTAAACGTTCATCCTTATTAACGATGATCACCGTTGAGTTGAGTTGATTTTATTTGGCGATAATTAATATTCTGCAAGAAAAAACAAATTAGTGCAAGGACACCAGCAGGGCACTGAAGGAACCGGAAGGTTATCGAGTAGATGCCCCTCAACAGTTAAATTCTCCATCTTGCTTTCGCTGCCAACTACAACAATACCACCGGCACCCCCCTAACCAGAGCATCGGGTAGCCTTGAATTTGTAAAGGGAACCCATCTATGTTAAGGCGTTAGTTTTCACTGTACAGTAAATCAAACAAGACCGTGGTGAAACATGGATGCAGTAAATTCAGGTCCAGAACGTTGCAAGAAGACGAAACGTTTTTAGGGGAAATGAGCCCTGACGTTTCCCATTCACTTACGGGCCTGCTATCCAGCAGTGTTTCTCACCAAAAATACTAAATCATGGCTCTTAGCAACGAATAGAAAGAGGGGTTGTACCTTCTGCCATTTCGAATGTGGTAAAGAGTCTAATTTTTAAACTTTGGTCTGTCCGAAAATGTTAAGGCGAAAAGAGTGAAAATATTACCAGAAAGTCCAAACAGTTTTACTTCGATGTTTTTTTCATTCTATGATTGTTATTTTTTATTTTTCTGTCTTGAGCACAGAACCATTATATAAAATCTGCTGCCAAGCCTATAACAAGGATTAACAACGACGTGTGACATTTCATTTCATTTGATTCTTAAAGGCAAAGAATATGAAAACGCAACCCCTTGTGTAAACTCCTAATGATCGGCGTTCATATATATCTTTCTTTTGTTACCAATTTAACTATAATATTTCGTTAACATTGCTTGGTTTTATCTGAAAACTAAGTGTAAATAAACCCCTGTGCAGGAATACAGTTTAAATCATTTTTTGTAGTTGAAATCATTTTTGCATTTTTTCCAGCTTTGTTAACTTTTTTTCTTTTTCCGCATGTTCAAACTTGCATTATATTCAATTCTAAACATGACAAATGCTTAAAGCGGGTGTTATCGACCTGCAGCTTCGATTTGCTGATCGACACTCGATATTTTCATAAAAACGCTAAAAAGTCGGCTTATCCAATGTTGCATCATCCACGTTTCTCGTGCAGACGGTTCGCGCTCCACAAGGAATGGAAGACAACGACTAACCACAGTCCACAGGAATCTGTGCTTAACTGTCCCGTTGACGTAGTTTCACACGTACGCAGGTAACGCATGAGTGATTCTTTTCAACACGCGCGTGCCACGATGGAGACACGCGGTGTACACACTCCATCATTTGGCGTGATGCAGTGAAGAATAGCGCCCTGTAGTAATGCTCGTTCGAGACAGAAGTGTCGGGCGACGATGCGAAGGTCGCTCTACTATGAGTGTGTGCAATGACACGTTTGTTGTCATCACACTGCGACCGATTTATGAGGTAAGCTGGGTGAGTTTCAAATCGACATCAGCAATGTGAGAGGGCCAGCAGTTTTCCTAGCCTAGGCAGCAGTCATAGTTAATTGTGGGAAGTATATCATCACATTTCAGAAGCCTTTCATACTTGTTTTTAGGCTTACACGGGTATGAAAACGTTTCGGACATTTTAACTTTGCAGTTACGCTGTAAAACATCAGCCATTGTTTGATTATTTGTGCAAACATCTCATACATTGGTAGTCAGTGGTTTTGCACTTCAGATTAACGTGTTTGCTCTGTTCTCACCAAGGACACCAAACCGTGAAAAACATCTGGGCTTCTTTGAAAAATTTGATGTTGTTTCAAGTGTAGGACACGTGAAAAGAACAAAAGCGCAGTTTACAAGAGGTCGGTCAAGCAAAATAACTCCGCGCGCGAGTTTAGCAAATCCTACAGAAACCGCGAATTTGGAAAGCAATGTCTACTTTACATTAGGTAAACAGAAAGGGGGTAAAGAGGTAGGCAGCTAGCTGTGGTGATTGTATCTTCTGTTCACCTTTCAAAGGAAAAGCTTCATTACTCTTGCCACAGCATGTGCGAAGTTTCCACAACAGGTATCAATACTTGAGATGTTTTTACAATGTTGGTTCCACTTTTAAGGCTATCTATTTCTTGTTGCTAAGTTAACAGTGCAACTGCAATGGATGTGCGAAATAGTTCACGCACGTGCTTTTTAATATTTAGCAAAGAAGCATAACGGCGTAAGAGAACATTCATACACCGTACTGCATCCGCCTACTGCACTGACGGCAATGTATCAAGTCAACGTTTAGTGCCATATCTGTCAACTGCCAATCATTGTTGCCAGTCATAATCAGTCTGTTATGAAGAAAAACCCCAGAACTTACCTTGAAAAAATCCTAGAAAATAATAAAAAAACCCAGACATACAAAATGTTTAAAAAAAGTCAAAATCAAACTTGAAATGCACGCTGCCGGTAATAATTACGGTAGTAATTTTGCACATAAAAATTACGGTAATATGCATTATTTGCATCAAATTTGTAACAAGTTCAAGTTTATGTTTAAACAAACTGACAATTTACAAGCAGGCTAGCAGCAAATCAAATGTATGCAGTAACATAAAAAGTTAGTTTGATCTTTTCTACAAAACATTTAATGTTTTCTTTTACCTTCACTTAAATGCACAAATTGAAACATTTTTATAATACATTCAAGGTCTTACAGATTTCAGTTCACCCTAATTATTGCATTATAATTTAACATTCAAAATTGTACGTTCATGCCTATCACAATGCGCCTATAAAACAATGAACAGATTCTCAACCACAACATCTTCATGAAACCAAAAAGGCATACCAAAACCATGCACAAGCAGCCCTTGACATATCAGCAGTATATTAGAGTGCTGACCTACGCCTAGTCAGAGCTTAATCTGTAAAATATTAGATTTCAAACGATCTGGTAAAGCCTGGCCCTACTCAACTGTACTGGCTACTGACACTGCACAGACATTACGTCGATGAAACTACTGTATTCTTGAATGGAAAATGCAGCAATACAACACACATTTCTGAAATTCGACCAGAGTCAGAAAAACCCCAGATTTTCAATAAAAACCCAGAACCACAGAGAAAATAGAAAAGCCCTGTTCCAAATGCAGCAGTAAACCATCAGTACTTTTGTTAAATCGTTTGCACAATAAGCAATGGAAAAGTTTATGCACAGTCTTAATCTTATCAAGGCATGTCTTTTGTAAAAATATTTCCATCACATTTCTTGGGTTTCCTCCGCCGCTTTAACCCCCAGTATTCGCTGCTTGTTAGAAATGCAACTCAAGGAGTTAAAAGTTTCAGCAAAATGTTTCTGGCAACGTTCTGTTGTTTTGTGAAAATTGTTTGCTCATTAAAAGCGCTTTTATATTGTATCGGTAGCAGCATGCAACACTATAAACCAGTGGTTTACAACCTTTTTCATGCAGCGACCCATTTTGCAAGCTAATTTAACCTGACAATCCCCTTCCGAAAATTTTCAGTCAGGCAGATGTAATGCAGTTGTGTTTGCACAATAGAACATCACAATGACCAAAAAATAACATAAGATGTTGAACAAAGACTCATTCATAAAATTCATGCACATGGTAGTAACAAAGAGAGAGATACGTGCCGTATGCAAATTACGTCATAGCACAACCAATTGAAAACTAGAATAACACCCAAGTTAGCTACCGATATGTAATTTACAAACACAGCACATTCTTACGTCACAAATTTATGCGTGCGTTGCCAGACGCAACAGTAGTGTAATGGTCATAATCACACGTTAAACAATTTTGAATGCAAATCTCGGCTATCGTTTTTGCCTTGTGATCCTATTATTTCAGCTAGGACAAAAAGTGGTTCCATATACGAAATATAAAATGTACTGTAGAAAAAATTATAAAGGTTTTTATCCGAAGCTCTCGCGACCTCTAGAAAAAAGGCAAACGACCGGCGTGGGGTCGCGAACCCAGGTCGAAAACCACTGCTATAAACGAATTGCGGTCTTTGATCAAGTTTATTTGTGGTCTTCCCAATTGTCATTTCAAGATTTTTCTTTGTTTGAATAACAATGAAAGATTTGAAAAGACAGCGGATGATCTGCTCCGATGCGCACCTGACGTCATCAATGCTGTGAGGTCATCTTGACATAGCGAGTTAACGCAAACACAATTACAGTCAAAAAGTTCTGAGGATGGCAGTTAAATCACGACTTATTCGTTTTCACAAAAAATATGAAAATCCACCAATACTTTGGAAGTTTGTTTACCCTGCAGGTCATTGATTTTTTATATTCCGAGAAATCGCCCTCGGCTATATCGCACTTTTTTTCAGGTTGGGAACCAGAACATACGAGTCACATTGGAAATTCGCAAGGGAACCTTTTTAGTGGTGGTGTGGCTAAAGTAGGCCTAAATCCTTCTAACCTGCTTGATTCATTTCGGATTGTATTTGTTATGGACGTACATGAAGCTCCGCTTGAATTAAAGTTTGTCAAAAAATTTAATTTTGTTAAATTGATTATTACCGATCTTGACGTGGGCTCCATATTTTGTACCTGTTGTAAATCTTTTTTTCGAAAAGCATTTTTGACCGGGTCCTGATCTCAAAATGTCGTGATATCCTGCTGCTGCGCAATTAATATTAAACCATTAAGGGTTTATTTTCCAAACAGAAAGAAAAGCTCAGTCACTCAGCAACAGAATTCTTCAGGCTTGTCTATGGAAACTGGATTCCCATGTGATGAGAGAGTGGATTTGAAATATGACCGTGATGTTCCATGATTAGTAATTTCAACGTCAAAAAGCAGGAATTTTCAAGTTGAACGCCATTATTATCTGCTCATAGCAAGTCAGTATGAAACGTTGAGGCTAAATGCCATGGTGTAGTCATGCGAGCCCCCGAAAATAAGGTTGATGGGATATTTTTTAGGTAACAAATAAGTGGGTTACTCAATTTTCATTACGATTGGGGTATGTTTAGCTACTCCGTAGAGGCTACACATGAACATGCAATCACGTAGTTGAAATTGTCAATTTCGCGGGAATCCCATGGGAGTGGTCAGAAACAAAGTGTACCTGATACAAGCCTGCGAATCTGTCTATTTGCTTCCAACTGAACAAGGCTTTTGTGTCGCACAGGGACTGTTAGTCAAGGAATGTGTTTACATGATAGAGCGAGATTACGCAAAGCTTACTGCCTGTCAATGATAGTATCACTGCCTTCTTGACTCCCTGTCAATTTATTTTTCTACTGCAACTATCCCAGTGCGAACCAGGCACTGCTGTTATCTCGACTGCTTCTCGTTTATCAACCGATTCTGTCCATAAACAAGCATCAGCATAAATTGCAGAAACGATCGAAANAGCACAGAAGTCTGCAATNTTGTNCTGTAATAGAACATGAAACAACAAACAATGCAAAGGTATACCAATAATTTATTCTTGCGAACTGTTTGTCGCTTTGAATGATAAAGACAAAATGAAAGTCGGAAAACGTCTGCAGTGAGAAAATGCAGATAAAAATGAACGACAGCGGCTAACATGCACTCACAATTAAGGCTTCAGATAAGCTTCAGGTCAAAGACGCAGGTCGCGAATATTTGCACAAATCTGTCGATCTCCAGCTTAACGTCAATAGCAGTTAACGCAAGTATCGCCTCGGGTCTCAGTTGAAACGGCGAACCATGTACGAGACAAGTAATTCAACAACCGAGCGTTTGAGGCAGGTTTTTCAAAGCAGGTTGGGCCATTGTGTAGAAACCGTTCTATTGTATTATTCATGGCACGAGTGAATGGAAATGCCTCATGATAAATTTTTCGACTCTTTTTCAGGTTTCTAGGATTGAAATTACGATATGGCGGTTAATTCACTGAAAACATTTCTGCAAAACAGATCGCTTCAGGGCGAAGAAGTTCACCCACAACCGTGTGTGCACCCGTTCTTCCACAGAATTAACCTAACGGCGGCACAGAAGATCCAGGTAGCCGTCATGTCTTTCACTGTGGCTCCTGTTCGGCTGCTGCTAGCCTCGTTCTTTTTATTTTTGACTTGGGCCTGGGCGTACGTGGTCACCTATTCCATGGTTGTGGGCGGCAGTGAGCCGCCGGGTTTCATTCGAGGCAAACTCCTGAAGTCGGTTCGTTTCCTCGCTCGATGTACACTGTTTTTTGGCGGCTTTCACCGCATCACTACCAAAGGAAAGCAAGCGTCAGCGGCAGAAGCGCCCATCCTAATTGCCGCCCCGCATTCAACGATGCTTGACGCAGTAGTCGTTTTTGCCTCCAACGATCTGCCGTCCCCTATCACCAAGTCAGAGCTCGAGTCCGCTCCCATCGTTAGCACTATACTCAAGGTAACACAACCTGTGTTCGTCTACAGGCACGATTCGAATTCGAGAAAACGAACGATAGACGAGATTTCGCGCCGAGCTGGATCGGGCGGCAAGTGGCCCCAGGTTCTTGTGTTTCCCGAGGGCACTTGTGGAAATAGCGAAGTGCTCCTATCCTTCAAAACCGGAGGCTTCGCCAGCGCTGTGCCTGTACAGCCGGTGGCGATTCGCTATCCCAACACCGTGAACACTCTGCCTTGGACTGAAAATGGTCCTGATTACTTGAAAATTTTATGGTTGACTTTGTGCCAGTTCGAAACGAAAAGCGAAGTACATTTCTTGCCTGTGTACACGCCCAACGAGAAAGAACGCAAAGATCCAAAGCTGTTTGCTGACAACGTTCGCAGATCCATTGCCGATGAAGTGGGTCTGCCGTGCACAAGACACACTTTCGAGGACTGCCGTTTGCTGAGACGAGCAGGCAGGCTCGGTTTGCCAATGGACGCCTCCGTGGTAGAGTTCCACAATCTGCGACAAGAAACAGGGAAGGACATCCGCGATGTCGAAAAGATTTTAGAAGAGTTTGCGAATATCGTGAGCGATAAGCAACGTGGTTTGATCACAATAGCGGATTTGGCGAAGTTTTTAAGCTTGCCTATCCTACCTTGTCTCGAAGAGCTCTTCAGCTTGTATGACAAAGACGGCACGGGTGAAGTTTGTTTTAGAGAATATGTGATTGGATTGTCCTTAGTGTGTGAAAGTGTTGTGAACAATGAAAGTTTGCGGTGGGCGTTTGATATTCTTGATACGAACAGCGACGGCGTAATCTCCGAGGAGGAGGTTGGAAGAGCGCTGCAATCGGCATTTGCTATCGTGGTGGAAAGCGACGTGATTTTTGAAAAAGCTCTGACGAACAAGAGAAAAAATGTAACGTTTGAGGAATTCTCTCTTTTTGCCAAGCAGAGGCCAGAATATCTCAAGTTATTTCTTTTGCACACGAAAACAGAAAAATTAATCACCAAGCGATGCCCCAACAAATGCGCGACACGAGTTTCAAATAAAATATGTAATGGTACTGATTATGATGGTCAGTATATATTGGACGCAGAACACATAACTACAGTTCAACTTCCTTTTGATAGTGCGTTGACTGCAAAGCCTGACAATAGTGCGAATAAACTTGATCAAAACGCACCCAAAACAGACGTCTACAAAAGCTTACCAGGGATTGCTGGCGACAGAGAAGAGCTTTCCGATAGAAAGAGCACCTCACTTAGGTTAAGAAATGTGGAAGTTAGTAGTTAGATGGTACCCGGGTTGTAATGTTTATAAACCTTCCTTGAGCTTGGTAAGAATTGCGAGTCAGCACAACCGCGCTGCTGGTGCCCCAGGTAAAAAAACAAGGATGCTATTAAAGATTTCTCGACTGGTTCACGAAATATGTCCCAAGCTAAGTCGTTGGCAGAAAAATGATGCGCTTGTTTTTTTCACTTTTGCTGTTTGAATCCTTGGTAGAAAACTTTGTAGATATTCCATATCCAGCATCACTCCAGCTGATGGGTAAACCTTTCTGAACTTAGCTATTTTTACAAATCAACTCTAAACTTCAGATAACTTATTCACAACTTCAAATACGTAATTTTCAAAATAAAGGTGAAATTGCGAACCACTGCTGTGAAAATATCAATGAAATTGAGAGTATTTATCGCCGTCTGTGACAACATCGGTTAATGCAGCTTGTCACACCATGTTGCCCGAACAAATGAAGTTTTTGAATTTTTGTGATTTCAATATTCGGTTTGTTTCAAGATGGTACGTGTGATTTTGATAATATTTATTAATTTATAATCGCTTTGCGACAAAACTAACAGCTGCAGTCCATATATAATCGCACGTGTATGTTACTGAAACTGTTGAGTGCACTTTGAGCGACGGGTAATTTTTTCACTTTGCGAATTTCATGACTTTCTCGTGAGTGTTCTTCGATAATATTCCAGTTATTTTTTCAGGGTTTGTTTCGCACGTTTTTATTTATTTCAAAATTACGCAGAACGGTTATTGTCAGGTGCAGCTTTTCTGGTTCTTAAAACTTCTTTACCGAATTTTCTTATGTCTCACGGGTGTGTAAATTGCTTCACGTCCAAGTCTTCTCATAAATTGCAGATTATCTTCATGATGACCTACGTTGTTCGTCTGTGATGAAATGAATTTATTCGTAACAAAAAAAGTCTTTCGCTGGAAGATCATTCGTGACAAAATGAGTTTTTCAACAACCTCGCAAATAGTATTTCTGTCAACGTTAGCCTCACAACATCATGCAAACGTTTCAGACCAGGTACTAGGGTAAATTCACTTTATTTTCTATTCGTTTGCTGTTCAACACTCAACAATGATTTCGTTTACTGTTCAAGATTCACCACCAAATAAGGTCGTGCGGTGACTGGGACATTTCACAACTTTTTCGTTTAACCTTCGACTACAGACTGGCACACAGAGGCCACAAATTGACCACACAGTGGCCATACCAAAGATACGTTCCCGCGTTTGGTCGACAGTCATGGTGGTTCTTTCGAAATCACCTGACGATTGCAACGTCACTGGACGAGCTTCCGAACAGAGCAGTCATTTCCTCCTGATATTGCGAAAGATGGAGTGAGTAGCCGTCGGTGTGGAGCGCCTCCTGCTGCTGCTGCACGTACAAGTGAAAAGCGTTTTATCAACTGTTAGATGTGGATTCAATACAGAGCCCCCATGTTCCTGACATATACCTTGTTCAAGTCCCGCCTGGTAACCTCTGTTCTATCTGACATTAACTGCACGAAAAGGTGGCGCACAGACACAAATTTTTTCGTGGGAGAAAATAAAAGTCTGAACAAGAAGTAAAATTTCGTTTTTTCCTTGTGATAAACTAGTTTTTCCAACCTTAGCGCAACACGAGCTCGTATCAGAAGGCGGTACAATCGAGAAGAAAGCATTTTTGACAAAATTCGTTTGTAAGACAGATATTGCGCATTCAACGCCAAGTCTTGTTAAAGAAATGCAGCACAGCAAATGAAATATAGCGCCGCATAACACCGCAATCGCTCTTCGTACAGGATATCATAAATGTGTAAATTTCATTATAAAACGAGAATGTTTACAATCGGAGATTGTGCTTCTGGAAGAGGCAAAGAAATCGAGCTGACGAAGAATATTTGATTGGAGCGTTTGTCTGACGCAGCTCACACAGAACGTGAAAATACGCTGCCTTTAGTTAAACAAAAAAAAGGGAGAAATAGACAAAGTCTGTAAAGATCTAGTTTTAAAATCGGGCTTCTACTCTCTTTGAGAAAACATTACATCATGCAACACATGACCAGCTATAACCATACCCTGCCTGGCCGTTCGCTCCAGAGCAATGGAGCGTGTCAGGTTCCCAACGACGGAAGTAATCAGCGCGTGACGGCTTCTGCCTTTGTATTGTTAATGTGGCTCCGCGCCTTTGATGAAGTCAATTTTTTGCTGTTGATAGACGCTGTTCTGGGGCATCCATGACGACCTTACGGGCGTCGGACGTGGTGCAAAGTAAGGATGCTTGGCTCCTGTGGAATTTGATATTAACCTTTTAACTTTTTTGCTGAAAAGTGTTTTTTCTCTTAGTTTCGAGTTAGCAAAATGAAATTTCAGCACCGTTAGCCCCCTGCAGAAATGTTTTTGGAAACCACCTGTAAAATTCACTGTTGGTCCCTCACCTGGAAAGTCCTTCCGGTGTCCATGCTCAGAAGTTGTGCAATAAACGCTGCAGTTTAGCGTATTTTCATATTTTCGAAATATATTTTTTGCGTTTATCGGCGCAAATACTAAACAATTTCATTCAATTCAAGGTCAAAATGCCAAGACCTTGAAAAAACTCGATAACCAGGTTGTCTTGCCTAGTACCGCTCAACACTTCGTTCATTCACTTCTCAGAGTTTGGAGTTGACCACCGACGTGCAGTTGAGTGCGGAGTCATGGTGGAGTTAGATGTGGATAAATCTGAATGATACTAAAATCTGTTGAATAATCAGCATAGTTGCGCAATGAGTGCTGTGTCACAACCGGTACCAAACGTGGATTTTCTCAGATCGGCAAGCAGTAAGGTAGGACGGACGGAGAAAGTGTCAATCCTGTTTAAAATGAAACTCTTGCTGGGTTGCCACAGCCCTTTTACTTTCGAGCGGAAAATTTTAGCTATGCTGAAAAAAAGTCATATTTCCATTTAAAAAAAAACATCTTTCCATTTAACCACCTTTTCCTATTGCAGACCTTCCGGCGGGCTTAGGACATAACTGACTCTAAACAAATATAACGCAGCATGCAGCTTTCGGGGCCAAGGGCGTGGCGAAACAATCATCTACGTCCATGGGCGTGCGCAGAAATTTTTCCAGGGGGGGCAACGTCGACATTTCGCTTATCCTCTTTCAGGTTGCGAACGATGCAATGCAAATGGACCTTCACAAAACGCCTTACCCTTTCTACACAACAAAGAAAATTTCCCATGAAATCAAGCGCTGAGTTCGCATTTTTGTAATCATATTCAGGTGGGGTCGTAATCGAGTTTGCGAAAAGGTTGTACGTCTTGTCATCCTTTACAGCTTTTGCTGAATTGGGGTATCATCCAGTATAGTTATTATCTTGGCCTGCAGATAACCGAGTCTGAATTTGGACTTGAGTTGAGTTGAGTTTATTTGGCGAACATTAAGAATTTCAAAGACGAGAAAGAAACCATAACAATTGCAAAAACGCCAGGGCACCGAAAAAAACGGAAGGTTATCGAGTCGTTGCCCCTTGGCTGGTCGTTAAAGGTGCATAGCAAGCCAAATTTACATCGAATCGTATAGCCTATGTGGGAATGAGCTGCCAGATGATCAACACAGTTGCACAGGGAGTGCTGGGTCGCAACCGGTCTCTCACGGTGGAGCAGGTGCTCAGATCCGCAAGGATCTGGGCGTGGCAGAGAAAGCATAAATCCAGCTAAAATGAAACTCTGACCGGGTTGTCATAACCCTTTCGCATCTGGCAAGCTCTACAAATGTTTGCAGCGGTTGTAGAATGAGGATGAGTCATCCAATGCAGCCATCATATTGCTGGAATGGAGAGGCTGGAAGCTCCTGGGGTCGGGTATTCTGAAAATCCCGTGTTCGGACTTCATCCACCACCAGAATTGATCCGCTGAGTATAACACGCTGCCGCTGCTCCTGCAGGACAAAACAACACCAGCAGCAACACAGAAAGAAACAAATCACACAACCACACCGGGGCCGTCGCCAGCGGGGGGGCCAGTGTTGCCCGGTCCCCCCATTTGAAAGCGGTGCGCCTCCATTTCACGTTTGGGTCCCCGGTTGCTAAACATTACTGTACTTTAAAAATGTGCCCCCACCTTCTGGATTTTGCTCCTCCTTCTGGTTTTTGGCCCCCCCTGCTTCTAAATTCTGGCGACGGGCCTGAACCACATACACAAAGAGAGAAAAGTTCAAGTGTAAAAATCACGGGAATATGTACAAGAGGAAAAATTAAGTTTGCTGTAAAGAGAGGACTGATGGCAAATTTGGAGTGCGAAGGATCAACACCATTTACTCAAGCTTAATACGCGGCGATTAGGTGGTCTCTATAACGTTTTTTTAAATTAAATGAGGAAAGCTTGTACAAGGAGGGATCAATACAGTCCCAGATTTTGGAGCCAAGATATTTTAAAGATCTTTTACCGCGTTTATTTGATGCTGCTTGCCAGAAGAAGGCTCCTCGTGTAGCACTACGGGTTGCATAGGAATGAATCTGAGTTAAGGAAGTAAAGAGTCACTTAAAATTGTCAGGTTGGCGGAGTGACTTTTAAGCCTAATCTTCCCTACCTCCAGGTTCTATATGTCATCTACTTTAAGGGGGTTAAGATACTTGTATAGTGGGTCTAACTCGGATCTAAAGGAGCTATAAGCCATAGGTCTTACTATTTTGTTGTGCAATACATTCAACCGTCGAAGGCTTGTCTTACCGACGCCACCCCAAGCTCCAATTCCATATTGCAAATGACTATAGACGATGTTAAAATACAGGGATTTGAGTGCTCTTTCGTTAAGATAGCGTCTAATTCTATAGAAAATTCCAACACTGCTCGAGGTAGTTTTCTCAAGGTTGGTAATGTGGTCTGACCAAGTAAGTTTATCATCAATGTACACCCCCAGGTGTTTAGTGGAGTTTGTTTGGGATATAGTATTATCATTGATTTTTACAGTAAAGTCATGAAGTCGCTTGCCTCTGGGACCTATAAGCATGTATGACGTTTTTGAATCATTTAGAGGCAACTTGTTGAAACGCATCCATTCATCTACTTTCTGTAACTCAGTATTAACAAATGTTTGCAATTCTGTACAATTTCCGCTTGAAATAGACAAAACAGTATCATCAGCAAAAAGAGTAGAGTTGAATGCAGATGCTTTTGGTAAATCATTCAGCCTACATGTGGAGCAAAAACGCAGTTGTGTTGAACTATCCACAACTGCGTTTGTGGTGCTCACATTAGTCTGTGTGGGTTGCAGTGGCGTACGCAGAAAATTTTCATGGGGGGTTTTGGTTCAGGGTCATGTGGTGGTCATTTGGTGTGCGCTGTTTTAAACGTCACAATTAGACGTCATCTCCATGGCGAAGTTTGTTGACATAATATGCATGTTTTTCTACATCCACTCCCCTTATTTTATGTGTCATTGCACTGAATAGAAACTATCAGCGCTCCAAGTTAGGCTATCGGAGAAAAACAAACTCGATGCTACGACACAGCAGTTCATAACTGCAAAAATATCAGGTTGCGTGTTAAAACAGGGGCGTGAAGCACGCTAATCACTACGTCAGAGAAATTTACAACTGCAAAATCAGGCTGCGCTGAGGTCTCGTCAATTACGAGCAGTTGAGTATTGAAGGTGTGAGGCTGGACTGGCTGGTGCACACCCTGGTTTGCATGATCGAATTTTGCCAAACTACACAAGAATTGAGAATGCGCATAAAGTACGCACGAAAACGTTTGTTTTTTTGTGATGTATAGAAGCCCACAGGCCGGTAACCAGTGGGGGCGAAGCCTCCCCTTGAAAATTATTCGCCTCCCCAGGAAAAATGTGTTAGACGTATTTTGAAACTATTGGACATAGTTTAAAAAATTTGCCCCCCTCTTAGAAAACTCTTCTCTCCCCCGGTGTCCGAAGCTGGTTACGGGCCTGGAAATCCAGCAAACGTTTAGTTGTCCTTTTTCCCTGCTGAGACATTATCAAATTCATGAATGCTTCTGTGTTAACAAATGCGGTTTTTGAACTCGTGCAACAGTTTTATCATGCTATAGAAATTGGCAATGCAGCCAAAGCGGTCAGCGCTTGCGCTGATCAGCCTTAGCAGATAAAATAAAGGCAATTGTTTCGGATAAAGTGAACTATCGCGGAGCACAATCTTAAGCATGCGTAGTGGACGAAAGGTCTGCAAAAAGTGGTGAGATGGTTTCTGGAAGCAGACGATAACGGAGATTCCCCCCGAAATCAAAATATTACTTTTTGGCCATTTACAATGTTCCTTGAAATTTGCATGCAAATTTATTCCGTGGTATTTGCATTAAGTCGACAAATTAACAAGCAAAAAGTATGCGAAAACAATTAA
>JGI24158J21664_10004932_pt1 | contig 17310 bp, 10 predicted proteins | sample Ectturendosymbi3_FD_21664 | JGI IMG/M metagenome (IMG submission 21664)
TGTTTACAAAACAAGTTCAAAAAAAGCTTAAGATTACGAACACGTCAAAAACGTGTTCGTATTTCTTGCTGTATTCCGACTTAACCACGGATTTGCAAACAGCGATACCTTTCTAACAGTGTCATCGATAGCCTTTTGTGACGTCAACAACGCCTCGGTTTACTGTTGTTCGCGTTACAAAAGTAAAACATGCCGAAGTAGCCCCGATTTTCTCCAGCTGGGTTTTGATCCAAAGCTTTACAATCACGAAAAGCGACTGATCAGATGACTGTTAAGTCGTTTCAGACTTATGAATTTTTGTTTCGTCACAAAGAACTTTCCATCACGTGCACATTACGCCGTTTTGAACTTCATTAAGTTCTGTTTAGAAATTAATGTAATGTGTGGCGCAAATAAATCAAATCCCGACAAGCGTCGCGTTTTCGTTGGCGTTCGTGCAACGGTCACGTGTTTCCGGCTGCACGTATTTCCGGTCACTCCAGTTGTTCGTCAATACTCTGATAAACAGGCCTTGGAAGAATGTGCGGTGTCCTGAAACATTGAACTAAACCTCAACACTTGGCTTCGTCGAAAAAAACTTCCCAATAAAAACTCTAGATTGTTTTGACTGGTTAGCGTTCAGTTTACTGTTGTGCGCCAAATGGTGCCATTATTTGATCGACTGCAGCACCAACCTATCCGTAGCTACACAGCTATGTTTTACCGAAACTTTCTTCAAACAAGGACAAATTTCTGGTTGTCAACTGCGCAGAAAGAATAGCTGTTGTTCTGGCAGACTTTAAATGCCAAAGTACGCAGTGACACTGGATGGATACGAGCGTTATTTACAAAACCTTGCCAAGAAATGAACAAATCAAAAAAAATAAGAAGTATCAAATGTTACACTTTGGGGACCTAAACAAAACACACTTCATCCGATTCATGCGTAGGGATACAATCCACTTTGGTCAGGCAGCATGCCCTTTATCAATTTTGACAAAATATGGAGCAAAAGTATTTAAAATAAAACAATTTTCAATGTAAATATCTAACACACACCAAGAAAAGTGTTTGCTATTCGCAACGAAGGCCTTGCCAAGAATCAACGACCTGACCACCTTGCACTAATACAAGCTTGCCGCTAACGTGCAGTGTTCAAATATGACGCACAAGTCAACCAAAAAAACTGTGCATTGCAAACTGTGGTTAGCCAAAATCCCATCACTATGCCACTTTTAAATTCGTGAATCACGACACCTTGCCGTGTCTTCCAGTAGTTCAGGATACTAGAATTGAATATTTTGATATTACGCTGAACATCACATAGCAGAGTCACAAGTCTGTTGATTGTGCTTCAGCGCTAAGAGTCCTAAATAAAAAACGTTCCTAGAAGTTAAAAATCAAATCACTGCAAGACACCAGCTTGGTGTGCATTCAAGCACTTACCTCCAGCTTGTCAGCACGAAGAGCCCCAGTGGGTAGCATTGCAACCTGTGGTGACGTGGCATGTTGGGCAAGAGTCAGGGGATGTCCCGTTGACGCTGCGATGGGATAATACGTCATGTAAGGCTGGTTGATGGAGGCCAGTTCTGGTAAAGTTTTTCAGAAGAGCATGATGGGTTTGAGTAGGAACAAGACGAAGCTGTGTCCAGTCGTCAGTGAGACATGCAGCCAATTGTTAGGGGGTGCGCAAAGACAAACGGCTTGAACAACAAACACTGCTTAAGTGAGGTTGGGCTGACGGTCGATGAACCCTAACACGCCACGAACAACTTTTGCTGTTATTCGGAAATTGCGATTGGGACAACGGTTACGTGTGATTAAATAATTGTTAACAAGTAATGAATAGCACGGGCGCGCCAATCCTGACATCCCACAAACACGCTTGCGATCACCATGCACAAATTAATACGGTCCGCTGCACGCACACTGCCGCAGCGCGGTAAGCCAGCAGCACTACAGCATCACACCGAACACATAAAGCCTTTCGTCCAACGTTGGACACAGAACTTTTGGGGAGGGTTAAGCTAACTGTTAACCGGTCATCTGCACGGAAACTCGTTCGTGTGGTCACGCAACAACGCTGCATTTTGTTTGCGTTTATGCATTTTGTTTCATCACAATCCCAGTGGCTTAAGGCCTCGAATCATATTCAGCCCCATAAGCAGCCCGTACAAGTGCATTTAAATTGAAAGGAAAAAATCTGCTGCTTGTTCTAAGCACAGACTCTATGCGCTCGCAGTTAGCGCCTAAATCTTCAGCGTTTAATTTTTGATCTTGCCAGTGATGAACGACTAGAAAGAAGTAGAGCCATGGCGTTGCAGCAGACTGTGCTTAAAACTGCCCAGAAAACAAGAACCACACGAAGCAAATGTAATGGACGCAACCAGGCCCAAAACTGAAATGAAACTAACTTTGTTTCGTAGCAATTAAAAGCTCTCAATCAAAAAAAGTCTTAGTACATTTGTATACAATTTCGAGTTCCAATAGTTCTACTGTAATTCTCAAATAAACAAAGTTTCTTGCGCCACAGCGACATTCCAAAAGCACAAATAGAACATGGGTCAGAGGTTTATTCGCTTAAATAACACAAACGACCGAATTCACCCTGTGATTGCGCCCATTGTTCACAATACCTGAAATAAACGCACCGTAGGCTGAGGAGGCCGTGGCGGTGGCGGGACTATACAATTGTGTTGGATGCAGGCTGCCGACGATTGGCTGTGCAGAGGCGCCAGTTACCTGCAGCGCGAACCACCGCCGATGAAAGGGGAATGGGGGGTGAGGTATGATTGCCCGGGTGGGGAGGAGATATCGGGTGGGGTGGATCGAAAGGAAAGATTGCGATAGGTGATTTTTCGCGCGAGCAAATGGCGCCGAATGTGATTCCCGTTGTTGCCAGCCAAGCGTGACGAAAATCAACAGCCGAGAGCGGAGGCGAGCAAGAACATGAAGAAAAAAAAACAACAAAATCAAATGATTAATTTTCGTTCTTGCACAGCAATTACAGACAAAAGACCGGCTAAAGGTGCTGGTTAGGCTGAAAAACTAAATATACAATGCATCGAACGCAAGCGGCAGCAACAAATTAAACGAAGAGCTTTCAAAAACTAAAAGGCGCATTCGTATACAGTTAAGCTGCAGACCACCAGGCAGATGCAAAGCGCTTGACCGTGCAAAAACTTTGCACAGCGCTCAACCGATCAAGAATGACATAGAATCGCTGTAACATTCAAGACCCCTTGATTCGCAGTGTCTGCGCACTGTGAATCCATAAGTAATCTTCAAACCAGCAACAAGTGATTTTGGTCACAAGTTGGTGAGTTGCGAAAGCGAACGAGCTGTTCGAGATGATGGCAGAAAAAGGTTCACGAACGACTGTGGCGCACAATGCGCTTCAACCCAAGTGCGAAACAATTGTCGGCTGCAACGGACAGCGACAAGAACTGCAACTGATTTTTTTGCAGCAAACTTGTAAACGATCGGTTCGCAACAGCGAGCGCATCTAAAATTAATGTAGCTGGAAGCAATCGCGCGGTCGTTGGTGAAAGCGAAACTGCCGACGAAAAACAGTGCAAGTGTGGACAGCAGGCGTCTAAACAACGCGCATGCAAGCTCCTGGCAAGCAGCAGCGGCAGTACGACTCCCTGCCGGCTGCCTCCTCACCCGCCCAGGGCGACCAAGGCGGTTATTGACCTTGGCGCTATCGTATATCAAGCGTGGAGCTTCGGCAAACGTTAACGACGCGAGGCAATGCGCTGCGCTGTTATTAATCTTCCCGCGCGGCAAAGCAGCAGCGGCAGCAAGCATTCTCGGAAACTTGGCAAAAAGGCGTTCAAGTTGATGGAGGGACGCGATACCGGCGCTCACAAACACGCACACACACGGCCGGTTAATTTATTCTGGCCAAACGGCGCGCCCTTGCTTGGCGCGGTCATAATTTACGACCTGAGCGTCGACGTCTGGACCCGATGCCATGCGCCGCTGCACGGAACTCAATTAGAGTTGGCCGTGGGATCAAAGAAAACTGCAACCAACTTTGCCGCGAAGCAAACATGCGCATTTTAATTCGCAACCAAAACGGAGCAGAGATAAAGTCAGCAGCGAGCCGGTCACAGCTACCTGCCCGTAACGTTTCGGAAAAGGGGGTGAAGGCGCGACCCTTATTTCTATCTTTCCCACAGCAGCGATTAAAGTGTCTGGCCACAAGGTTCGATAAGCCATTAAGAACTGATCTGAAATCTGATGGCTAAGTCACTCCAATCACATTAAAAACACAGTTGGAACCCCGTCACTGGACGTTATCAATGGCGATGCTGCCGACATCTTGACAAAACCAATCGCAGCGCATTCTTCAGGATTAACTGTTCGTACATCGCTAGCGCTTTGCTCAAAAACGTCATCAAGCATTGGGAGGAGCCAACACTAGATACTGTTTCAAACCATTTCATGACTGCGGCATAACTCTGCAAATGCGGATAGGGTTACCCGTAGTCAAGAAGAGTAGCTAAACACCTGGCTGTTATTTGAGTTTTAGGCGAAGTAACGGTTGGGCGCTCGTGCGTTACAGATCGTGAAACGTGACAGGAGCAAGTTGACGCCGCAGTTCTGCAACATAATACGTTTGCAGGTTTGCAACAGAATACCTGCAACGTTAAATCACATTTTCTGCGCCAGCATTCCACAACTTTCAGCGCTAAAGCGTTTTCAGATGGCATTGCAATCAAACCAAAAGATACAGCCGAACGCAAGAGCGGACAAACCCACCTCGTATCCCATTGGTATCGTGGCAGGCATCACGTTCTGTTGTAATGGAAGCATCTGTTGCAGCATTGCCCGGTTCTGCAGCAAGGTTTGTCGTCCGGTTATTTCAAGCTGTTGCTTCAGTTGATAAGTTGGATGCAAGTACTTGCACGATTCGCGATTGCAGCGTCCCTGCGTACGGCGAGCAAGTGGATGATTGCCAAGTGATCGCGATCAGCGCAGATGAAATGCGAGAAGCTTAACGAAAAACGCGCAGACAACTAACCGCACATCTAGCGTCCAGGTGCAACTGAAATACATTGGTAAAAACATGCTGTGAGTCAGCAAGAGATAACCTGGAAAAATACATAATGGAATACAGGTGTGAAAGTAACAGATCTGCGAGAGAAAGAGAAGGCGAAGCTCATCCACGGCCCTCTCCGATGTTCACAGTTTCCAGAAGCAGTGACGCAGGACTATCTACCACGTATATCTCGAAACAAGCTTCGCGGAGTAGGATATATGATTAGAAATTGGGTGAAGGTGGCAGGGCTGCAACTCCGTCATAAATTTCGCTAAAAACTGAAAANACTCGCATTTTAAAAGCAAAAGATTGCTTGTTTTTCGCATGTATGTAAAAAAAATCAGCAANGGTTCCGTTCAAAGTCTGAAGTCCCTGTGAGCTCCTCACGATTTCAAGGTCGCGCGATTCCTTCGCCGAAATTCGTTCCTGACACATCAACCAGAGCAACGTGTTACGAACTCCATGCATGCACAGAATGGTTGGGTATCGAACCAAGCTGATAATATCAGCAAGGAGCGGCAGCTAAGTGGTACAGTGTCCGTCTCTCATTCGAAATGTTGGGTAATTGACTCACCAGCTGATGGTGATTNGTTGTTATCTCACTAGAGACTGAACACAACAGTACAACGAAACGTGAAAATGAAGCCACCGTAAGATGGAAACACAGGATAATGTAACNTACATGCCTAGTGTTATGTTNCTAAACACTACACTTAGAACCAAATATTCAAAGTTGACGAAAAAATGAGGTCTAGGATATTCGTCGTAAGCAGCAACACTGCCCCAAAGAGGAAGGGTCGAACAGGACGGGCTGCAGGAACAACCTTTGCAGAATGCTTCTGATGCACATGAACTACAACGGACACCGACGAGCGGTTTTCACCGCAGTCATGTGATGATGAAGCCCAATCGCGACCTGCAGTTGGGAAACATTTTAGTATCTGTCAGTCCAGAAGTGTCTCGCTGACATGATCGATCGAGCCTACGTAACGCACAGCAGTCACCGGCTGCTTTTCTTGACGCAACTTAGGGATTTACCGTCGGCAACGCGAGGCAATCCATCCGGTCATTGTTTCGCACCACTGCACGATTGTTGGCGTTTTTGAATACCTTGCTTCTGCAAAGGCTTTCAGAGAAAGTGCGAAATACACCACTTTAAAGACATTTACGTTCGGGCGCCACTCCAAACAATATCTTGGAGCAGAAGTGTGGTGGATGCATACGCTTGTCAAGCAATGTGCAAGACCATGTACGCCGCAGTAACGGCCCATCCTGTGTCTGCCAATAACTGCAAATTGTGTACGCCTGCTTTTCGTACAAGCAGCTTGGCATGAAAAAAACTCCCCGTCGGTGGGAGGGAGGGAGCTGTATTGGGCCAGAATTTAAATGATACACAGAATCTGATTCTATTTGAAGAAGAGCTGATGACGCTTGCTCAGTAGGCGAAATATACACTCTGAGAGGTCATAGTGTCTGATTCTTTGCTGTGAAAGGAGTTCTTTGGACAGATACTGGCACATGGAATCTTGCCTAAACTAAAGGTAGAAAACTCACGGGTCGCCAAAACTGGGAGACGGCGTCTCAATATTCGAAACACGGTCCCAAGAATCAGTTAAACAGAGTACCGCGCACAGCCCACCAAGTGGCGTCTTAAGAAGGTCGATCGAGAGCTCTCAGCAACGGGTGAGAGTGCAGATGCGCGCACGAACAAAAACCAATCTGGACGAAAACCCAACAAGCAAAGGGCAAAAATCACTGGGCCATGACTTTTGATGTTGTTAGAGGCCTGCTGCTACCACAAGTTATCATTACTCGTCGTTCTTTCGTAAGGTTCGAGCAAATCCTTGAGACATTCTTGGTGCCGACAGCGAGGCGAGTCTAATTTCTGTGTGATAATGCGAACTAGTATATTGTGCTGAACACATGAACAGCCCCGTATCGCAGGTTGTAAACTAGAAGAGAAATCCTTCAAGAAATAAGCAAAAGGTAAACAGATTCACCCACAATAGTGCGTTTCAGAATGAAATCTCAGAAGTAAGATCGATTCCGGGAATGAGCAGCTGGATCAATATTACAGGCATTGAGCGCAAGTAAAGCGCCTGTAGGGCCAACGCAAGAAACGGCCAGACAAGTTTCGGTAAGTGGGTGCACATACAGAATGTGTCCGTCTGCTGCGATGATACTGAGCGATCGTAATCATCAGATAAAGACGATGAGCGAAACACCGCATTCGAAGGCTATTAAGATTGTCGTTGGCTAGCAACGAAGCTTTCGAACCAAAGTTTTGCAACTAAATAATTTAGAACAGGACGCATAACAACAAATCATCGGCGTAACACTATATTTTGCTCGAAACAGCTGTTCAGTCGAGCTGAGGTCTGAAAGGATTCAGACTTGTGTGCAGGATGGCAGACAGGAAAATGTTCAGCAAACAGGCTACAGCGTTAAGTGTGATAGGAGAGAAATCAGGAAAGACGCATCTGCTACAAAAGTTTACCACTAAGAGGTGCGATGATGGATTGGGGGGAATCGGTGCGACTGCTCCCCGAAATCTGTAAGTGTTGCACGTGCGTACATAAAATTAAAGAAGCTTTGTGAACCTGGAAGGCTTCCTACCCGCGCAGTAAAATTTAGGTCATCAACGATGGACGTCTAAACATAAAACTATGCCTTTCGCACAAACTCAGTAACAAATAGCCGGGAGTAGTTTCTAGCAAAACGATATTCTTAGCATCGACCAATTGCTTTCGCATGGTAGTTAGGAAGAGAGAGAAATGGAAAGCAAAAAGTCAAGCAGAACAAGAAAAAACTTCCGAGGCACACGAGAATGACGTTGAGCAAGGGGACTGACCGTGGAGTCAGTCACATCAACACCGTAGTCAGTAGCTTCTTCCTCAGCTCGCTTCGGCAATCAGAGAAGCAAGTTCAGGAGGAAGGCACTGAACGCGGGAACGAGCAACTCTTTGAACAAACGATCTGGTTCAACGTTCTTCGATCAGGCGAATAAGCTGGTGCCTCGGTGGGCGTTTCACCGACAACACTTGGCTGCCTCAAGTGAGCATCCACTGCTGACCAGAAATTCAGGCAAAACCTAAACACAGACTGAAGCAAGAAATAGAATCGGACTCAACCGTACCAGCAGCAGATAGACGAAATGCCAGCAGCACTGAAGCAAGTAAATGTTTCAGTCAATCAACCTAAACCGACCGAACGTCCGCAAAACTCGAAGGCAAAGAGATGAAGCGTCAGACGCCACGAATACTCTTAGACACCACGGTGCTTGCTGTCGATTATTATTGTCAAGTTCGAGGCAAAAAGTAATGACGGAGTTGCAGGGATACAGTCTGAAATCTAAAGTGTGCGCGTGTAAGTTTGATCAAACCGTGCATATGAGTTCGTCACCGCGCTACGCGTCAACGCTTTTTGACACAACTTGCCTGCTCGTGTTGATTTTAATATAAACTGCCTTTTTCTTTGCTAATCAATTCTTTCGCTTTTTTCCAGCTTGCTCTGGTACGACATACAATGAATCTTGTACACTGAAACGCTGGAATTCTCGAACAGACCGAACCGCCTCAGCCTCAGGAGCCCTGAGGCTAAGTTCACTTACCACCAACTTATTTTCAAGCAAAACCTGGCAACGCTTCCGTATCGAAATGCAATGGAATTCTGTAAAACTTAACGGTAGTGACCTTGACTGCCTTAAAAACTATTACACTACCGACAAGGCCGCCATGCTGTGTACCAGATCCGGCCGCTCGCAGTGACTAACACCTGTCCAATAACTCACCGCCGCCGCGTCGACGCTAACTAACTGTTCCGGGCAGAAGCGGCAAGACCAGTGAGCAAACAGGGCGTTTGACAAACAGTACAACTCCGTGACAGGCGCTTCCAATCAGCAGAGTTTAGGAGCAAAGGTTACTTTTGAGATGAAACGCGAGCGCAGAAAAGCAACGGTAAGCTGCTGTGCTTATCTGAAAATATCCACGATTTTGCCCTTTCCCGTCTTTTCTACCAAGCTTCGTCCGCATGACGAGCGAAAGTCGCGTTCCACCTTTGCGCACAAGCATTACATGGATCAGTGATCAACAGTCACGTGGCAGAGAGGCAAGGCCATTGACGGACGCCACCAAATCTATGCGAAAGTTAAAACGNAGAAAGCGCATTTTATGAAGAAACCACCGCTTCACAAAGTAGAAAAAGCATCTTATGATCAAGATTTTCGATGTGCATCATGGCAGGCATATCGGAGTATACTCGCATTGATTCATAATCGCATCTGTAGTTACAGGTCACACTTCCAGCAACGCCTACTACGCAAACAGTCGATCTTTCAACCCACACTCTCATCAGTGCACTGCATTCTGGTGACCCAGTACGAACGGATGTGGTTGTGTTCGAAAGGATACGTTTTTTTTCTTGCGCTAGTTGGTCACTGGCTCGAAAAAAACAAATTGCTATCTATCGCAATGAATACATGTGCAGAAGTAAAGATCATGCTAGCAACCTGTGTGGGTGGTCCACACGGCCAACGCACTTCCAGTTTCATAAGAGCTTGCCAAAGCAAAGCGTGACGGTCACCGAGCGAATGTTAATTCATAGAAAGCTCGTATTAACCGCGTTCAGCGTCTCTCCATATAACGTCGCTTGTTTCAGCTCAGTTACAAAGAGTCATTGCACTGTCCGCCCACAAAGCGTCCGCGGGGGGGGAGACAAACAGCTTATCGCCTGTTGTTTGCCAACGATAGTTACAGCACAAAGCGCGTTTAGAAGATTAGGAACTTCACGCTTGGGCAACTGTGGCATCTTGCCCAGGCCGCAATCACCGCCAAAAAGGATCTGCTTGAAGCCAGTCGGCCAAGTGTTGAAAAATGCGGAAACGAGCAACGCTCTTCAACGCTTGCGCTCAAAAGCTGACAATTTTGTTCTTCGCTGCTGATGGAGACCTTTTGAGCGCTCGACAAGATGCTTTTTGGCAGATCAGGGCGAAACGAGAAGAATGTTCGCGAGCACGACAAAGTCCCTCCCCACACGGCAGCACTCGAGACAGATGACGCATCCACTCCTACGGCATTCGGCGTTGAAGGTTTAGCTCCGGGTACATACTACATTGTAGAGTGGAACGCAAAGAACAAATAGACAACAAAAAAAATACAAATTTACGTTTGATCGAATCGCAAGTCAATGCTCTTAGTTACAATACTTAAAGCAGTGCGATTCGGCATCATGCCATCTGTTTTGTGAACGAAAAGCGTAAATGTCGGCGTTGCTTTGCAGAACCTACCGTAAGGCAGTAGTCTGACAGCAGCATTAATTACACTGCTGAGGCCACATCACAGGCATTAGGTAAATGGTTAACGCCATGTCTGTTTTCCGCACAAACACCATTATCTTGCGTCAGGCAAAAAGCCGACAAGACGATTATATTGAAAATGATTTACAAGGGAACGGTAACTCCAACGCAAAAGGACGGCGCTGTGGAAGAACCTTGGACGTTCTCGACTCGCGCTTCGCACGTTGTTCAAACAGAGTAATGGTTTGCTAACGGCATGAAGAAACAACAGCGCATTCTAATGCGAGATGGGCGTCGGGTCGCTTTTCCACAGCAGAATAGCATTTTCTCTATGTGGGCATTGCGGCCTCAAACAATTATAAAGAAATCAATCAGTTTGGTTTTGACTAAATGAAAAAAACTACACTTCGACGGAGTGTGTAATAACGGTGTGATATCAACATGAACGTGAAGACACGAAGAACTCGAGGCTCAATTTGCCAAAGTTGACTTTGGCAATCGCAGTAAAAAAAAGTTCTTCCACAAAAAAATATTTATTTCACTCATTTCTTTCTGTTTTTATTGCTTCCGATAAAAACTAAACTTCGCAATAAATAGATGAACTTACTTGCGAAACAAAACCAGAACGATCAGCCAAGCAACAGTGGTTCGCAGTCGCTCGGATCGCAATTGAAGATTGCGCAGAGGCTGAACATTAACACTTTGCACAAGGTGCCAGGGTTTCCCAGGGCTGTGAGCATTCACGATACTTAAATTCAGCGAAAAACATTGATCAACTCAACTCACGTGCGCACAACGGCGCCGACGTACACGTGGCAGGTTGTCGCACGGCGGTCACTTTCAATGCCGGCGTAAGGTTGCGCTCATAACCTTACCACGCACATTCAACATGATTATGCGCATAATGCTTCTTTTATTGCGCTTCCCTGCCGTGGGCCACTTAGTCGATTTGTGATGTTCGAGCTTTCAGTGGCTTGTCGCTGGTTCGTCGCACGCCACTTTGCTCTTCAATAACCCGCAATTCAGCATCATGATCTTGCCGATCCGTACGCTTACGGCTGACCTTTCATGGGCACGTTGACTTTATCGGCCTTGCCATCGCATCGCCCGCGACCGGCGTTTTGTCCGATGACGCAACATTCTTAAGCGTGACTGCAAAATCGACCTCGCGATCCGATCAGTCGATTAAAAGTTCCAACGCCGTGAGTACTCGGTGACAACAGCTAATTCTCATCGATCCGTGTTCAAACTCACATCCGGGGAGCTTCATGCACGTGGCAAGTTAAATCGTAGATCGTGCACACTGCCAGCACCAAACATCACATAAATCAATGCAACGACCAAAAAACAAATCTTTTTCTGCTGCCAACTCGGAAATCCTCAGTAAAGCACAATTGCTGCTCGACAAAGCACATCTGCTCGATTAGGAAGAAGTTCAAAAATAAACAAATCTGGTAACGACTTGGGCACCTAAGTCATGATGGAACTGGGTGATGCTGTAACGCAAAGGCTTCTCGCAAATACTTTCGCAATGCAACCACGCAGGCCCTGAGACTTAACGCGGCAAAAGTGGCCGCTATGCGATGAAGAAGAAAGCTGCACAAGCCGAGAAGCTGATGTTCCGAGCGAAATCGACGCCAGTGACGCGTGACGGACGCGCTGCACAAGCACTTCCAAATATGCGCATGGGTCGGCGACGGTTTTCGTCAAGAGATGCGGCGGCGACGAAAGTTTAGGGCTGTTTAAAGGCGGCATTCGTCACGAAGAGTGGCGGATTGTTTTCGGTCCATCTGACCGAAATAGACGAGCAAGTTGCTCCCGCTTAGTGATATCAATGGAGCGGGACCGAACGTGCGCCACGACCAGCGCTGTTTTCTTGCAACTGATCGGCAAAAATGTTGTTCCAGCATGTCGGTGTTTTTTTGTTAGTTAGTGTTTCCATCAGTTCAGATTGGAACTTATGATTGGCGAGATGCAAATGCTTACGGTGTAAAACACAGGATTTGTGAAACTGCTTCGAAGACCGCAGTGGCATTCAGATGCACTTTCACACAAACCTGATTCATGACCGAACAGTTTTGTGGTGATTCATCCGCAACTTTAATATATTTTTGAAACACTACAATTAGCATTGAACGTGCGACTACTTAGTGAATACATACCTAAATCTAGTCGATCACATTCGAATAGCATTTTTTCACAAGTAAATAGAGCGAATATGATCACAAAATCTGTGAGGAAATGTAGACCCAGATCAAATTTTCTACATCCGGGTAACAGTTGGTTCTGCTCAAGAAAAGCACTGCGTTGAAAATATTCACAGTGTGAATGACAGTTCTTGACCGATGAAAAATAGCTGTGGTAAAAAACAGTAAATTTCCAACAACTTACGACAATTTATCGATGCAGAGCGGTTCCTGTCACTTCAGCATCTGCTGACAGGTTTCAATGCAGCAACATTTTTCGTTGGTTTATTCCACCTTTGTCTGTTACCTTGGGAAATTTGGTTGTTTTTTGTGCGTTTGAAACAATATCTGACAAGCCAACACCTAAATTTGCGTTACGAATACGAAGGGCAACAACAGTCTTGAAATCACTTCAAAGAATAATGGCAGAGCAAATTCGCCAGTGAAAAACGGCAATGTCAAGATGACCTACGACGATTTTTGATATAAGTCAACCTGTTTCAGCCAGGCTGCAAAATGAAAAGAATACATAGTCCTGGTTAATTCCCTTCACCACTAAACCTTCCGATCACCTGGAGCCTGACTTTGGCCACGATGTTTTTTTCATGAAACGTCTGTGGCATTTTTGGCATCGCATCTTTGTGTCGTCACAGTCTCCGGTCAAGACACAACAAAACAAAACACTGAAGAAAGCTTTCAATCGAAGCCACAATTTTTCACAGTATGCGGACTGAGCTTAACCATAAGCTTACATCAGTTAGCTAAAACTGGGTACGCTGCCAAAATAACAGCCTGCACTCGCTGTCGCTTGCCCGACGACCAAAGCTCATCGCCATAACGCGAAGCTTTTCGCTTCTAAAAAATAGCTGGCGCTTCAGCAACACAAGCAATTCACGTCAACGTATTCTCGCAAAAGCGACAGATGCAAGGCCCGATTTCAATAGCGCACCGCAAGCCGTGCGAAGCCAGTTCTGGCCACTGCTAAACTGTAAGACTCATGTTTCCTGAAGCTCAGCTTCGCCATTGACACAATTCCTGTCATTTAAGCGCGTCTGATTCAAAGGTTGCTCGCCGAGAGCGCGCAAAGCACACTCGTTCACGCGGCGAGCGCGTATAGACTGTGAGGGAAACTTTTATCGCTGGCGCATCTTGACAAGCGGCTTCAGGGGCAGACCGGCTGCCGAACCCGGATATTCAACCTCTTAAGTATATATAGAAATGGTGTCAAAACGCGGAAAGCTTCGGTTGGATTCAATGTCATCACAATCGTTGCGGATGAGCCGGCGATAAGAGCGAGTGGGCTCGTTTGTAACGCTGAGTCGGGATACGAAATCCCTGCAGATCGCTATTTGTCTATTTCGGCTGTATTTTCAGAAAAAAAAACAGGATTTTCAACAACACTCGTAAAAAACGCGTTTTCATTTCTTCACGCAGCCACTAGTGTTCTCATGCGTCGCGAAACAAAATAACAAAATATCTGTATTGGCGCAAGATACTCACAAGAACATAAGACACTTAAATGTGCGCAGGTTTAATGCTATTTTTTTGGCAAAAGTAGCAATCGCAATAGGATTCTATCGAACAACCACGCAAAAAGCATTCACGAGAAACTGGAGGTAAGCACACTCATCAGCAGAGCGACAACCAAACCACGCCAGCACGACATGTTGCTACAGTTTGACAGAAAGTGGCCAAGTACTTACAATCTATTTGCAAACGACGACGATCAGACATAAAGGCTACGCACAGCGCCAGTTAAAAGTCTGCAGCGGCAGCCTGTTTGCATTCGAATATTGACTGAATCTGAATTTAAAACCTGTCATTTACAAGCTATCAACAGCTTCGCAGAATGAAAAGTAGAGCGAGCCTGCAGGCGGGTGCACAGTGCAACATGCCGAACGGGTTTCCTGGAAGACTTCTTCCAAATTTAACACAAAGCATCAAAAATTTACGGGCAATGCCGTGATAATTTTCTACAGAGTAAAGTCTTGTGGCAATTAATATTTCAGAGATGTGGCCTTTAACGACAGCGAGGGCGTTTGGGCATATTGTCTTTGGTGAGAAGTTAAATCAGGAGTTGGTTATCTCTGAGGAGGTGGACCGGAGCAGCAAGGGTTTCTTGGCAGGGCAAACAAGGGCCAAAAGCGATGCTGCCAGTTGCTCTGGGTAAACGCCGCACAAACGCCGACATCCGGATTGGTGGATTATTCGACCACTCAGTTAAGATGGCAATCAGACGCATCGTTTCTTTTGCTGCCGTTCTTTCTGGCGACAAACAACGCTCTTTTGTTCACCAAGAAAAGAGACATAAGCCAGAACGGCCAGCCCTGACCGCAACAGCCCCTGGCGTGCTATGCTTCTCTGCCAAAAGCTGAAGCTTTGTGTCACCAAAATCTGTTCTGTGTACATTAACATCAGTGTGGAAGTGCGGACCAGCATGTTTATCAAAGAATTTGCACAGTCGGCATCAGAGAAACTTAGAAAAAACAACGTCAACTGTGGTTTCGCAAAATTAACATCCATGCTGCATGGCATGTTAGAATTTAAAAAAATACACAAGTATAAAAAATTTTCGTAATGTGCGTTGCTTAGTTTGAACATCATGACTGAATCACTGCCCCGTCTCCTAACAATGCGCCATGTCCGTATATTTTTTCCTGACATTCATTAAACGGTGAAGTAAATCTCGCTGTTTGCATTGCCGTAAGCAAAAGCAATACAGCAATTTTTCTTAAGATTTCAAGCTCACGTGGAAAGACTTTCTTCGCTTCAACAAAAGGTTGCAACGCTTGCGAAGCTCTTTGGGAAAAACGTTGAAAGACAAAAGCACGCACTGATGGATTAAAGCCAAGCCAACTACTTACGCAATCAACTCTAGAAGAAGCGAAAATACAAAAAACAAAGAGTTCCATTGTTTAGCGCGAGACCATCATCGCCGGCGGCGGCATTGTCGCCATTTCGACAAGCTTTGTCAAGCGTAACCGGGATACACCAAAACAAACAGCTACTTTCACCCACCGAAGCCCCAGAAGAACAAAAAAAAAAACTTTCTAAGCCCTAACACGATAGAAACTTACGACGCAGCGATTCGGATCTGCTTTTTTTGCTTTTATACCAACTCTCCACAGCTGAACGCGAAACAGCAAAAATGATCGATCGCGGTTGGAAAGTGCTGCGAACCGGAAATGTTGTCAAAGCCACAGTCCGTTGAGACTGAGTGAGTGCTGGTTTTCATAACGGGTCCTAGTTTTAAGGACTGCTGAAAGCCACTGGGGTCGCGATACGAGATCGAAGTAGAGCCGGCCGGAACACTTGATACAATTTGTTCATTGCGGAGTTTTTCCAGACAGGCACTCGAGTTTTCCATTCAGGATGCTCAGTGGCACCTAAGCATAGTCGTTTCCTTCAGTCGACACGTTTATCGGTCGCGTATTTCCAAACGTTTTAACCGCTCAACTCTGCAACGCCCTCTGTCGGATATACCACATGGTTTTCATGACCGAACGATGGCAAGAGAGAGTTCCTATCACGCATTGCAAAATTAGTTACTTTCTGTGAGGCAGTGCACAAATTTGGGTCGCAATTTAGAGTAAATGAAGTGAATGTATCATAAAGGACTTTAATAACCAACGTAAGGTTAAATTTTCTGCTAAGGCTACCGTCCCCCGATAATGTGATAGTCAAGCTGAACACGACTTATTCAAAACATGCCGCGAACATATCAACAGACTAAACGCTGGGGATTTGCTGCGCTACAAAGCGAGCACAACATGGAGGGAGCAATGACCCTTCCCACAAGCGCGACTGAAGTCGAAGCAGTTGATCAATAAACAGTGAAGCAGGACATGCATCACTGGCTGCGTGGGTCAACAGTGAACGGGACATGGGTGCTTCTGACAGTGCTGTGTACTGGACTGGGATCCACGAACATTCAGCTTGAAGAAAATCCAAGTTATCTTCGAGGTAAAAAGTGGAGCGCCGAATCAACGCGGGTGGAATTTTGTCGACAAGAAGTTTAAAAGTTTTTCGCTTAGGTTTCATTTATTCAATAAAAAAATCTTCGTAAGAATCACTTTTTATCTGCAATATGTTAGACGACATTTCGGTAAAAAAAAGTATTGAGAAATTTTAAGAACTTTTGCCAGGCAAATTTTAACAACAGAAAGATTTTGGAATCATAACTGAAACATAATGCTTTATCAAAGATAGTGCTGAAAACATAGTGCTTTATGAAACATAGTGCTTTATCAAACGCTTTATCAAACATAGTGCTTTATCAAACGCTGCCAGCATTTTGGCTGGGACGTACAGCTGATGAATGCACCAGCTATTAGGATCAGTGGCGTAGCCAGCCCAAAAAGTTGGGGGGGGGCAAGATGTTGGATTTTAGGCGAATAACACTATTCTGTTTAGAAAAACGCCTCTCAAAGCACAAAATGACTATGTTTTCCAAAAATTTGGGGGGCATGTCCCCTTTGCCCCCCCCCCTGGCTACGCCTATTATTAGGATCGGGTAATAACAAATAACACTACTTAAATCACGGCACTGCTTTCAAAGTTAGTCGCTTGTTTGTTTCCGTGTGAATTTTGCGTGATGACTTTTTTGCAGACTTTTTCGAAATTAGTGCGTACGTTTTAAACGAGCGATGAAAAATTTATTTGAAAATACAATACATTAGACACCTCCCGATGGCAACGATCAATGTGCATACAACCGAATGCGAAATCCACGAAGTTTAACAGCACATCAGAAGCGCCGAGCTAAGCGGAAAAGTTGGTTTCAGCTCTTCTTCAGCAGTTTTGTC
>JGI24158J21664_10004934_pt1 | contig 17307 bp, 9 predicted proteins | sample Ectturendosymbi3_FD_21664 | JGI IMG/M metagenome (IMG submission 21664)
AGATGAAATTGGCTTCGCAGGCTAGATGGAATGGCTTTTGGGCCGTAGTTTGGAGACTCCTGACCTAAAATCTTGCATGGGGGCCAATCTGGAAAACCTGGCAGTTACTGACAAGACATTCTGCGTGATGCAAACTAGTTTAAGCATAATACACAGTATCATCATAGCAAAATAGCTAAATGTGGTTGTTTTTTTGGAAAAACATGGCACATATGTTGCATGGAGCAACTGGCACGTGGTTTAAGAATGGTACTCAAAATTCTAGTCTTGGCTGTTTTCCCAAAACACCCAAGCTAGATACAAAAGTTAATGACTNTATGGTTAAGCATGNTGCGCAAGGAAAAGACAACTTTTTTGTTGCGGTGATCACTTTCNTATTTTAGAAAAATATTTTCTTAGCAGAATCTGCTTACCTGCTGCATACTTCCCATTTTTTATGCTTTAGAAGTTAAAAGTNAAATGGAACATATCAGAGAATGCAATGTTTAATCACAGGCAGTAGCCATGGTAACTAGAGTTTCTATGNAGGTGACAAAGTTCAATAAATCAATCAAGTTTTTTAAAAGGCAGTGGCTATAGAACCACCTGTGGATCTTTAAATTTGAAACCTTATTCAACCACATTTTGTAACATGACAGTAACACATGATGAGAATGCAGTAGGCTTGGTAGAAACATAGTAAACGTAAAAGGTAAACCTAACCTAACCTCAACCGTAGCCCTAATGCTAACGCCTAAACTGGAAATTTGGAAGGTTTTGAAAAAAGAAAAGTGGTCTCATGAATTGAAACGTGCAGCCACTACTACCAAAATGAAAGTCGTCAACATGAGAGCCGAACTGAAAACCTTTGATGCAGCAGACCTCAAACGCATCTGTTATGCTACAACATCAGTGCAAACTTAACGGTTTATTCGAACTGCGTTATGCGAGGTGGTAAAAAGTCACTATTTTCTTTATATGAAATGGGTTTCACACTACTGCACACATTTCCAGTCCTGAACTCTTATTCCAGTGGAATGATCCTGTCTTGACATCTTATGTAAATGCTGTTTCAAATGTAAACCAAATGAAAATCAAAGTGCTGTTTGCAAGAAGTTGGTTGAGAAAAATAACACTTCAGTGGAGGTTAGCAAAACTTAGAGAAAATGAACCATTGGAAAGCAATGAGGCAGTGCTTATTGTAATTTGGCAAAACAAAAAGGAGACAAGTGTTGTACAGTAGTACTGGTTATCAAGCAGGGGATAGCTCTTGGGGTAGGCATGACTGGATAAATCATGCTCATACACAGGCCAAAAGACTTGCAGCATTCCTTTTGACTTTTGCCGGAGACAATCACTGATGTAATCAGCTGTTGTTTTCCTGGGTCGCCACACTAGTCTTATCAAAAAGTTTTTTGCATGATCGTTGAAAAGAGTCGTTAGATATTCTATAGATATTCAGGGTTGCGGAGTTGGAGTTGCAAGGATTCAAAGGTTTTTGGCTGAAGTTGGATTCTGAAGAACAGTCGGAGTGGGTTTTTTTTATCCGACTCCGGAAGTCTAATTGAAGCATTTTATGCATCACACTTATAAGTTGGAAGTTCCTGTTGAAATGGTATAATTTCTTTGAAATATTGGAACAGAGAATACTTTTTTGTGCACCACAGTTTCCAATGATTGCTAGCTGCTACAAAATTAGTTAGCTTCAGCTTAAAGACCCAATATCATAGGAAGAACGCTTTTTTTAAGGGACAGTTCGCATTGCTTAGTGTTCACACAGTTACCTGTAATTACAACTGTTTTATGTGTCATTGGTCAATTAATATTGCCCAGATGGTTCTCTGAGTGATAAGTAATGGATAACTATCAAAGAGCATGCATATTGCATACCCAAACGAACATCTGTCATGTAGTTATATTGGCTTGTGTATGTGCTATTACAAACCACCAAGTGTGTTTCCAGGGAGTAGAACTTATAAACATGGTTGTGACATGAATATTTCATGCAGTTACTTTAAAAGGATGATTTTGGCTGGACGTGGCTGATGTACGAGCAAATGTGATAGTTACGTTTCAGTGAGAAGAATACGGTTAGTGTTACCTACTTTGAACTTTAACTTTAAGTATGATGTTGCAAAGTTTATCACCGAGTGTGACAGACTGATACAGTTTAATTTTTATACGTTACACAGCTTGCACATCTTCAAATAATGTGGCACTAAAGCTAGCTTAGTAAAACATAAAAGTTAATTAAGATTTATTAACTTAGGGTTGCAATTGCAAATAGTGGCAGACTGTTAAATAGAACCGCCAGCACCACCATGTCAATTACTTTGCCATTAATGTCAGATATGTAGATGAAGGAAAAAATTACACCAATGCNTTAGCTATGAGAGACACTTAGCCCAACATTCCAGCAAATTCTTAACTCAATTGGAAAAAGATGTGTTGTAAGACTATGGCCTTCAGAAAGACCATGTATTATGCATTGTCACATTTAATACATCCAATATTGTGAGCATGGTCAAACAACCCATGAACGACGAAGAGAAGGGTCAAGCACTACAGAAGAAAGTGCAGCAGAAATTCATGAACAATCTGGGCTAGTCAGCAACCAATCAATTGTATGTGGTGACCTGACTATAATTGATTTTTATGATTAGTAAATATTCTATAAAGAAATTGACCANCAAAGTTCATTCAAATTATGTTANGGAGTCAGAATCGGGAGCAGTGGCNTGCAGAGGTCTGGTGATGCCCAGAGTGACTGCTTGATTGCATGCCCCCAACCAAATTCTAGTATTGTGCAGTGGCATATAGTGGTCATTGTTACTGGATATATGCTGTTTGTGACATCACAATATGATGTCATATTCACGTTCGCAAACCACTGTTTTGGCAATTTTTTTTGACACAACATGCACATTATTCTGCATGCATTCTCCTTGCTTGTTGTTCAATGTGTCATTCTAATTAACATAAATTATCAGCGCTCCAAGTTAGGAGACCGAAGCAAAGCCCAGCACTCAACTCTAAGACAGAGCAGTTTATAACTGCAAAAATATCCAGCGACAGGAGAGTAGAACACACTTGGTGCTATGTCAACGCAGTTCACAACTGCAAAAATATAAAGTTGCGCATTACAACATTGGAGTAAAACACACTCAATTTTACAGCAGGGTAGTTCAGAACTGCAAAAACATAAGCAGTGGCGTAGCCAACCCAAAATTTTGGGGGTGGCCAAAATGCTTGACTTCAGGCGAGCAACAGTATTTTTGTTTGGCACGCTGCTTCTCAAAGCACAAAATGACTGGATAAGCTAAAAATTTTGGGGGAATGATCCCATGTCCCCTGGCTGCACGAACGTCTCGTTGAATAGCAGTCGAGCAGAGAAGATATGTGGCTGGGATGGCAGACAACCAGGGTTGACAGTTTGAAACTGAAATATGACTATGAAGATCAGTTAAACATCCATAATTATCCTTCAATCCTTTTTTGTTATGGTCCCTAGTATTGAAGAATGTGAGAATGACTGGCATTTGAATACGTCATAACTATGTGTTGACAAAAAACAAGTTTTGAAAAATTAAATCCATGCAGCATATGTTAGTAGCCTTGCAATAGGAAAAATTATTTAGTTACAGCATTTAAATTTTTGTAATTTCACTCTTTCGATGCACCCTGCCTTGGATGCCCGGGGTTGTCGCTCCATTCTCCCCCCCTCTACATGCCATTGGTTGGGAGTCAGAGTCGGAAATTTTGGAAAGGGCAGAGTTGGAGTTTGAAAAATTTGGAAGGTCGGAGCTGGACATTTTAAGCTCGACTCTGCAACCCTAGTTTTAAGGAAAACTGGCTAAAATATGTAAGTGTTTAAGAAGACTATTGTAGTTTGTGGATTTTGCAGTCTTGGTGTCTGCTGCTATATAAGTCCTGTCTGAAAGTAATTTCATAAATAGTGGCATGGAGTTTAGTTGCATCTTTTCATGGGAGATATGCATGTGCAACGAAAGGAATGTCAAGTCCATTAGTGCTTCAGGCAAGCAGCAATAAGAAATTCCTTGCTTGACCAGGTACACTCTAGCTATTGTTTATTTTGCCGAGAGTGGCACAAGCGCTGCTGGATATATTATGTCGTTTGAACCCGTGGAGAACTGCATCCACTTTTTCCAGATATAATGCTAAGTTTGTTATACTAAAGGCACGGCGCACATAGTCGAGGGGATGTGTCTACAGCTACTGTGCGAGTGCTCGTCAGTTCGGCTCCCATCACTGCTGCTTTCGTTTTCCCACTGGACGTGACACTTTTCATGGGAGCACTTTTTATATACTTTTTTTAAAACTCACTATTAACTTTTACGGGTTAACCACTTTGGTTTATGCTTAGGTTTGGGTTTAGGGTTACATTTAGAGTTTAGGGCTTATGTTTAGGGTTTTGCGTCATCTGACAATAACAATGTGCTCATCCAACTGTAATATCTCCTTGTTATGTGACCATTTCTGACATCAAAATAAACCCTGTCTTCACTCTATTGTTGCTTGTGTCTGGCTGTGTTTTTGAAGCACTTCTTGACTGTGCACTTCAGGCATGTGACATGATGTGCTGTCATTGAAAAAAAGGTGTCCATTACTGTCATGTCTTACACCTGGCTATGACCTCTAAAGTCTAAACCAGTGGTTCTCAACCTTTTTAAGTTATGGACTATTTTTGGACCAGTATAAAACTTTGCGGACTCAAGATAGACTGAGACTACGAGAATGATAGAAACACCAATTTTAACAAATCCGGTTCATCACCCACATTCATAAATTTCAATGAGAACCTTGTCTTTGAGTTTGTTTCACCAGTTTGTTAAAGTAAAGGCTTGTGGGTGTTAACGCACATCACCTGATGTCATCTTCTGGTTGAAGTTGGTATCCGTGCTTGGTTTTAAAAGTAGTTATATCGTTGAAAAGCAGCTTCACAGCGATATGTAGTTGAAAAAAGAAAAAGATCTTGTGTTGCCTGCCGACACAGATCAGAGAGATTTGGTTCCATTGTCTGGACATTCATTCAAAATTGAATCAGACTCCACATCTGTCGACTTTGCAGCTCAATTAGCAGCAATGCAAACCACTTCACAATAAATCTGTAGCTCTGGCATCACAAAAGGGCTTTGCATGTTTTTGATGTAATTGTCAAAGGGGATATATTTATCCATCTTGGTGAGATGTAATTAGGCGCTCAAGAAAGATTTGACAACAGAAATCAATTACTACCTCTTCTGCAAGTGCGTTTAATGCCAAAGACGCAGATATTCTTCCATTTTCAATTTAATGGATCCACAAAAGTAAATTTTAAACTAGACGATGTCTAGGACACATCTAAAACTATTTTACTTTTCTGTGCATGGAGCTGTTTAGCCAATTCAGATGTATAAAAAAATCACCTAAGAATATTTGGCAATCTACTTACTGTCGATGAATCATTCAGCAAAGTTATAATTCTGCTCTTTTATAATGCATCGGTGGCATTGTGTGGGCAAGTCTTTCCAGAACCTTTCCTCATGAACCAACTGAACGTCCAGTGTGTTCTAAATTTTATTAAGGTCCAAACCTAAATTTTATTAAGAAAAAAATAGTGTCCTGTTTACTTACCCTTATGACCACGCCAGTTGACCCGCACCTGGTATTCACTTTATACAGACCCCATTGCTCCACAAGCAAGCATTACCGTTGTAAATCTTAATGTCAGATCACTGACCTGAAGGAAGTACCTGGCGTGTTAACGGGTTCGGAGATCGTGGCCCTGAGCAAGGCTTCACTGGTGCCTGGATACGTTAGAAAATCCCAACTAGTTTTGACCAGTGAAATATGGACATAACTCTTACCAGGCTTATCGCCCAACCGCAACTCTTACTAAACCTAAACCGCTGCATGTGCTGTCCACACCTCGTGAAACAATCAAACAAACACACATAGAACCCATGTTAAGAGTTTTGTCAATCTTCAGTGGGCGGTCAGCGATTTGTCTGACCCGCAGAGCTTGACACATGCAACTATGGACCGTGGACCAATCTGGTTATGTGCATTTGGCCCGGCAGTGCTGCTTGGTTGCACACCCCTGAGCTACGCCATCACTGCACATTATTCTGGCTATTTTCATGGCTGCTGGTTGATCAAGCTCTCTTATTGTATGAGGCGCTTTTGCTCTTGCATTTTTCCAAGCAACAGTAAAAGAAGCATGCACTGCTTTACTATGCGAGTACGTTTCTACTCTTGAAGTAGGTGGAAGATAAAGACTTAGCGTTACCTGGTGTTTTTTCTCTTTGAAAAGCTAAAGGATTTCTCCAACATATTTTACATGTTTTCACTCAATGGTTAAGCTTCTGTGAGAAATCCACGAGCAAGGACATCTAAACATAACACAAACTGTGGCCAGACTTCACCATTTACCAAGACTGAAGTAAATCCAAGTTTCAAGTAGTTGTCATTATACGCAAACGCCTGCTTTCGTTTAGCAATTATAAACAAAGATGGCAAAAACAAACTGCACTTTAGATTACAACTTTGAGCTTATGCTACTGACTACCCTACCTCAAAAGTATAAATGCCATGTGAAACAGCAAAGTTATTATTGTCTGAGGGCATCACAGCAAACTTGCTTGGCCCTGGTGCTTGTGGACTCAGCCAGAGCCTTCCGCGGACTCGGTTGAGAAGCACTGGTCTAAACCATGTGCCCAGGGACAACCTGTTGGGTTTCCTTCTGTTGTTCATCAATTTGAAGATTACATCAGGGGAGGCCAACTAGTTAAGAGACCATGAGCCACATCATACACATGGGCACACATGAACATCACCCCATCTCTATCTCACTCACACACATACCTTTGCTCAGCTAGTTTGTTGTAAATATCACACACACACATGATAATAAATTTACAAGCCATTTATTGTTATTGAATGTTTCTTAGTGGGACCCATGACTTTTAATGTGAACAATTGGTATAAAATTTTGCAACTTATACATGAATATATACAATGTTTGTGTAAGAGCCGCATGCAGCTTACAAACTGTAGGTTGGCCAGGCCTGGATTAAATATACATGCATGTTACGATTGTATGATAATATATTTAAGTGTTGAATGCCTAATGAAGGACCCTACATTTCGGTCACAAGAGAATCCATGAAGGACCAAGTGGCCTAGCCTAACTTTATTACAGTAGGATAAAGCATGCGTTTTAATGTTTGTGGGCATGCTTGGTCTAGTTTTTTTTCGTCTTGTGTTTTAATACTTGCCTTTTATGATTATGCTTCAAGAGGGGTATACACGAAATACAACAACGTTCAAAAACTTATTTGTTTTTCAAAAATAAAAAGATGTTGAACTTGAATCCAAGACAAATAAAATCTAGCCAAGTATTTTGAAGCTATTTTTACATCATCTTTAATGGAGGACAAGTCAGTGGGAATGCAAATGATTTTGCTATTGCAAAGTAAATACTGAAGATGAGAACAAGCTTTAAGAAAACATGCACTCTTTCAAAAATTTTCACTGTTGTAAAACATATGCTATATTGTTTGCAATGTAGCATTTGTTTCAGAATATCATAGTGCATTTCTGGAAATGTTTATAGTTTTCTTGTTTGTGAATTAGCTGTTACTGCATTTACTATTAATTTTGCACAATAAAGCCTATGAGTCCTTTGGAGTTGTACTTCAGCAATTACATTTGTTGACTAAACCTTACACTATGTTTTGGTCAGAAAAACAACACCATTTGCGTTTATTCTTTTGTGTTGGTTTAGGTAGGCATTGCTACCAAAATGCTTGCACCATTGCATCATAGTGCGTAATGACCATGGACAGGGTTGATGAAATGTGCTAACAGTAGCAGATTTTCACAACTTCTTTTAAAACAATGGGAGTATAAGAGAAAGGGACATAGAAATGGTGGTAGATACAGTTTTTTCAAGATTTAGTGAAAAGACTAGCTGTTAATTTACGCTTCATGGTGTTCATGTTCATTGTTGTAAGAAAAGGTTGAAAGGAATCTCACGTTTTAACATTTTCTAAATTTTCTTGCTTGGAATAAACAAAAAGTAGTGTTAAGTGGAATAGTTATAGTTGCAAACATATTGCATTGACATTCCCAGACTGTGGTGCTTAGTCTAAACATCTGTGTTAAATTCTTTGTGTGGTTACTTGTCTCAATGTAAAATCCCAAACAGATCGTTCACTGAAACAGAATGGCAGCAACCAGTGGAACTTTGGTTGAAGATTTGCCAACATCAAGTTGTGAATCTACTAAACCCCAAGATATTCAACGTTTATGCTTGCCTGAGCATTTGAAATCACATATTGGAAGCTATGATACTAAAACACCACCGAACAGTCCTTGGCAATCTGTTGCTCCATGGGGTTTTACAAATAAAGTTGTAGAAAATCAAACCTGCCCCTCTTTTGAGGAAGTAATGAGTGAACAACTTGCAGCACAGTTGCAGCTTGCTGAGGACCAAAGCAACACATCTGGTGCTCATGGACATTTACAAATTGGTATGTGTGAATACATTTGAAGCTTGTGGCATGATGTGGGATATCATGATTTTCACTGAAACTTGATTATTGTAAACATGCTAATTTCTAACAAAACTGTTTTTGTTGTTTGCATCACAATTTACATTGATGCACCAAATGTGACAAGGTTTGATCTTCAAGTTTTGACTGAGTGGCACAGCATGTGATTTTTTGCAAAGTTCGAATAGCATCCATTCATTCCTTTGAAACATTTGAAGTCATTGCCTAGATCAGTGGTTTTCAACCTGGGGATTGTTTGCCATCTTGCTGGGGGTTGTGAAAGCTTCTGATAAAAATAGTCATAATTATTTCTGTACTAGATTTTATATTTCATATATGGTACCACTTTTTGGCGTAGCCAGGATAATAGGATCACCTGGCAGAAATGATAGCCTACTTTTTCATTCATAATTGTTTTTAGTGTGATTATGACCACTACAAAGTTAGGAGTGTGGTTGTGACTATTACAGTACTGTTGCATTTGGCAATGCACGACAAAACTTGGTGGTAAGAATGTGCTGTGTTTGTAAACTAGATATCTGAATGCAGTAGTTAACTTGCAGTGTTACCAGATTTGCTATTTTTCTGAAAAATTTGGCAATTTTGTATTTGGTTGGTGGGTAAAAATTGCATTTGGCAGGTGGCAGATTTTTTGGCTATTTTCGAAATATTTTGGTGGAAAATTTGGCGGATTTTGTACAAGATCTAGACCAATGCTTGGTTCATAAAAAAGTTGTGAAAATCCGCTTAATATTTTATAATGCCGCCAGATTCATTGTTTCTGAATGTGTAAGGTCATTGTACCAGTGCTGGCTGCTTCAGTCCAGTTGAAACCCTGTGTTTGGTAGGCTTCAGTGATCATCTTGTCCCATGACAGGTCGATGTAGTAGAGGCATGCTGGACTGCATTCAATCTACCTACTCAGAGAATAAACTCTGTGGAAAGTCCTAAGCTGCATAAATGCTGATAAGATTCTTCCGGAGAACATGGTTATAAGTGATCCTATTAGTTTTACCAGCTCTCATTTTTATGTTTTATAAGTAAGCTAAATGAAAGAATGAGATGCTTGTGCCCAGTTTCGGTTAGAAAATTAAAACAAGGATACTTTAGATTAATGAGTTGTAAACCACTATTTGTACAGAGTGTTTTGTGAAATGTTTAATTTTGGATAATGTTCTACAAGTTACTGGAATTAAGACATCAGCGTATTGATGCCAGATCTCCAGCTTAGTTTGGTCTAAAACACTCAGATGTTCTTAGTTACTTCCGGTGCTGGTGTTATAATTGATAAAGAAGATGTGTCATCCGGTTTCAAATAATGTGATCAGATGAATGGTTTTCAACTAAGGATTTGAAAAGTGCAAAGTAATGTTGAGAAATCCTAATGCAAGTTTGTCGCTGTGAAATCAGAGCACATCGATCAGATTGAAATAGCCATTATGCTTCTAATAAACACCAGCATAATGCCGTTCCCAATTATATCATGCGACTTGTTAAACTGTGGTTTTCAAAAAAGTTCTGACAGCAGTAATCAGTTGTTTTGTTTTGCATTTGTAAATAGTTTTGTTAATGGTGGAGGCTGTGGATACACGTTATAATCTGTAAGGTGCGATGGTATGTAACCTACACCATCTATAACCACTTCCTTTACAAATTGGTTTTGCAAAGATTGCATGGTTCCTAAATGTGCCAGAGACAAATTTTGTACAGTCCACAGAATTGACAAACTGAACTTCTTGGTGACTTTTAATGTCTAATTTTTTTTGTTGAAATTTGGCTAATTTTTATGTTGAAATTTGGCTCCAAAGCTTTTTGAAATCTGGCAACACTGATAACGTGGGAAATATTCTATTTTTCAATGAGTTGTGCTGTGGAGTGATTTGTATATGGCACGGGTCTCTCTCACTGATGCTGCCATGTGCATGAATTTAATAAATGAGTCTTTGTTCAACATCGTGATATCATACGTTATAATTTTGTCATTATGATCTTATATTGTACAAACACAACTGCATTTCGTATGCTTGACTGGAAATTTTCAGAAGGTGGTCATTAGATTAATTGGGTTGCGTGAAATGGGTTGCTGAATGAAAAATGTTGAAAACCACTGGCCTAGATTAAGTGGTGTAAATCAGCCGAGTGATACTGTTAGCCATGTTTGTAGATAAACAAGAAAAAACATGTGGGACCTACATGTTGTTCCTTCATACGATTTTGTATTGCCAACCATAACAACTGATAGTTTTCCATCTTTTGTTTGTTTTGGCCAAATGAAAATACAAAAAGACATACTTTGTTATAAAAAATATGAAAGAAACACATCTATTGGAAAATAAATGTTTGTTGCAGTGTTGGTTTTGTCTATTAGACAAGATTTGTACATAGGATAAAAATGTTAATTTACCTTTTTTTTGCAGGACTGGATAATACACAGGTTGCTGTGGAGGGTATTGCTACTCAGAAAGACAATGATACTTCAAATGATTTAATATTAGCTCAGATGCTTCAAGCAAAATTGGACAAAGAGTACAATCAATATTTGTCACGACAAGAACAACATGTCAATAGAGATTCCAAGGTTATTTTTATATTGAAACTATTTTTACTGTAATGTTCCTAGCTATTGGGTACTGTATCCATTGGCACCATAAATAATTCATGATCAAAATTTTTCACCACTATTGAGGCCTTGGCTAAATAATGCTGAACAGTAAAACTGTTGTTGCGGTCCAACTGTATTTTAGGGTAGGTTGATTAAAACAAAAGTGTCTTTCATGGTTTTTGGCATACAAAACATGATGTGCAGAACTCATGTCATTATTGTTAGGGATCAGATACATTTGGAAGGACAATAATAAAGAATGAAAAAGGTTAGTCAGTAGTTTCGGAATAGAGATGGTTGACAAAACAAAGGTCATCAGTTGCAAACTGATGTAACTGGTGACCTTGCATGTGGTGATCATTCTTGTTCAGGTGTCCAGTCAAGAGTTTTGACATCTTATTAGGCCAACAAAGGCAATTTTTGAAACAATCCTGCAAGCAACTTGCACAAATGCTTAGCTTGATTATAAAATTGATTGTCTTTTTACCTCTTTCTTCATGCTAGTAATGTTTCCTGCTTTGCAGTATGCAGGCTAGCTTCTGCTTTGCATATGCATTTGCATGACATCCATTTTCAGGAATAAACTATGTCCTTTATTGTGAATTCTGGACAAATTGCATTTCTGGCAAATGCTGATCCATGATGATGAAAGCCTCTATTCATGGTTTTGTCAATAAATTTGCAGAACAGGACATATCCTAAATTATTATCTTTATTATATAATTGCCATTTCCTACCTTACTGTACAGTACGATAAGCAAGTAGTCAATACTAAACAGTAAGCTGCACTATCTTTGATGCCACAGTAGGCCATAATGTATTGTGCTTCATCTGGGCCCAGGTATTGCTTGCAAAATAGTCTATAGAATTACACATTCCTGTTTTTCTTACTTGCATTACAGATCTTTTCCAGCACCCAGGGCTTCTCACAGTCCATATGTTGTCTGGCAAGGTTGTGTTCAGGAATCTAGATTTCATGTCGGCAGAGTGTTCGCCTTTCCATGAAAAGCTAGCTACAAAATATAGATAATTTTGTAACATTGATGCAACTTATATGTAACTGATTGTTTGTGGAAACAGCACAAACTAATCTTGTCAGTAAAAATCCGAGTGTTTGGTAAAATTGCCTTCAACTCACATTGTGATGCAAGCGCACTGAAATCAAACTTCAGCCATGAAATCATTTTTCTTGGATTCTGGCTATGTTTCAACTTTGCATCAGTGCCACAAACATATAAACAAAAGTAAAAGGGTTAGTGATACGATTGTCGATCACATAATGGTAAACGTCAACACAATTTCTTGTGTTTTGTTAGTCATTTGGCCTAAGCTGGCCTGGGGCAAAAAAATTCGAACTGATTGTGACTGCTAGACTTTGCATGTATATGTATAGACAGCATTTTTGTGTATAGCTCTTGGTAAAAGATTCATAATTAGAGCAGCAAACTTTTACTGGTATACTGGTTTCTAAGTTCATCGTCATGCTGGACTGCTTCCAGATGAGGTTCCACAACTACAGAAACATCGAAATCTTTTAATTTGCAGGCTTTCTAATATCGATCAGTTTTGTCAAGAAGAGCACTAAAAATCTATTTTCGCTGAACAGCCAAGAAGCTTAACCTTTTTGGTCTAAGTTACGTTTATGCCTATATTTGAACATGCTTAGGTTAGATTGTCTTTTTCGAATTTCCGCACGGACGAAACATTCACTTCGGATGATGACTGCAGCGAAGATGACAATGGCGATGAGTATCATAAGGAAAATGACGTGAAAAATGCAGACCCGACGGCATCCATGCTGGAATTTAATTCGTCCAAAGGTTTGAACGATTTGTACCAACATGTGCTTCTAGACCCAGCTTTTGGATTTCGTGTCTGCGTATTTCGCTTGAGCAACGTAGAAAACTGGATTTGTTACTAGCCCATTACCAACTTCCTTTTCAAAAACGAAAGAATTAAATTCTTTTATCTGTTCAGGATATGTTGTGTTCGGAAATGAAGTTGTAACAAAACATGATTTGGAAATATCGGGAAGAAAAAATACCGCGAAGCTAGAGGACTCGTTTCCACTGGAGTTCAGAACCGGCGATGCTCGAGGAATGGATTTGCAACTATCTAATAAAATCTATAACAGTTTAAAGAAATATGCTTACTCGGAACAAAGAAGGTACTTGTGGTTGTCAGTGTTTGATTGTGGTGTGCGGCTGATTTTTTGTCGCAGAGACGTTTCGGTCATTTGTCCCATAATATTATTAAACCTCGCCGTAACAGTATTCACTAGTCTATATTTTCGGTCATCATGACCGAACTGACTTTCTTCGGTCTTTTAAAAAATTTCAGTCTGTGACCGAAAAAAAACTAGATATGCGGTAGCACCAAATATTTTGTGCGTCAAGGCTGGTGTGTGTCACGAGACTACTTAGTAAATTACCACCCCTGCAAATGTGGCATGTGCTCGTCAAACGTCAGTCTCAAGGTCTGTTGTGAATTGTTACTCACCACATTTCGTTCTATGACAAAATTTCGTGGAGTTACAATGTTTCTAACTTGATGAGGTCGAAAGATATAACTTGCTTGAGTGGTCTTACGATGTAACGCAGAGGTCAGCGTCTTCACGAGACAAAAGAACACTACACCGCTGAACACGCTGTGGACGAGAAGACCAGGCTCATTTTACATCGTATGGTTGACCGCGGAATCATCGCTTCGATTAACGGCGTAATAAGCATAGGCAAGGAAGCGGTCGTTATTCACGCGCATGGCGGCGACGCTGTGTTGAACGATCCTGCTGGGAATGAATCCGAAACCGAAGATGGCAATCTTCATTGTTTGGAGATCCCGGAGGAATGCGCAGTTAAGGTAACTTCACGGATGGCAGTGAGCCACTGCTATTCCGTTTGGATTGCAGCGTGGCACATTTGTTACAGATATCTTTAACTGGTCGCTTTTAGGTGTGTAAGTGTCGTTGTTGCCATCGCAACACGCGCAAAAATATCCTGGCGAAACGATCTTACCAGTATCAGGTAATGCGAAGCGACAAATGGTTCTAAATTTCGGAAGACCCCTCATGGATTTGGTTGCGGCATGGATGCCACAACTACTTGTGCTTTGTTGTGATTCGAACGTTTTACCGCTCCTCACAAGTTATTCTAATTCTCAACGCGCCTTTCCACTTGGGTTTCTAGGTTTTCAAAACGACTTTGAACGAATTCAAGGCGCGCGACAAATACATCAAAGACGATTTTCGCTTCAAAGACCGCTTCAAGAAGTTAAATCCGCGAAAAATCATTCACATGTGGGCGGAAAAGGAAATGCACAATCTGAACCGCATCGCCGAAGCAGGCATCCCCTGCCCGTCCGTTGTTCTCTTGCGCAAACACGTCCTGGTCATGTCGTTTATCGGTGACGACCAACAGCCTGCCCCGAAGCTGAAGTCGGCCATTCTGTCAAGTTCGCAAAAAAAATCGGCGTATGAGCAGGTTGGTCGGCGAGGTTTGAGGCGTTTTGCGCTACCAGTGTGTATGTAGCGGGGTTCCCACGCGGTATTGAAAGTATTGAATTGTGAAATCGGTTTTCAAGACCTTAAAAAAGTATTGAATTTGGCCAAAATGTAGGTAAAGTATTGAAAAAGTATGGAAATTCCCAATTCAGCTTTCCATTTATTCAAATTTTGTTGTTTACCGCTAATGACAGTTTTGCAGATGTTTCTCGCATTGTGTTCCATGACTAAAATCTGGAAAAATGAAGATAAGTGATGGCATTTAAGTTTTTTCAATTAGTATCGAAAATGTATAGAAAAAGTATGGAAAATGGTGTTTGAAAATGTGCGGGAACCCTGATGAAGGTGTAGTTTCTGGTGGTAGGGCAAAGAACAGAGTGGCTGGCAATTTTTATTTTTGTCTGGGTTCGTCGCGCTCGTCACTGTGCTGCAAATGCTGCAAGCGATTGGATGGATTGGCAACCACGTGTTGTGAAATAGATTAAGTGAAATTTTGAGCGCTTGATTAAGTTTCGGCTAACCTAAAATTTAACGGGCTGGGAAAACTTTACCCTCAAATTTGCGATAACCACACTAGAGCTAAGGGCGCTCTCAAAACGTATGGCAGTAGATGTTCTCAGGCTGTGTACTGTATATCGATTCGGTTGGTTCCAAACCGTTAGCAAAGAATATGCGTTTCGTGGTATTTTTACGTTAGCAGCGGACAGGGTCTTCAGGATGCCTTTACAGTCACAACCTCAGTTTACCAGCTTCTCGAGTCGTGCTTTTTTCGCGCGAGAATCTTGATGATATGCGTGCATGATGCGATATGCATAAACTTGCGTAAACTTGGCAAGGAGTGTTCCTGAGAGTGGTCAGCTCTATAGAACGAAACCAGCAACCACTTTGACATGTACAAAGCCTTGTAATTCAGCTTGATTTCTATTCTCCAGCCAGCAATGGATATGATTGCCAGTGAAAGCAGGGTAAAAAAGCTTTGTAAATCTTCGGTGAGTATTGGTGATCGCTGAGTATTAAGATCAGATCCCACGAATTCAAGTCGCAGCGCGTTTGCGTGTTAGGAAAGAGAATTTCGGAAAAATGAGCTGTTTTGTAGCTTTAGACGTTCCTCTCAAACATCTATAAATTGTGTACGTTATGAAAATGATTATAATTTGTCTTCACTGTTGGGCAAAAACTTGGCAAGTTGGTGTCATCTGATGGCGGTGGGGATGAACCAATGGATCCGCTTGCAGACGGTGTGTACTCTCCGTAGGCGCAGGAGACTATTTTGCTTTCAGGCAAAAGTCATTTCAAACGCGAAAACACATTTTTTTTATCGAAGTAGTATGTTTGAAATTTGTTTTCTTGAGTCTTTTCTGTATTAATGGGATAAAAATTGCATCAGATGTCTTTTTGACCCTCTGCGCCTGTGATACTAACGCACGTCGCTGCTTGAGGTTGTCAAACCGCGCATGACATCCGATTTGTTGACAGGTGCTCGGAATGATGAAAACGCTTTACCACAAATGCAATCTGGTGCACGCCGATCTAAGCGAATACAACCTGCTGTGGCACGAGGACAAGGTTTGGAATTCGCTATTGATGCTTGTTTTTATCTCACGGTCGTTGCCACTTACAATTTCCCGCACGCTCTGATACCGATCTACAACAGTGTGTTACAACAGAACATTACTGTCCTTCAAAGACCGCCAAAGCTACTGCAGTGGCTTTTGAGACGAATTTTCGGCATAGCTCGGTACTTTCTTTTTAGGAAAACGAGGAAATTGGCATTTGGGATTTTTCACAGGTCCCAATAATGTCACAGGGTCGACCTCGTGACGTTATACTGCCCAAAATTATTCAAGTGCCAATTTACCCAATTTTTTACAAAAAAAAGTTCACGAAAATCCCCATCTTGTAATGTCTTCATTGACTCCAGCGCGATCGGTCGCTGAGATATGAACGAAATTGGCTCAAAGCAACTACAGTCGCTTTCGCAGTCCGTAAAGGGTTCACTTCCTGGCTTGTTAGTACTCGTGTAAGCGATACAGCATATGACACACAGCGAGCCGTATGGCAACCTTCCCGTTGATTTTCACAACCAGGCGCGGACCCGAGCACAAGGACGAAAGCAGCTGAATCTGATCACTAAGTGTTTTACAAGGATATCGATTTCGCATCTTCAGTCTGTAAATTACAAGCTGAAGCTTGCAGGTGAAATGATGAAACACGGAAACAAAACTTAGAGGCAGCAACGCGAGCTGTATTTTCAAACACACGCCACGACCATTATGCTGTTCTCACCGAAGCTAAAGAACTAAACTAGCACCAACTGTGGAATGGCTGATTTCAAACAACCGCTTTTAGTGAGTCACACCAACAATGTTCGACCGCACGTGGCATCCACAACTAGGAACTGCTGGCCAACACGATTGGGCTGTAAGTTATGGAGCGTGTTTTGTCTTTTGAGCGATTCTCTTGCGCAACCAGTTTTTAAATATTTTTCCTCATGTATTGAAAGCTGAGTAAGCTTTTATGCGGATGCATGATTTTTACAAAAGTAGCAATTTCGTCACAAACTTCAACGCCGTACTGACTTGCAATTTCGGAATAGATTGAAATTCCAAAAAGCTGTCTGTTAAGTGAAAACAACTAGTCTATTTCGCGGGCAAAGTTTCGAGATATCTATT
>JGI24158J21664_10004935_pt1 | contig 17306 bp, 5 predicted proteins | sample Ectturendosymbi3_FD_21664 | JGI IMG/M metagenome (IMG submission 21664)
TCCTTGTAAATCAAGTGTTTGCAAATCCAGTGTCCGTCTTCATTCTTCTTGAGTTCAGTTCATGACTTTAGACATTCTAATGTTTCTTCTTTGCCTTCACTTTTTAATGAGGTTGTCGGCGAACTTTCAAGTTGTTTTCTGAACTTGTTTTGAAGCCTTTCCCTGCTTGTATTTCGGAGTCACAAGATGCTTCATGTTGAGGATTCAAAGCGAACTCAACAGTAGTGACCCCACAACGTCAGGTAAAAATATTATTTATTGTTATCCTACGCTTGTTTTCAGCAACCATTCCTCCCGCAACAAGATTATTATTCCATTCTTGATAACAAGTTTCAGTGGGACCGAAATTTAGGTTTCAACAGTTATGAAAATATGAAAGATTAAAACACTGTAACTTATTAGCATTAGGTGTTTGGGGGAAAATTGTATTTAACTGCAACGAAAAATATTTTTCTCTTGTGTACTATTTTTACTTTAGGCAATGGCTGCAGAACTGCCCGTGGATCTTTTAATTTGAAACCTTATTTGACCATCTCTGATCTCCTGTAACATGACAGTGACAGAGATGATCACGGAGCCGGAGTACCGGAATAGACTACGACCGGAGTTTGCATTTTAAGCTGGAGCAGGAGTCAATATTTTACGTTCGAGCCGGAGCAGGAGTCAACATTAAGGTATGTGCAGGAGCTAAACAAAATTTTTAAGGGGCCTAATTTCTGTAATTATGCTTGTTGGTGTCAAACAGAATGGAATTAATTGAAACGTGTTTTCCGACCAGTGTCGTCATATATCACCAAAGTGTGACAATGGGTGCGAGTACCGAGCGTTCACCGCTAATGACGGTTTCACAGTTATGGCCTATGCAAGATAGGCCTGCAGTGTGTAAGTGACAATGCAGTTCGGGAATTTCGAATTCATGCCTTAACTATGAGAATGTTGGGCTAATGATATGGGCAATAACGCAAGACACATGACAAAAAACAATGGTGAACCAAACAGAATACAGAGAAGTAACAGTGTGCCGAAATGACCTATACACTAGTGACAGGGTTTGACGATAATGTCAGAACTAATGTGCAGCAGTACAAAAAAATGGGTTTTTTATCGAACAAAATATGGGTACGCATCTTTTTGGGTCACCCTGATAATATAATGTTTATTGGCATTGCGCAGATTTGTAGTCTAGCCACCGCTTGCATAGGCCAACCTCTGCTCACATTTTGTAGCCATACTGAACAAAGTTGGATATTTGCCCTGATAGTTGCAATTTTAAAGATAACCTATATTGTTTTGCTATGATAAATTTGAAAGGGATTACACGGTAGTTATGCTTAATGTAAATGTTAGATTTTTCGGTACGATTTGCTTGCACATTCATGTTAATGGCTCAGTTTGGCACAGTTATACCATAGTTCAGAGTTTTATCAGAGCACATATGGTTAAAGTACGATTCAATATTTGTGAACATGTGGTCAGCTCCTGCCTCGGAGATTTAAAATGACTCTTTTGCAAAAATTGAAAATAAACGCTCACTTTAAATGCTTGGCATCTATCTAATTAATTATTGAAGCTTGAACTACTTAACTAGTGTTTCAATGGTTTCCACTTCGTAATTTAATCACAGTTACATATGTGATAAGCAGCGTCTATTTTGCCTCAAGAGACAAAACCAGTTCTGAAGTTATTTTGTCAGTAGCTGCACATTTGTTTGAAGTGGTCACATGACAAGTTTGGAATACATGATCTACATATCTGTCTTCATTGTCTAATTCAAATGTGGGCAAGCTTTTACTGGCTGTGATTGTCTATGTTGTGTAAAGTATAGGCTAAGTCATAACTTTGAACCACAACATGTTGTGTCTCTCTGTATTGTGCTAGTCATGTGACCATTTCAAACATTTGTGTTCTATCAAAGGCAAAATAGTTACAACATGTATTTTGCCTCATGAGGCAAAACAGACAGTATCACTTTAGCATGAATTACTTGAAACTTTTCGGAGTGTGAACAGGACTCGGAGTTGATGTTTCAAAATTTTCGGAATCGGAGTCTGAAAAATGTGACTCCACTCATCTCTGGACAGTAACGCATGATGAGAATGCAGTATACTTGGTAGAAACATAGCATGCACAAAAGGTAAACCTAAAACTTAACCATAACCGTAGCCTTAACCTAAACCTAACCTAACCCAACCGTACCCTAACCTGAGGTGGCCGGAGTCACATTTTCAGACTCTGACTCCGCTCTTGTTTCAAAATTTTTGAATCCGGGTCAGGCAATTTTTCAAATATGAGAATCCGACTCCAGCTACAAACATCGATCCAACTGTATTTTACCCATGTTTTTACTAAACAAATGACCGCACAGACTCCTGCTACTGCCGAAATAGAAAAGTGACTTCGGATCCCGCTTTTCCCAAAATTTTGACTCAGGGTCTGGATCCGAAAGACAAATGCAGAATCCTGCCGGAGTCGACACCAGGAATCCGGATCCGGTCCCACCTTTGGCCCTAACCCGAAGTGCTTCCTTGCTTGTTCCTGAAATGAACTGTTTTATGATGTAGCATTCACTTATATTAATTATCGCCAAATAAAATCAACTCAACTCACTTGTGGTAAGTTTTCACAACGTGTGAAGATGACTGACATTAACAAATCACAGCTTGCAATGTGGTGTTTCCAGAGCCGGCCCTAGCAGGTGCGGGGCCCAATGCAAGACTAAGGCGCGGGGCCCCTCTGAGCAGTGATTTTATGACGTCATCGTGTGCAGTCAACCGTGTTACGATCGTGGTAGAGCGCAGATATGCAAAAGCACTAACACGAGAGTTGAGCACGTTTGCTAACGTTCGAGAGGAAATTCGCAAGTTCTGACGAGTGCGTTCTTCGTTAATAATGAAATTTATATGGCATTTCTACTGAATTCTCAAGCGCAAGGTGTATCTGGCAAAAATCAACAATCTACCCAAACACCATGGCGCGGGGCCCAATGCAGCTGCATCGGCTTAAGGCCGGCATTGGGTGTTTCACTGTTTGGCTGTTTTTTANTAACCCACATTCCGTCATCTGCATAGAATTTCTTGTACAGTTCNTCATTGCAGTGAATTGCTTGATTCCACAAGGTTTTGAAGAGCCTTGCATTCTTGTTAACCATTTATAAAATTTGTTTTAAATTCAATTGCCAATCCATGAAAATGAGTTTTCAGCACGCGCTGCAGGACTTTTTTGTGACAACATAGATAGATGTCCAATTGTCCATTGCAAGGAAGTAATGTTGAAAAACAGTGTTTTCTGAATTAACCTATAACTCAACATTACTAAATTTCAATTATTAAATTTTATTATTCTGCAGAACTACAACCATGTTTTTTTTTCTCTTGAGCTAGGCTATTTGTATTCCAATTTGTTGTGAGTTGGGTTAATATTCATCATAATCTTTTTAACTGTGCATTTGATCTCTTGTCTGTATATCAACTTTTGTTTGATCTCTAGTCCACGCAAACTTTTCACATGTTTAATTGACATGGTCTTTGTAAATTGCTGATATTGGTAAAACTTGGGAGGTAAACTTAATATGGAATTAATGTGTTAAGGATTAAGATAGGATGTTATCTTTGAGTTCACCAATTTCATGGAAATGTTTTTGTGCGATTTTACAGATACAATATTTGTTATTGTTGTTTAATACGTGGTAAGTTTTTATGTATTTTGTTTCATTATATACTTGTCCCCAGCTAGGTGCATGTTCACTGTGCAATCATAAAAATGAACTGTTGCACTGCATCTGACATGAATTATTCGAATTGGGAGTTGGAACTTGCATTGCTAAAGAAGGAGACTGATTTATTCAAAACTGCTGTTCCAGGTTGTTAATAGTTATTTTTCTTAAATTTTTTATTAGGCTGCTACTACTAAAGTTGAAGGATTGATTGTCAGGTTGGATAATGCTGCATATTTCAATTGATTGTCTGGTAATCAAACTTTTATTTGGGTGCATGGGTTACGGATTTTAACTTTTTTTCTGTTCATTCAAATTTGTTTGACATATTGGAGCTTTTCATGTTTGAGAGATTCGAGTATCACAGAAACTTTAGTGTCTTGTTAGGTAAAAACATTTGTGAGACAACAAAGAATTACTATGTTTTGGTCTGTGTCTATCAGTTAGTTTGTTAGTGATATATGTTAGTTTGCATAGTTCTTGGTGGTTACACCAGAACATATTGTGGTATCAGTTCATTGGATAGTGGATGTAACAAATTTTAAGATAAATAATAATTATTATTCCAGAGAAGCAACTGCTGTTTGTAGCCTTTTGAATCAGTGAAACTTATTTATACATTTGGTAGGGTTAATCAAAGAAGACAAGGATACAGAAATGGGTACTACTATAACATGAAGTCTACCACACTACATCATATATTTTCATACATCTATGCTAGCGATACACACTTTGTACAGATAAGAATCACACAAACAGATCTTCAGATTTTTTCTTATCACCTTCCAGCAAAAAATGATCAAGATGAGGCTGGAACAGCTGACGATTAGCACCTCACATTCTCTTCAGAATCATCTAACTCTCATTTAGGAGCACCATTTGCTTCCTTTTATATGGGCCGATCACATGGACAGGTAACGTCACATGTGTTAAATGGAGACTGACCAATAAAGTCATGCAGTAGACCAAAGGCTGTACCTGGACCTGGGTAGATGACATGGTGATAGACCTCATGCTACAGTCGCACCCAGAAATGCTTAGAGTTAGACACAACACACTGTAGGTGTTAGGTGATCCACACAGACAATACTGAAGATTAACAGACACTGAAACAACCCACCAGTAAGTACTGCATTCAGTCATTCTCATGCAGAAGCATTACATATTCAGACAAAATGGTGATTTGTGAAAGGCATCAGACAATTGAAGTGTGCAGATAAACACTTAGGTGAAGATGAAAATGTTGAACAAAAGCATACAAATTGTTTCTTATCAAGGCATCCAATATTGTGGCAGAATAGGTAGCTTGATATGGGCAAACACTTACATTCTTTGGGATGTAATGCAAAAAAGGTGACATGATGACTTTTTCCACAGTGGAAATATCTCATGTTCAATTGTTCATTTCCTTGTTATTCAATGACACTAATATCAGCAATAGCTGGCCTTTGTGTTGTTTTTGCGTTTTCCAAACTCTAGCATCCAGTAAACTGAGGTAGAAGATTATTATCTCATATTAGGTATCCCTCGATATTCAATTTGAAAAGTAGAATGGGAAACATTTTTGCACATTTTCAGTTTCAGAAAAATATGATTTGTAAGGAGCATGAAAACCCTTATTAATTTGAACTCATTTTCAACTAGTTGCACATGCACATTACAAAAGTTGCACATTACGAAAACTTGTATACCAATATGCATGGTTTTTATAAAGCTGTTATAATGAATTTATGATAGCAATGCTCTATGTTTTGGCTGTGCAAAGTTTTTGGATGATTTAATTGAAAAGAAACTGTGTATGACATTATCATGTCCATGATTTGGTAATGCATACCCAAGATTTTCGATATAATTTGGTTTTGAGATTGTAGTAAAACAATATATTTTTATTTTGAAGGTACCAATTTTCTTCAGGAATTTTATCAGTTTGCATCTGAACAACGTTTTAAGTCCTGTGTACAAATATGCAGTAAAGAAATACCTTTTTCAAGTTCCATAGATGCCTTATCTACTTCAGTGGAAGAATGGCTTTTATCTGATGATGATAACAGAACAGAAAGGTAAATTAACTAAATTGTTCATCATAATTTTTGTTCAATAATGCACTTAATTTAGGTTCTGCAGCTTTGGTAGTTGCATGTTTTGCTTAACTGCAATCATTTGTGTAACACCGATCACTTTCTGTTAGTGATTGTGTTGAAGTCCTAGACTAAACTTTTTTGCTGTTTTTCCAGTCACGATAAGCAAAGGAAAGTTTGTGTTAAACATAGCTGTAATTTATGGTCCAGTGAAATTTTTGTTTGAAATACAGTGAGTGTTTTTGAGCAGCATCTATTCATGAACTCATGCGCATTTAAGTGTTAAAACTCACATTGACCATTTGTCAATTCTCAAACGTTTTCACAGCACACAGTTGATAAGAGGAATGGCACAACGTCCCCATAAGGGCTGAGCTCATTTTGCAGCAGTTTATGTTGCTAATATTGACCCAATCCCAATCCAACACGCTCTCTCATCAATGGTTCACTGCTTAAAGTTGTTGACACGTTCTCATATTTGGGACTTCTAACAGCCTGGGTGACGAAATCAACCAACGAATTAGAAGACTTCAAACAACTCCAGGCAACTTAGCTCTCGACTTTGGAACAGTCACCACCTCACTATCAAACTAAAGGTCAGGGTCTATTCCGCATGCATCCTGAGTGTTCTTCTCTCTATACAGAAGCGAGACGTGGTGCAAATACTGCTGCCAGGAAGGCCCTCACGACACTTTTCCCTTCAGATGCCTCTGCTCCCTCCTTGGTGTCTTGTGGAGGGACCCTGTCCTGATCTCAACCATCTTACATGTCACTGGCTCATATAATATCATCACCACCTTAAGGCAGTGACGTCTGCGCTGTCTGGGTAACATCCGTCGTATGGTGCATGGTCGCCTGCCTAAGGATATCCATTACAGTGAATTCTATCACGCACCTTGTAGAGCTGGCAGACCTTAAGTTGCACTATAATGATGTCATCACATGTGGCATGGCTGGCTTTCACATTTCTCCACAGTCCTGGGAAACACTTGCTGCCCACTGCAACAGATGGCGTGCTTCCCTGAGTGCCGTATATTCATTATCAGCTACAAATTATGTAGAAAAAAATGGAGAAGCGCCAGCTCAACATCGTTAATGACAGGATGGGCCATAGTATTAGTAGTAGTGTTAGTATTGTCAGCAGTGTATAGGAGTGTAAAGAAGTGAGTGTGATTTAAACCATGCACATCACAAACATATTCCCTGTCAGTTGAAAAGCTTCAAGAAATAACCACTTGTTCCGCTCAATGAGTTCCAAGAGCATGACTATGTATTAACAGTTCCTGCACACAGTGATTTAATGCATAAGACTGCTAAATTCAAAATACAACCCATGGCATAGTGGTTAATACATCTCCGTCCGCCTCAGTGCTGGTCTGGAGTTCAACTCCTCTAAGCCGAGTCTTACCAAGATTTTCTAAATTGCTGTGAAGAAAACTGTGGAAAAAAAGAGTCTATCGCTTCTGTTTACACACGATAGATTCAATCCCAGTGAAGTCCAGTCATCTTGGCCTGTCTGGCCATCAGAACACCACCACGGAGGATCAAGTTTTTGCACTCTGCACTTGAGGCATGGAAAACCTAACCTCTGCATCACCCTAAACAAAACTCTGTCCAGGCGCCGTGTGTGTGGTCTTGTGCAGCGTTTGTGTGTTCATGTAAATGATGGGATGGGCTGTGCGTACTGCATAACTGGTTAATTAGCTAAATTCAGAATGGATAAAAATAGAGCTTGACCGATAAGGTTTTTTTGGGCCGATACCGATGTTTTTCATTGCCGATCCGATACCAATATTTTTCTATTTCTCAAGCAGTATCTATTTTACCTCAGGCAAAATAAACACTCCTGGAGCTATTTTGCCTTAAGCCAAACATTTCCAAACTACAGCTGAAAGGCATTATAGCGCATTTTTTATTCAGGCCACAAAAACAAAGAAAATTATTTCACAAGTTACAATTATTTTGTGAGGCAAAATATACACTCCTGCAGCTACTTTACCATCAACCAAACATGACTGACAAAACTGGTCACATGACAAGTTTGGACAGCATGACTGGCTCAGTTGACTGTGACGTCTGCAAATGGCTCAGTCTAAAGTAATGTCATGGTTTCAGTGCTGGCAAGGTGCTAGCAGCTTCTTTGCATTGTGTGAACTGTAGGCTAATCCTAAACCCTTGTCTCTTTACGTATATTGTACTTGTAACGTGACCATATCAACCAGTGCTTGACTAAAGGTCAGTTGACAAATGTACTCTAAAATAGGATGGTTTCATCGGACGTGCCTACTGCAGACCATAGCAATTTCTAGGACTCACGGTTGTCTAACTCTAAGTCAGCAAACGCACAAACACGCAAATATGTGTTGCGTATAAGTAGGCCTACTCGCTGTGTAGACGTTTGACCTGCGCCTACGCTCAAAGGCCATAAGTAAAAAGTAATGCGTGACGCATTAAAACCATCATTTCACTGCGATGAAGAACCGCACAACATCGAATTCTGCGCAAGCCTGGATTACTGCTCGCTGTGACGTACGCACTTTTTTCATGCACGCTGTATGCAAGGTTGCCTAGCCTAGAGAGACATTGATAAAATAGCCAACCAACACAACAGCACGCAACCTAGTTTGTTCCAGTGTTGCCACTCTGTTGTTACGGAAAAGTACTTGATATCATGATAAAAAACACTAGATTCACGCAAAAGACACTAGATTACAAAAACAAACTTACACACAGTGAAAATGCCCTGAAACTGCGTTGCAATGCCAACCACAGACACTGTGCAATTCATTGTAAACCAGAGACAAAGAAAACAGGAGATAGCAGCAACGCTTGTTTGTTTGCACAGGTCTGTGAAACTTCTAACAGATGACCACAGTGACTTCGCAGCGGTTTAACTCCAAACATATTATATTGCCTTGCGTAATTTAAGATTTAATTCAGCAGATGTTTTAGCAGATTGCAATTGCACTAAATCGAAAAGTCTCAATTACAGTTACAATTACACAAAATTGTGCAATTATTTACAATCAGCTCACTCATAAAAACACTAGATGAAATGAAAAACACTAGATCTAGTGGAAAAACACTAGGAGTGGCACCACTGCTTTGTTCGCAATCATCTGCTTACCGCGCCAAAGCCTAGGAGCGAATATTACGTCACAGAGCCTTTTGTCGGGACTGTTGCACAGCGGTCTGATTATGCATGAAGGCTAGGTAGGAACAGGACAGAGCATTTGCGTTAATCCATCACGGTCGGAGCAGTCCCGTCGCCACGGGCAGCTTTTGGGGGTTTAGCCCCCCAAACGAAGCTCCAACCCTACCAAATTGAAATATGAATCACTATGAATAAGTTGAGTTTTTGTTAATTTTTTGAGTGTCAAGCCCCGCACAAACCCAAAGCCCCCCCACAGGAATGCAAAGCTCGCCTATTATAAACTTTCTGGCGACCGTTCTGGGTCAGAGACAAAGTAGCAATTTGGGTTTCCGAACACTTCATGTAGAGCAGTGGTCTTCAATTTTTTTTGTAAAATCGCCCCCTTACAGAAACTTTACTTGGAAATCGCCCCTCTACCGGTAGTTTTTGCGCTGTCTGAAAATATTCTTTTGTTTTGGAAATAATTCACTGCCAATGAAATATAAATGGGCAATCTAGTTAACACAAAACGAATGCAATTTGCAGAATAAATGTGATCATTTCTAAAACAACAGCTGGTCCCAATTAATGCGAACCTTACGGTTGGTGTTTATCTGCAAAGCTTTTCCAAAGCAGTTTGCAAGTTGCTCAGTTTAAGTCGAATGGAGTTTCCCCAGTCTTGTCCATTTCAAGACGATTGCGGTATTTGTTACGCATGTGCAGGAGGCTGCTCGGCAGAAACCTTGCTCAGGAAAATACGTAGTTGGAAACGCCAGTAATAATATCTTCACTTATTCCCAAATCTCTGGATAACTCTCACTGTACTTATACAAAAATTTTACCATCCGTGTGTATGAAATACAACACGGGTTCGTCGTCACTTTGAATGTGAATGAGACGTTCCNTGATGGTGGAATCCATTCGCTAATGCTAGCTGGCGAAAAACTATTTCACCCAGTAACGTTCTTCGCAATTTAACTTTCGGCGTGATCTCCACAACATAATGACTTCATAGCAAGCCTCAAACATCAGGTGGCGAAAAGGATTTTTTAGACTCCTTCTTTTAACCAAGATTGGGTGTTTGGGCTTACTTGCTGGTGTAAGTTACTCCTTTTCTAGCATACTGTTCTGTTATACTCTGCTGTAAGTCAGATGAACACAGTACACCAAGACACTCGAACTGACTGAAAGACACGATAAGCACATTTTATAACTTACGACTTGCTGTCACTAGTTTCACTAGCCATTAATTGCTACGGAAATCGTCTCGCAACAGTCATATTTCCAGTAATTTTACTACAAAATACACTTAGGTGCATTGTTTTACTCAAGGTACTCAAAGATTATAAAACACACGATAACGGAATGTGACATTTTTTGCCTACGAAACAATGGTTTGGCAATGCTCTACTGAAAACCATGTAGACTTGTTTCAACGCAATTTTGCAAATAAATAGCACATAGAGTTGGAGAGATTTGTAACAACTCACGACGAAAAATAATTCGGCTAAACTTGACGGCAGCTTGCGATTAATATTCGCTATCGCCGCAAAAGTCGATGCGATGATTTAGTGGTAGCAGTGTTGTGATTTTTGGGCAATTTTCAGTATCTTCAAAGAAGCTGAAATTTTTTCTCTTAAAAAATTGGAGTTTGGCCGATTGGGTATTTTCCGATAGTTATATCAGTACTGCTTTCAACCAATACCAATATCAGTATAATCAAGCTAATTAACGCATACTATACAAGAAATGTCCAAAATCTCGCATGCTGATGTGTATATGCTGGCAAATGTTATTGCCTGCTGTGCTTTTTGTGACGTTGGTCATGCAACGATTGGGGTTACCAACCCAGCAAATTACTTAGTACAACGGTTTCTCTACTCTTTTATCTTATTTTATATATTAGACACAACAAAATACCACACAATGCACACATTCATAATCTTCGTGAGAAACGCAATGCTTGACTCCCAACCAGTGACAATCTCAGTGGTCTTGGATAGTTGGTGCAGTGAAGCGTTACACAGAACGATGTTAGTTTGACGTCACAGGTCCGATATCATGTGCTCTATAAACTATGTTACGAAACATGGAGTCGAAAGTGCATCAAATGTTTTGATTCAAAAGTAATAAAAATTGATTTTCGGAATCGATTCAATATTTTAGTAGGTTTCAACCTGCAGAAATCGCCCCCCAAATCTCGTAAATCACCTCCACAGCGCATAAAATCGCCCCCTGAGAGGCGATTTTGCCCACGTTGAAGACCATTGATGTAGAGCAACAGCGCAACACTTTTATGAGCAAATATTGCCGATATATATCGGCGGAATTTTGCCGATACATCGGCAACTCGTCATATCGGCCGATATATATCGGCGTGCCATACATCGGTCGAGCTCCAGATAGAAACAAGTTATTTTATGTCTTTATGTGGGTGTATAAGGAAAACGCATTTTTACGGGATAGTAAGGAAAACGCACAGCGATGACAGTCGATTGGAGATATTTATGGCACACAATAACTCCATAGAAACTTTTTGTGCTCGCCCATACTGTTTGAAAATTGATGTCATAGTAGTGATGTGGAAAATTCCGAAATGTGTTTTATTGCGGTAATGCTCACCGAAAAATTGTTATCTTGTGTGATTGTATTAAACGGAGGTGTTGTTCCGCCATTTCTTGCAAGTGGTCTCAGCTGCGCTGCTTCCGAAACCACCTAGAATATTTCCCATTCGTTTCTTTACATTGTCGGTGAGCGTCTGCTTCTAGTGCGTGTTCTCACTACCGCAGAGTGTTTCCTGGGCATCTCCTTCCAACTTCGCGTTGTATCTCTTTACAGATCTCTCATACTCTTCTGCTGTGCTGTTTCCAGTCTTCAGCTGTTTGTCCAAGTAAACTGGACAGGGCCACACTTGCAATCTCAAAATTTTCCGAAAATCTTCGCCCTGGAGGTACAACTATTTCTGCAAGTTTTATTTTTCGTCTGTGGCGCTGTAATGCAAAACTTGAATCTTTGTGTTGTCCAGGCCTCTTCTGTTGAAAATACATGCAAAGACTTACTGGCCAAAGATGGAAATTCAGTGTACCACCTTGTTCATGCCCCTCTTTATCTTTTTGTCGCAGAAAGCATTTTTCACACTTTAGAGCGGTGCAACAGTAGTTTGCAGGTTAGACTTATTTTATAATACTTCGTACTGAAGTCAAGAATTCCATTTGTGCAGTTTCTGTCGTTTTCCAGACTCTGCATTGGTGGTCGTTTCGATGTTATAATGTTCACAGTCAACTCCTGACGGAACGATCGGACTCTCTGTTTGCGGAAACTATAGCGGAGTTAAATTCTGCGTTGAAATCGCCTTTCTTACATCATGCAAAATACCGGTGAGAACAAACTTTTTCGTATCTGACGCGTCTTAGATTTCGTGGGATGCAGTCGAAGCAATTAGGTAAACTTGCGACTAACTTGAGGTAATTCTTGGACGTTGGTATAATAGCCAAACACTTCTTGTGTTTTTCTCAAATCACGAAGTTGTTCAGGAATTCAAATCACGAAGTTACTAGATTGTCCAACGCGATTTTCGTTTAAGGTTGATAAATTCGTGGAAGCTTAAGCCAGCTTAATTATTTCAAAACGAAAGCTGAAAGAGATCGTTTGGCCTCATAAAGAACGGCTTGTTTCCAATATTATTTCAGTTACGAAATTCTTTAGTTATGCTATTGTTTTCTCAAGCTGGTCTACAAACCATGGACAACCTCTGAAACTTTTTTTACTACATAATTTGTTCCAAGCAATACGGTTCACTCACAAACAATTGTTCTAGTTGTGAAACAGTTGTTTGTGGTTGAACTGTATTAAAGACGTACAGTATTTTCTTGACTGCATGGTTTGTTACCCAGATCGCTTTTGCTTCAATTACACTTGGAAGCTGGACTTTCTCTGCTTCATTATTATCAGTACAAACAAGCATCGAATCATTTTGACAAAGCAAAAGAAGTCGCTGGAATTGACTTTTCTTTCACAGGTATTTCTATATGATAGGTATCAGAACAAGGTATAGATTATAGATATGACTCAGAAAACCATAGAAAAAGTTTGTAATTCTGTTGCTTATAACATGATTTTATATTTTTTTGTTCGCAAAACTGGGAAACCAAAATGTTTTAGACAGCCTTAGCTAAAAGACGGCCCACAGACCACACTCGACTCTATCACATTTCATTTTTCGGACTGCAGGGCAGCAGAAAAAAATCATACCGACCAGGTGGCAGCTGCGTTGTAAACGTAAATTCCACCGGAATAAATGGAGACGATGTATAAAAAAGGTGCTGTGTCGACATTTTTCAATTTAAAGCGATGACTTTTTGTGTTCTTCACTTTATTTTTAGGAAAAAATTAAAAAAGAAATTTCTAATCTCAATCGACAAACGCATACTTTCCAGGAAAAGTTGTCACAGCCAGCGTCAGAAATCGCGCCAAATGATAGTTTGCAAACGGCCTTACAAACCACTCCAGGTTTCTTATGTTGCCCTTGAAAAAACAGTAGTCCACGCCTGGAAAGTGCTTGTATAGCAAACGTTTTTGAGTTTAAGAAGAACTTTAGGCTTCATGCACACACATTGCCTACTGCTTTTCCCACATTTCTTATCGGCTTCTGCAAATGACTGATTTTAACATACGGCCTAGATTCATAAACTAGATATTTTTCGTGGTCTTCTTGACAACCAACAGGGAATAAACCTGTGGTGTGCGATGTTAAGTGCGGCAAGACCGGTGTACTGATTGTATGCAGGGCTGCGGAGCCGTCGTAAAAATGACACTGCTTCGGCTCCAGATCTCTTCTTTTCATGAACGTGGCTCCGGCTTCTGTTCGTTTTTACACATTAATATTTTCAATTGTATTGGTTTGCCTCAAGTTGAATAGAAAATGAAATATATCAAGTACACAAAACTAAAAGAATATACCAAACTTATGTGATTAGGTTGATCTGGTAGTTTTGTACAACCAGCGCTCCTATCACGAGAAAATCAGCGAAAAAACAACAATCACAGGTTGAGGCGATTCAGAGAACAGTTACTAGAAGAAACGTAACTCAAGATAACGGTAATATAGACAAATTGTGGAAAGGCAGCCACTGTGCCTAGTGAACTTTTGCTGTTTCTTACGACCGGAATCAAGAAAACGTCTGTTTGGAAAGCTACATTTGCGTCCGAGTATTTAGACAACAATCCAGCCCAATCGACCAAGTGTATTGCACTCGTTGCATGCTTTGCCTGTTGCACTCTTGGCGATTCCAGCTAACAGTTCTGCCCGGGCATACCATGCAAAGAACGCAAAACACATGGTCGATTACCTCTCCCATGTGTTCTTTCTAACATGCACACATGTGCATTAACACAAGTGCCAAGCTGTGTTTAAAAGCCCTTTGAAGAAATAGTATGTCTTATGTCTTCTAGCAAGAAAGTCACCTTTGGATTTTTAAAATAGTTGAATACGTCTGATATCTCATCTTTTGCACTCATAATAAGCAGTGATGAATGGCTAAGTAAAACACAATTTAACCTGCAAAGCTTAGGAGAAAACAAGACTGGTTACCGTGCTGAAAATATAAAATTTCTTTCCACAGATGAAAACCTCAAGAAAAGTCCACGTTTGTTTACATTCCATTTATATACCCTCCTGAAAATGTACTGCCATGCAAAGCAATGCTAGTTCGCTACCAATCAGTTATTACTTTTGTGTTTTGCTGCTGCTTGTAAACGTAATGATTCCTGGTGAACTTCGCCAGTAATCTAGTAAACCTTGCTAGTAAGCCTAATGGTTTCTAGCAACCTACTTTACAATGGCGTGCCGTGCATTTCACGATTAGGTCTGCCATTGTATCATATCTGCATCATACTCGCTGCTAACAGCATGATTACACAGCGACAAAAGCTATGGATATTACATAGCTACTGATTATATTCTAGTTCTTTTTAGATCGCTACTACTACAGAAAGACCCGGTTTTATCATTTTGACTAGAAAGTAAGATGTTGTGGTAGTTAACGTTTTTCTTCTACAAGAAAACATCAAGACCCGCAGATCCATTGTTGCAGTCTGGTGTCGTAACCAGGGTTGATAAAAATCATGATTTTTTTATTGAAATAAAAAAATCAGATTTTTTTATCAGATAAAAAATCAGATTTTTCAGATAAAAAATCAGATTTTTTTGATTTAAATCGGATTTTTATGATTTTTTTATTTACTGTGTAGAGGGTGGCCACCAAACAAATAGTAATTTTTCATTTTAATTAAGTTTGTTTCAATATAAGTTTTTTGTGCTGTGTTTCTTCTAGTACAGCAACAGTTGCTATGTTTGATAAAACTATAATTGCTTTTATATCTTGTGTTGTCGTCAGAAGTCTATGCCTTCTTTAATAAAAAGTGAAACTGATTAAAACACTAATTAAATGTGTCATAAAAATCACACAAAGCTTTAAAACTGCGTATGATTTTTTGCTTGTTTTTGTTGATTTTATCACAGATTTAAATGAAATGATTCAAATCAAATCAACCCTGACCAGCAATAGCTGAACTTTCATTCAAACTTTTTTGCGCTTATGCACTATCCCTTAATGCAAATAAGTTCATAACACTAGTGCCGGTGAACAAAATGAAATATTTATTGAAATGCCAATACTGAAACTGCCCATTTAGTAATTTCATTGACACTCGTGGCACACATGCATAAAATTTTAAAGACCTAAAATAATAATATATCTGTTTCATGAATCCAATATATGTTCTATAACTATTTTTATGAACAGCCTTCATATTTGATGGATTTAAATGCAATTTTCACTTTATGCCAATCTACACTGTCAAACTTATGGCATTCTAACAGTTATGACTTTTGAATCTGCAAGGGTTAGTGATTTTAGTCCACATGTCATTTTTGCAGTTGAATGACATAGAATCTGTGGCGTTAGGTACGCGACTTTTCGGTCTGGCCGATTCGGTCTAAGCCGTTTCGGTCTGGGGACATTTCGGTCAGACTATGAAATCTTGCAGAAATCTTACATGTTCACATTTTAATGCAAAGATACCCAAATCCACGAGAAGTTTTATTTAAAAAAAACTACAAACATGATCCAAGATCCAACAGTTAATTAGTATCAACATATGATTTACATTATCATCAACAAGGAAATTAAATCATTATCGACATTTTGCAATTAAATACAAATTGTTCAAAGTCACAATTACAATTCAGATTTCATCGCAATCATGACTCCTCAAAGGGACTTGGTATAACACCAGCTAGAGTGACATTTTGCCTGCCTATAATCATTTAATTAAAGGAATGTAAAGTTCTTTATGTACAGAAATTTCTTGACCGAAATGTCACGAGACCGAAACGGCCAGATGAAAATGGCCCAGACCGAATAGTCTTGTTCCGTGTGACCTCACAGTTGCGATGATTGATAAAACTTCACATGGTTTCAACTTGTGTTGTCATTGGAACTTTTGGCCTTCTACACTAATACTGTATAGCAGAGGTTCCCAACCTGGGGTGCATGTACCCCCAGGGGTACATTTGCCTATGTGCAGGGTACATTTATTGTAAATCTGCAACAAATTAAATTTGATGTATGAAAATGGAGTATACCTTTATAGTTTCAACATTTTAAAAGTTGTATTAAAAATTCAGTATAATTTTAGTATTTTACTTAGGCTCTTTGTCATAGGAAATTTTATAGGTACCTGCTCATCTATCGAAATGCTAAAGGGGTACATGTTCAGAAAAAGGTTGCGAACTCCTGCTATATAGGCTATGTGAAAACCTATTAGAATGCTAATTAAATGTGTCATAGACATCACACAATGCTCCAAACCCACATTAATTTTTTGGTTTTTAATGTTTGATTTAAATCATTATTTTTATTGCTTGATTTAAATCATGACTTAAATCAATCAACCCTGGTCGTAACTCGTAACCACAGGTGTAGGAGCAGGCAAATTTTTGGGGTGCGAAAGATTTTTGCACGAATTCCCCCAAACTTGTCAGAAAAGTTTTCAGGCAACTCTTTGTGCAAGTATTTCCTCCCACACAGATCATGAACGCCTTCTTTTGGGATGACTTCCAAAAAACGGGCTTCATGTGATTCTCCACACGTTGGGCGCCAATTTTTCAAAGTCAAACAGCGTTGGGCACCATATTTGCCCGTGTTTTCAGGTAATTTGCCCAGATTTTCGACAAATCAAAACTTTTGGGGTTGCGATTGCACTCCCGCCTCCTGCACCCCCGCCTCCTGCAACCCCGCCTCCTGCACCACTGCTCGCAACAATCACGTTTAGTTTGATATAAAAAGCACTGTTGTAGGTAAAGTAAGTCTATAGTTTTCAG
>JGI24158J21664_10004936_pt1 | contig 17305 bp, 13 predicted proteins | sample Ectturendosymbi3_FD_21664 | JGI IMG/M metagenome (IMG submission 21664)
ACGACCCTGGGAGTCCAACGTACGGTTTAAAGCTGTTCGTACTGGGCCCGGTTCACCAAAAAATGATAATGGCACAACTAGGAAAGCCTGAAACGGTTGTTACGGAACGCGGGACATGTCAAATTAATCTACGGGCCACGAGATTGGTAATGCGCTCTGAAAGGGGATTTCGCGATGTTACGTTGCGTTTTGTATATATGTTAAGGAAACTGACAACTTTGGCATTTAGCATTTTAGAGAGTGACTGAGAAAAATTGAACCAAACAGCACCACCCTTCATGACCCCCCAAAAAATAAGTGCATCCATGGGCGTTCGCAGAAATTTTTCCAGGGAGGGGCAACGTCGAAATTCTACTCATCCTTTTCAGGTTGCTGACAATGCAATGCAAATGGACGCTCATAAAATGCTTTGCATATTCTACCGCATTAGTCTGTGCTGGTTGAACCTCAGTTGAGCAGCTATATGTTGGCAAGATTATCGGACAACTTACTAAAGTTAGAACACCAGTCAAGCTTGAAAAACTGAGCAGATGAATTACGAAAACTCGCCACGGCAAATATAGCTTTGCACTTAGTGCTCACCAGGAAGTCAGAAGTAAACATTTAACAATAAAGACGTAGCATGGAGCATGAGATTCTTGGAGATACGGATCTGGAAACAATCATCAACGATTTCTGGTGCAAAAAATGTGGCAACATGAAATTTTTTGTAGCTGACTTTTTTTTTAAAAGCACACATTGACAGAGTGTCAGAGACCATGGGTCATTTCAATAAGTTCATTACTCAGCAGTCTTGGCAATGTAACGTCTTTGGAATTACGTATAATGCGCTGACATTATAATTAGTTGCGAAGTGCTTGTGATCGTGAGGGTATCAGTCTTGATCAGGAGTGGAGAACCTGCGGTCCGCAGGCCAAAGGCGGCTTGCGTGAACAGTTAATATGGCCCGCGTCAGCATTTTCTTTGCCCAAGTTAGAACACAACATCGTGTCAAAACGAAACTCGTGACAAGCAGACACATAGACGGTATGTCAAAAGAAATCTATAGCTCCTTGACGTAGTTTTCTCTATCTATTTTCCTTTGGAAGATAAAGGTAAAACTTTAAGATAAATGAAAATTTTTTTCGGCCAGACAGCGATGTTCCACATTTTATGCGGCCGGTGATGGGAAATACGTTCCATCCCTGATCTAAATCAAACGAAGCGCTATTCTTCACTAGATCACAGAACAGCTAATTGCTGTGATTATTGTAAAGCTCCCATTGCAAAACTTCAGTTAAATAGTCGGCCTACTGTTCAAGTTGCTTTTGCGTGTTACATTGAAAACGTTTTTTCTAAACGGTGTACTTTTTGATCTGCAAAAAAGCGTAGACATATCTTTCCTCATTACATATATGAATGGACGATTTGTGTGGTGAAGATGGTCAGAGGGTCTATGACAAAAAGGATTGTTGTGTAGTGTCACGGCAGCAAAAAAAACTTTTTTGTGATAAACTTTCTGTGTGAACAACTTAACCACATACGAACCGCCGTACATGGTCACCCTCCAATTGTCTCTGATGTGTAGCCTGCCAAAAGGCATCAGTTTTGATGTTTTTGACCGGTGCTTCTGCAAAGTTGAAACAAGGGCATGTGAAACGCTGCACAACTACCCTGAGGGAAAGGCGTTTCGTTCAGACTGCACCTCTGGTCGTGTTGTCCACAATATACGGTAATTTTGGAAATAAAGTTGCATGCTGTGGTCGCACATTTTCCCATCTAACCGCAAAAAGTCACGTTGCACGGTGTTCAATGAGAGAACGACAGATTTAATAGTTGCTACTTGAGTCCGACTGTTCCTTCCGTTTATTTTCGAGCAGTTCAAATTGATATCAAACACCAACAAAAAATCTTAGCAGATTTGTTTTCGGGGAGCCATGGCCTCTTCGGCCTCATTCTGGCTGCGCCTCTGCTGTGGCACACCCGTTACACTTACAAACAGAAGAGTTGTTTTGCTGGTTCTTTTACGTTTAATGTTGTTCTGGACAGCGATTGCCTCGTGAATAATATCGGGTGAGAAATTTTATTAGCATCCCACTGAATCCACGGTTACTCAAAAGTCAGAAAGTTGCGCATAATTTTTCGTGAGGTCGAGTTTCGTGCGTAAAACCCACCCTGGAAAAATGTGCTCTACATAGTTTAAAACTATTGGATGTAGTTCAAAAAATTTGGGTCCTCTCGGAACTCTTCGCCCTCCCTAGTGCCCCAAGCTGGTTACTGGATACCACACTAATGTTACAGCGCCCCGAAACTGGCGCCTGCGTGTTGTGACGTAACGCTTTGCTCTTTATTTCTTCGACGAAAACACAAGTTTTCGAAACGTCCAACACGGAGTCGTTTGTCTTCGGTCCTTGCGAGATTGTTTCTAATAGGATGGGTTTGTACCTCTTCGTTTCCACTTCACCTTTTTTGCTAACTTTTATTGCTGTTTGCACCGTGCGGCTTCACGTTTTGTTCTTCTTGTTCACCCGGTTTTTCATCAGCACACCGCGGTAAGCTCCCCCACAGATGCGACACCCCCCGGGGATGCCCTCGCGGCACGCGAGCACATTTTCTCCGAAGGTAAAAAATTATCCCATACAGATATAAAATCGGACCTAATTAACATTTCCCTGTCAGAACGTTTTCCAGTTTTGGTCAAATGGAAATGATCTTTGTCACGCCACCGATGATGATTATAGATCAGCCATTGATAGAACAATATGCGGTATTACCACGCAGAGACTAGCTCTGTTTTTTTACCTTTCGTTCGTGTGCTGAACCCTACATACTTTTCATCGGAGATAAAAACTCACTTCGAGTGTCTTCCGAACTGCTTCAGCGCAGGTACTGTTGCAATTAAGTTGCTTCTGATAATGGCAAGCAAAAAGTTTTGCGGCAGAGCATTTCCACACTTTTGCTGCCAGATTGTCTTGCAGTAGTAAATTTGCTCATTACGTCACTTGGGCAACAACAACACTGATTACTACGATTTTGTTGCTGTTCTATGCTTCGTTATCTTCCATTTTTTTCGTGTGTACGGCTGATGTCAAGTGCCGTGCAAATAAACCTTGTGTTGCAAATACACCGTCGTATCGTGATATGAAACTCTGGCCCCAGAAGAAACCTCCTAAGCATTTGTGGCCCTTGAATCTGCTTGACCGACATTGGCCCATGGGCCATGTTATTAGGTCTGTTAAATGACTAGCATTACGATACGTTTGTGGTACTGATCATAAAACAGCCACACCACACGCCAACTGTTGAAGACAGCCGCCTAATGAAATCGCCGCCAGCATCTGCATGAGACTACGTTTGCCTTTATTAGTATATGACACAGGCAGGTACGATGAGCATGACATGTCAAGTCAAGTCAATAACTGCGGCCCAACAGAAAGTTCGTGATAAGTTTAAGAAACACACAGAATATTCGACTAAATTTCGATTATATTAAGCGGCGGAAAGTCGTAGGAGGAATCAGGAATCTTCGAATTAGCCGAAAAGCAAAAACCGGTATCGAGAAGAAGTGTATCAGGGGGGGCTTTGTACACTGCGTGCTCGCATGCCAACACCAAGCGCTGCGTTTATTCGTCCTCGCGTAACATCTACTACAGAGCAAAATCATTTGCAGTGACGATTCGAGCGATTCGCTCGCTGAAACGGCCTAAGGGATTGCACGCACATACGAGACAAGCACGCAAATCACGATGCAGCAAATCACGAACAAGCACGCAAATCACGATGCAACGATGACGGGAAACGCCAATTGGCTAAAGACCTTTACAACCGGTGGCTGATCAGGGAAATAAACGATCGTCACACACATACACTGTCAAGCGGGGGGGAGGGGGCGCCGTCCGCCAGCTGGTGCTGGGGCAGACGAGCAACCCGAGTCTTTTGGGGACTTTCGCTCAAAGCCGTCAATTCTCGTTCAACGTACGTCGGTGGTCGGTTCCTTCGTTCGTTCATCCCGGCTCCAGACGCCGCCAGGTCAGCATCTGGTCTCGTACAGGCCGCTGCGTCCGATGTACCTCACCCACTTGATGACGTCGTGGTCGTTGTAGTTCAGCTTCGGTTCGAAGACTTTCAAGTAGCGCACCTTCAGGCCGGACGGCGCGAAAGGAACCTGAAAAAGAAAAAACGGCGGCGTGTTTGTCTTTTTTTTTCAGTTTTCCGCTGGTTCGGAACAGTGCTTGCGTGGCCTGCCCGGTTATAGCATATCAACTCGCTGCACTTTGCAACAAAGGAAGTTACCCCCCCCGGCAACAAAACCGCTATGAAGCATTAAAAATACACGGAGTAAAGGCTGTTTACGTCGTTGCTAAGCAATACAAAGATTTTAAAATACGAACAGCTGCTTCTTCGAGCATCCCTATCCAGGAAGGTAGAACAGGCTTCCTGTAAGCGAAGCTGAGCAAGTTAAATGTTAGATCCTGTTTCTTCTAGAAACTTTTTTTGACGGAAATAACCGCTGTTAGCTCTTTCTGGCAGATTTAAGACGAGAGTTCGGAGCCATTTTGTTTGACCAAGAGGCAATTGTTTGCGGGGTTTGGCACTCCATGCTGGTCAGTAAGTTCTACACTCGCCTAAAGGGGAGAAGAAACAAGGTAAAGCTGGGAGAAAGAATCGATACTGGGAGGGAACTGTTTAACCCGGAAAACGAAAAAACAAATACAGAAAGCACAGGAACTGTGCAGTGCAGCGTCAGGATGAGAAAATCTTGACTGGCCTTCATGCCTGACAAATAATGAAAGATGACGAGTGCCTGACAATCCAGGTATCGTTTTGGGGCTACGGAAACCTCTTCCTAGGCANCATACCGCAAAACATAGAGTCCGTCACGAGCTTAAGAAATTATCCTCTTGCGTCTCGCGGTACTTGAAATACCGCGCCTCACCTCGAAGTTCATGGAAATAGGGGGACGGGACCACTTCTTTTTCTCGGCGGTCGGCAGCAGTTCGATCTCGGCGCTTATCTGCGACTCCTTCATCCCGCCCATTCTCTTCATTCTGATGAAACAAAGAAAACGTGCTGAAGGATTCGAAACAAGCGTATCTTGAAAAGAGCCCGTGAAGAAATACGCATATTTTTCACAACCTGGACGGCAAAGTTTCTTTACAGTCGTACAGCCGGCCTTTTTACGGTCATTGCCCGTACAGATGTTTGAAGTTCTTGCTGGTGGAGAAGTCCAGCTATCATCGCAATTGAGCTGACTCATGCACAGCCTCACGCTAGTTTAAAACACCTTCCACACCGTGCGCCCGATTGAATTTCCAAACGATTTACACCGCGTCAGGTATCCATGGTGACATTTTGACGTGTGCTGTCAACAAATTGTGACATGGGCGTCAAGGTACTTTATTCAAAATTAAATATCTCGGCGCTTTCTTGCTCGTTTTTCCTCAAATTTTCAGGAAAGATCCATGTTAACAAGCCAAACACGTCTGTGAATTTTCTGGGCAAAAGACCTTGTGTGAAAGAAGTTCTTGTGTTTTAGACAAAAACTTCTTGCACCCATTTGTAACGACAAAGCATTGTAGCCTGAGGGTTCGATGTGGACCTGAAAACTCGGAGAATTCTTGCCCGATTGACTTCAAATTTTCAGGACTAATGCCTGTGTGCACGAAGAAGATTCGTGTAAATTTTTTTCTGCAAAACACCCAGTGTAAAAAAAGTTATGGCGTTCTAGCCAAAAACTAATGCACCTTACTCTTTTCGAAAAGCATTGTAGCCTACGCGCCATGTTCCATGCGAACCTTCGTAACTCAAAAAGTTCTTGTTCGATTTGCCTGAAATTTTCAGGACTGTTGCGTGTAGGTAGGTGTGGAGAACATTTGTGAAAATTTTCGTTTTAAAATACAGAGCACAAAAAAGTTGTTGTGTGGTATGCAACATCTTATTGCACCTTACTTGTTTGAAAAAAATGGCGTAGCCTGCGCCTAGCAGAGGACGTTTGACAAAAAATTACATAACTCAAAAAGTTCTTGCTCGATTGGCCTGAAATCTTCAGGGTTGTTGCCTACAGTTATGCTAAACATTCGTGTAAATTTTTGTTGGAAACAACCCAGCACAAAAAAAGTGGCTGCCTGGTACGCAACAAGTGATTGCACATTACTAGTGTGAACAAAAATGTTGTGGCTTAGCCTACCCCCAGCAGAGGACGTTTGATAAAAATTTTTATAACTCGAAAAGTTCTTGCTCGATTTGCCTGAAATTTTCAGGGCTGATGCCTATAGTTACGGAGAACATTTATGTAAATTTTCATTGGAAACGACCAAGCACAAAAAAGTGGCTGCCTGGTACGCAACAGGTGTTTGAACATTACTAGTTTGAACACAATGGCGGAAACGCGCGCCTAAATGTTGTAGCCTAGGCCTAGCAGAGGACGTTTGATAAAAATTTTTATAACTCAAAAGTTCTTGCTCGATTTGTCTGAAATTTTCAGGGCTGATGCCTGTAGCTAAAGAGAACATTCATGGAAATTTTTGTTGCAAAAGACCCAGTTTCAAAAAGTTATTTTGTGTGGTACGCAACAAGTGATTGCGCCTAGCAGAGGACGTTTGCACCTTACTTGTTTCAAAAGAAGTTGCAGCCTAGCCTACGCCCAGAAGAAGACGTTTGATAAAAAATCAAATTTCTCAAACAGGTCTTGCTAGATTCGCCTCAAATTTTCAGGGCTGATGCCTGTAGTTACAAAGAACATTCGTGTGAATTTTCGTTGCAAAAGACCTACTACAAAAAAGTTATCGCGTTGCAACTCTTAGTACGAATATATTCGTACACTGGTGTACAACGGCTGACGCGTCGTTACGAATGTATTGGTACGCCGGCGTGGGAGGTTCCATCGCCTCTGATAGAAGTATCGGGTTGCATTCCAGAGCACAAACTTAGTGCTTTTGCAAATAAGTGAAAACCGCGGACGCGCTATCGTTTTTTTGGACGTCCACGAAATGCATCGGGCTTCGAAACCAGGACGACTGTTAGTTAAAGCTCTTAGGTTTGCTACAAGCTTTCGAGGAATCTACCGACTGAGCTCTGCTTTCTTCTTTTTGCGCTGATTCAAACTTGGCACATTTCCGTCTTCAAGTTAATACTATTTTCCACAAAGGCGACGGGTTTCAATCCATCAGCAAATTGTTTTTAATTTGAAAAATATTTTAGGACTGAGCAATGAGCAGGCGTTGCGTGAAATCGATTTCCTATTAAAAACAAATTGCTGGTGGATTGAAACCCGTCGCCTTTGTGGAGACGAGTTACTTGAACACATGGCGACTATCACTAGATTTCGACCTTGGACGTTCGGTGACGCACAGCAGGAGCATCGCGGTTGAAGTAATTGCGTCACGCGCAAGTATAAATTCACGCTTCCGGCTTCACGCAAGGAAATTTAAAGGCTGTGGAAGTTGCTTTTTAAGTGATGATTTACTTTTCTGCTGAGCACGCCTCAGAAATATTTGGAAAAAATCGCCACTTACTTCCAAACAATTGCATTCTCGCTCGCTTTGTACTTGGCCTTGCCCTTCATGCAGAGCACCTGGACGCCGCTCGTGTTGAGCGGAGTCGGGATTCGAACCTCGATCTTCTGTGCCAGCAACGTCGGTTTGAAGCTGGACTTCAAAACGACCTGCGCGAGATTTAACGTTGAACACTAGCCTGGCTGTTGCGAAGGGTGCAGCAAACGATACTGAAACTAAAAAAATTGAGTCGGGCACATAAACGATAAGAAAAGCTTCCAACGTATTGACACTTGACGAAAATTGTAATCCAACAGTACTCTTCTTCTAAAGCAGGGGTTCCCAACCTTCCTCTTACGATGTACCCCTTTAGCATTTCGACAGATGAACACGTACCCCTAAAATTTCTCATGACAAAATATTTTGTCATGATTATTCAAAGATGAATTTGAAAATAAGCATATAAGGATTTTTTAATGTATCATTCACTGATATATGTATAAATATTTCGAAAGAAATGGTATGTAACTATATATTTCTGTTCTTTTGCTAACCTTAAACGTACCTCTTCAGATACGCAAATGTACCCCTGGGGGTACATGTACCCCAGGTTGGGAACCCCTGTTCTAAAGCAAGCCTTAAGTTAGTGGTGAAACAAAAGGCCAGCCGATCGTAGAAATTAATTTACTGTAATGTCAAATCGTTCGTGGAGCCTCGCTAAGTCAAAAACGAAGCGAAAAGAGTGAAACGCGCGCGCACAAGCACCACCAGCAGGTCGGCTGGAACCGGAAGCCCTTGGCTGCTTGATGACCATCGTCACGGATGACAAAGCACGGACTGGGTGGATTGCGATGCCAGCAATCAAGCTGTGGTACTCACAACGAAATACGATCTGCAGTTCAAGCGAAATCATCGGCCGTGATTGCGAAAGTCGCTAATGGTTTGTTAAAGCTTGATGTGCAGCTACCAAGCAGTTGCCAAACACAAGTTAGTTTTAAGCTTTACCTTGACCTCCATCTTTGTTCTGGCAATGTCCCGCACGAGCGGGATGACCCGGAACGGCAAACTTATGTCCTTGGTGGTGCGGTACCTGTGGGAGAGCGAGCAACAAACAGCTTCAATCATCAGATTTGTGCTGTAGTGAAAACATTGGCTTATACCAGCGCAAAAGTACACTTAACTACGCACTAACTGCATAAATACAAAAGCACACACAGATTGAGCAGCAACGGTTTTCGCACACCACTGTGAGCCGGTGAAAGTCATTTGCAACACTGAGCCAACAACTTTTTCTTCCTTCTTAAGCACCCCGAGTTGGCGCTTCCCTTATGTATTCCAAAATCGGCCTCCACGGAACTTTGCTACCCCCCAATTTCAAGGCCAATAATTTTTAGTTCAACGGGATGACGCTCAACAGACGGCGACGTTCATCGCTGCCTTCAAATGGATCTCAGTCGCGACAGGATCGCGCCGCCGCCGCACCTCATCAGCTCGAACTCTCCGTCCGCCGGTATGAAGCTGATGCTTCTCTCCGATTCGAACTTGCTCAGCTTGACGCACTGGTGGAAGGTGCAGTCGTCGATTGCGATGGACGGCTTGCTGCTCCTGCGCGACGACAAAACAGGCGTTTGATCTTTGGTCGGAGGGCGAAAACGGAGTTGCAGCGAAGTTGACGCTACTACTACTGCTGCTGCTGGTGGTGGTCTAAGCGCTTCCGATTTAACTTTTCTCTAGTAGACCGAATAGCAAAAGCTGAATCTGGCATCGAATACGCACTGCTTACGACCAGTGTTCCCTCTACGAAAATTGTACACTGGGCAAATGCTTGTTTTGCTGCGCACTAAGCGCATGCAACCATGCAGACACACACACAACCAGTGAAGCGTTCCAAGCGTTGAAAGGGCTTTGCCATATGTATATATACATATACAGTATTAAAATTGGAATGTTGGAAGTGTGCGTGAACGAGATTTCACACTGCGCAAATTGTCTGGTGATACCGCGCATTTGCGCATCTGAGAGGGAACGTTGCTTACAACTTGTTCAGAATCCACCTTCATCACACAAAACAGTTTGCGGTTGATTACCTTGAACGAAAAGCTGAAAATACCGCAGGATTTTTCACCACCAAAGGCCAATACAAGCAACTGGCAATCCGCGCTTTTTAAATATCGCCGCTAACGAAGCGAATTTGTCGCAGTGGGAGGTCAGGTTTTTGCGACGATTAAGTTCACAGTGCTACGAAGTCCAATCAACGCTCACAGCAAAAATGCTTCGCGCACAAACACACATGGAACGTGTCGTCTTTAACGATTGCTCTTTCGAAAATTGAAGATTTAATTAGCGCCTCGTGGTTCGCAAAACAAAGCGCTTTCATCGTTGTGAGAAAACGATGCAGCCGAGACGAGCTTCCAGGGAAGCGTTTTCAAATCAGATGCTGTCGTGACGTCGTTTCACCTAAAAAAGGAAATTGCGAAAGGTGTTCCGCAACATCTTGCGCGCTGTCAAGCGTTTTTTGCGTTAACTAGTTTCGGTGCGTGGCGTTGCAGTTGTTCCCAAATCTCGCATCAAAACAGCTTTTTTTCCTTCAGAAGAAGCCCAGCAACAGCTTAAGCCAGTGGTTCTCAACCGTTTTTTATCCCGTGCACCCCTTCAACCGTTATTCACAGATAAAATCCCCCCTCTAGAAATTTAGTTTGTAAAGAACTCTTTTACATCAGTACGCTAAGAAGAGAAACTAAACTCTTCACAATAAAGAAATTTTTTGTACTCATGATGCGAATTTAACGGCCAGTGGGGGATACTTGTGATTCTTTATTCTTTGACAATTCACGGATCCGTGTGAAAAAGTATTGGAAAGAGCACAACGTATGTCATTTTGCACATCCAATCTGTTTCTTTGTTTTCTTCTCATTTGCAAGGGAGTTGAGGAACCCAGATTCACATAGATATGTGGTGACAAACGGAAGGATACCTCAGATAGCCTTCTTCGCCACTTAAGGATAGGAATCGCACATCAATGGCCAGAACTCAGTGATTGCTTTTTCACTGAATAAATCTCTTGCGCAAGAATCAGCTCTGAGTTCTAAAAATTCATTCTGGAAACTATCGGGAACATTTTCAACTGGCAATGTGAACGAGGTCCAGAGCCGACATGGGATATCATTTGTGTGCTGCGCATAAATGGGTGACACTTTAGAGAGCAGCTGAGAGTGCTACACCACAAAACAATTAATAAACTTACAGAACTGAACGCAACAACTAACGCATGCTTAAACTATATTACATTTTAAACAAAATTCTAAATACAAAAATCCCCCCCCCCTGGTTGAGAACCCCTGGCTTAAGCGATCATTAACCTCAATTTAATCAGGGTCGACGTCATTGCTGAGCAGCAGTTCCTTTAATCCAGGGGTGTGGAACCCACGGCCCGCGTGAAGATTTAATATAGTTTCGTTACCCAAGTTGAACACAACAGCGCGTCAAAACGAAACCAAATGACAACCAGACACGTACAGAGTAAGCCAAGAGAAGTCTCTCGCGTTCCGTCTCATCTGATTTTCCTTTGGATAAGATAAAACGAATTAATTTTTGCGGCCCGCCAGCGATACTTCTTGATTCATGCGGCCATTGGCAGTAACTAGAATTCCAGTACCTCCGTCTAAACGTTAATGGCAAAAAAAACAAAATAAAAATGAAACGCTTCTCGCTTCCACAGTATCTGGGCCACCAACACCGTTTCCCGAAAGAGTCAGAAGCAACGGAAGAGAGAGAGAGAGATATTACGAACCCTTTCGCGTGATCGTCGCCACTTCTGGCGCTCTTGTCCAACACCAGCTTGTCATTCATTCCAAACTTGCATTCCGGCATTCCGCTCAAGAAGCTTTTCATGACGACACGACCAGCCACGTGGGCGCTCAGTACCTGGCCTGAGGTATAAAAAACGTTTGAATTACAAAACGGACACATCTAGCATATCGTAATTGGTTGCAAACTGAACTCCTGACGAAGTTCTTCAGAGAAAACGATATAACGTGACTGGACGCGTAGCGCTCCTTCTGTTCAGGGCCGCTAGATTGACGACGTCACAAACGAAAAGTCACTTAAAGCGCGGATAACAACACGATTTGATATTTTTGGAACCGTTCAACAACAAGCCGTTGTTGGGCTGACACACATGGCCCGGGTTAAACTTGCCAGACAAGGGTGCAACCAAGAAACTCAATTCAATCAACTTTGCACTAAGCTGCAATGAAGTTAAACAGCACGAATGAAACGACTGCAGTCAGGTTGAACTTGCTGACGAGCGAAAGAGTAAACACTAATAATTAAACATATCCAGGTGTACACACTGCCGCAATGAAGTCTCAAGAACGTGTGTAGTTTGGCAAGCGCCATCAATCTCTAGTCTTGTCACTTTCGTTTTCGTGGAACAATTGATGCCAACATCACCAATTGTTTGTTTTGACAGCAGTTCCCGGAAACAAAGCGGATTTGAAGAGACACAGAGCTGTCCGTACAGTTACCTGTACGACAATGCAATTACGCATCACCCAATTTTGCGTTTCAGAATTTCCGGATGAAGACGTATTAAACGACCAATGAATTCAGTAAGAATAAAAAGAAAACTGCGTAAGCAATGCAACTATACAGTAACCGCAAACTAGAAAGTGACAGTATCGTTTAATTAGTGAGCTGCTTTGTGTTCAAACACTAGAAATTCACGACTGTCATGAAGTGATGGATTGCTTATATTAGACAAGTCCCACGGTTCAAAGCTGGAAAAGCTATAAATGCTGCTAACAAACGCTGAGCAATTTGCGTTACAAAAAGCAAACCAAGGACCGCCATTTCATTGTCACCGAAGAGATCTGTCAAGCCTCTCAAAATAGGGGCCATTATAAAGCTCCTCCCAACCTCCCGAGAACATAAAATAGTATGTCGTTAAAACTTGGTTGCAGGCGTTCAAGGAATTGAAAGTAAACGTTCAATCATCGCAAGCATATTCCTTTCCGCTTCGACCTTGCTGCAGTAACAAGTAGCAGCAAAAAGTAGCAAAAATTAAGCACTCTACAAATCGGCGCAAAGCCAATAGCGATCCGATCAAAGCAATTATTTCCTCTGACAGTAGCCACGACGTGGTTATTGACATAGGCGAAATCGATCCAGTCATGCAGCAGTATCCGGCAATCAACGCAATGCTTAACGCTAAACCACACACCCGATCACAAACAAGGAGAGATGCTGTAAAGACCAATTTTAATGAAATAACCATATTGGAGAGTTGCTGAAAAGAGCAAATGTAATGATATAACCTCACTTTTTTATTTAATTCAAGTGCGCTTGGGCTCGTCTTTTTGATTATATCTGCTTGGTGACAAACAGCGGTGCCTCGGAGGTTTGCATGACCCGGTTCCCCTTTTTCTATCGCCATCAATAAAAGGTTGTAACCTTTTCCCGAACGACTGCATTCACAATGCACAAGAACGTAGGGTTGTAATCAAGCTGACGCGCACACATAAAGTTAGCAGCATACCCAGCAGTGGAACAGATTATAATAAACTTAGTCACGCTCCACGCTAACATAAGTTGTATGCGTGCACGCACCATGTTTTTCATGAGGCTAAAAGCAAACTACAGTTAACACTGGCAGTCGCCGGCCTCCTCAGAAAGTGCCATCGGCGCAGCTGTCTCCCGCCGCCAATTTAAACAGTTGGCGATAAATCCGAACATAAGAGTTTTTTAAAACTACATTTTGCAAAACGAATGACCGGCCGGTGCGATTTCGGTGAATCAATTCAAACCGCAACCTCGTATACGGAAGTCGCTCTTTATCTATAGTTCATAAACGCATCACCGTGAAAGGCGCGTCCATTACCTTGGGGCGACATCAGCAAGTTCACGCTTTCCAAGACGTCGAGGAAGAGTTCGTTTCTCCTGTATTTGATTCCCTCCCTGCGCCAGCCAATCTGTCCCGTGACTTGCGAAGTAATTTGCGTAGTTTCTTCCTTTGTCTTTGGAAAAAGAAGTGTTGTTCAAAGCGTGATCGGAAAAGCAAACAAAGCGAGGGTTGAAAACTCTGCGTCATGGTTTTGCTTGCTGAGTTGAAATTCGTATTTAATTTCGAATTAGTGACTGGTTACATGTAGGGTTTTAGGTGAGAATCAATGTCGAACCCCACCCACCAGTTTGCTTTTTAAATGTAAATCAGCTGGCAAGAAACTGCTAAAATACAACATGAGATTGGACGACTTTCAAAACTTATGTTTGTGCACATACCACAGATCCAAATGTATAATCGAAAGAAAATAGTTTTGTTACTCATTCATCACAACACCACACAACTTCAAGTAAATAACTACAAACAGCTGCATGATAAGCTTTGAGACACAAACTTTGAGATCACTAACAGTGCTGTGGGATAATACTATTGCAAGAAAAGAGTGAAAACATCTTACTGCAGCAACGTACAATCAACACTGAATGCAAATAAATGAAATCAGTTAACACGAAAGTTCCAGAGACAAACATACAAAAGTGATACACATGAAGCAAGCAGTGGTATACATTGAAACAGTGAGCCAGTCTACACACACAGACCTTTGTTCCAAGTACATTTTCTATCTAAAAATATCATAGATAAAAGATTTAGAAAAGCTGATAAAGCAAATTCCACACAAATTTTAAAAATTCACATAATACTGAACACTCCAAACGTAGCCAAACAGCAATAACTTGGTCACTAGGTGCAGGTCATTGATGACAGCACCTTACCAGCTTGATTAGAATTACTACAATACTCGGTCCTTTTTGCAAGAAAGCAGAGCTGAAATAATGATATATTATGCACAAATACAACTTTTTGGAAAACTACACCAGTTACATTTCATATTTCTAAAAACCCACACCATCTGCACCACGGTAAAATATGTAAATCACCATCACACATGGCAGTCTACATGGCTCAAATCTCATGAAGCAGTTGTATAAGAAGCGCCAACTCCTTTGAAACAAATTTAAATATTTCCTGTAACTTAGATTTAACATAAAAAATAACTATTAAAATGATTAAATATTCAACAGTTGTAATAACACAGTGGTTTTCAACCTCTTACATACAGCGACCAATTTTGCAACCCATTTTAACCTAATGACCCCCTTCCAAAAATTTCCAGTCAGGCCTATGTAATTCAGTTATGTTTGCACAACAGAAAATCACAATGACCATATGATTAACTTAAAATATCACCATGTTGAACAAAGACTCATTTATTAAATTCATGCAGATGGCAGCATCAGTGAGAGACCCGTACCATATGCAAATCACTCCACAGCATCTCGTTGACAAGTAAAATAACTCTCAAGTTAGCATTCAGATATCGAATTTACAAAAACAGCACATTCTTATGTCACAAAGTTATTCGTGCGTTGCCAAACGCAACAGTACTGTAAAGGGCATAATCACACTCAAAACTATGTAATGGTCATAATCACACTTAAAACAACTTTTAATGAAAAAGTAGGCTATCATTTTTGCCAAGTGATCCTATTATTTTGGCTATACAACAAAAAGTGATTCCATATACAAAATATGAAATACAAAAGAAATTATGAATATTTTTGTCAGAAGCTCTTGTGACCCCTACCCTAGAAAAAAGGCAAATGACCTCAATGGTGAAAACCACTGTAATAACACTATGCTGCATGTTTTTATTTGCATTTTGTGATTTTGCTGCAACCAGCTTTTATTAACCTTTGCGGACTTAAAATTACTAAAGAATAATGGTTAACAGTGATGGCAGTATCAGCGGAATCCACATAGCATCATTTGCCCACAATAATATATGAGGGATGGAACCCGTAAGATTATATATTTTATTTAAATATTGCCATGAAGTATTGAAAAAAATGACATTGATCCGTGTGGCTTTAAAACTCTTACCTGAGTTTTTATTCCTTGTTGAGTGATAAATGTTTTCAATATTCCTGTATCTGTCTTCTGAGGGTACCCGAAATCCAAGACCTCTGAATACAAATATTCTAATGTTCACACTACATGGGACATACGAGCAGAAAAAACAAACAAAACACACAAGCTGTGGCCATAAAAACACAGCAGTGCTAGCGAATAACTAAAAGTGCTTTCAAATAAGAAAGTAACTATGAATGAGAAAGAACTATGCTTTGGCTTGTAATCTTGCAACAGCTAAAACAATCATAGCTTTGAAATTGTGTTTTCCATGACAGTTATGAAGCAACTGCTTCAAGGTTGTTTTATTGTTTTCTAGCAATGTCAATAGCATTATTATACAAAACAGGGATAAAACTTCATAAATGCAAAATGTACTCCTTCATTGTCGCAAGGGTGAATTGTTTTTAGGAAGTTTGCTTATTGCAAAAACCTAATAGAGGGGCAATGCCTAAATAAACACCTTGACAGTGTTTTTGTGTCAGAAAAAATTTCATATAACCAACACTGTACCCATATTAAGTGGAAAGTTGTACAAATGAATCAAGTTTTGCAAGCAGAAACCATGGTGGTGCAGCAACAGCAAATCAATGTCTTAGTACTTGTTAACAACGAATTGCTCAATAAAAAATTAGCATGAGTGCTGCACTCCTGGCTAGACTTGCGGGGTGCAGCGTATGCCCGCAACCCACATTCAGCACTTACACTGGCAATGATTCTAGTGGCATTTTTTACAACAACAATTAAAAGCTCTACTATTGTTGAATGTATTTCAGGAATCAGTTAACTTCACATTTTGTGATGAAACAAATTTGTACGTAACTCTTTTCAGAAGTAACTGGTCTTCACAAAAGTGGCAAAGTCTAACCCAGGGGTCACCAACCTTTTTGAAACTGTGAGCTACTTCTTGTGTACTGATTAATGCAAAGGGCTACTAGTTTGATACACACTTCTGAAATAAAAAGTTTGCCAAATTTACCTCCAATTATTTTAGTACTGATATTCGTTAATGTGAAAACATTGATCATGCTAATGTTATTGTTAGAACAAGCCTGCGGGCGACCTACATGGTCCTTGCGGGCAACTTGGTGCCCGCAGGCATCAGTATTGGTCACCCCTGGCCTCACCTATGAGCAAACTTATCAAATGGGAAATTGATTTCGTATACTCTACACAACCTCAGTTTTGAAATCTTATACAAATATGAATACAATTTCAAGTACAAATTACAATAAGATTTCAGAACCAAGGATGCACAGACTTATGTGAAATCGATTTCCTATTTAAAAAATTTTGCTGATTGGAAGCACTTAAGCACTTTATCAGTTGAGCTTTTGGAAGTACCGTATTTTTCAGACCATAAGGCGCACTTAAAATCCTTTAATTTTCTCAAAAATCGAAAGTGTGCCTTATAAAGCAGTACGCGTAATGTATGAATCTGGTTGTGCTTTCTCATTTTGAACGATTTTTATGTGGTAAACAGTGCTATTTACTTAATTGCTAGTTACGATTTTTTGGAAGCAGACCATCATGTTACATAATAAACCAACAACAACTGTAATGAGCAGTGTCTGAGAGTAGCTAGCACACACCACAGATTGCATTACTATGTGGGGCTCCAGTGTACGTTGCCGCACACCGAATCAAACACGCATACTTTTATTTTATTATACCGTATTTACTCAATTGTAAGCCGCGGCTTATAAAGTTTTTTTTTTCATCATGTTTGCGGCTTAAATTCAAGGGCGGCTTACATTTTTCTTTTTCACATTTTTTTTTATTTTTTCAGCTTCGTCTGGTTTTTGTGATAAGCTAAGGATACGGTGTAGAATTTATCGCAAGTGCTGCATCATACGGCATTCGC
>JGI24158J21664_10004938_pt1 | contig 17305 bp, 11 predicted proteins | sample Ectturendosymbi3_FD_21664 | JGI IMG/M metagenome (IMG submission 21664)
TCTTGGCTTTTGGCCAAGTCCGCGCAAACGAAAATAGGTTGTGTCAAGTCTTTCGCAGTCAAATGTGCGCATAAATGCAACTTTCGTTGAAAGTAATTTCAGCTTTATCACTTTTTTACTGCAACAAAAAACTTGCCCTAGTGATGACCTTCGGGCTTTCTTTCTTGAAGTGTTGAAAAAAATATAAATAAAATCGTTCGGTGTTACCGTAAAATCTCAAGGTTTTGTTACACTAGCTTTTCTTAAAATCATGCTCTGGCTAAGGGATGGTATGTGTAGTAGCATCTGTGATTTCAGCGCCGGGAAAAAGTCGGCCCTTACACCAAAGCAGACGGTTTTGTACCAAGCAAGTGTGTGCAGCTACACGTTCCAAACAAAGTTTTCGAGATAGTGTAGTAAGTTTTTTTCTCTTATTTCTTACACGGAACTGAACTGGTTCAACTTAAAAATTGGGTCGTTCCTACCTTGAGGGTTAGCCTAATTCATTTCAAGCATTTTTGTTTCAGCTCTGTTTACCTCATAAATTGCAAATGTTTTTACTGTGGAAAAGCAAAACTAGATAGTACGCATTGCATATCCTTTATTCAAGGATGTAAATCTAAATCCATTTTAACCCCACGACTGTCCATGGTTTGTTTCGCTACCTGTTGTATCCGAAGTGCTGTGACACTAGTTCTTGTTCGGTAATTTTTCGATAAATTTTCGGAAATTTTTCGGTCACAGACCGAATTTTTTTTAAATGACCGAAAAAATTAAGTCCATTCGGTCATAATGTTCGAAAACATAAAGTAGTGGATACTGTTACAGCGAATTTTTAATACTGTTGTAGGACAAATGACCGAAATGTCTCAGAGAAAAAAAACAGTCGTGACATTTACGCTTTTGCTAAGTTTGCAATTAAATTAATTGACTTCTTGATAGAGCCTGCTGCGATCCTGCTGTGGTTCACTCCTGTTAAGGAGTACGGCTTCGGCAAGAAAACGAAAGGTTTTGAAGAGGAGTTATACGCGCGAGAACTCAGACTCACATCTTGGCCAAGAAACAGACTGCCAGCAGTATAACCGAACCAGTCGATCAAGGAGTGGGGCTGAGAGAAAGTTCGCTTTGTTTTTGACATGTATGACCTGAAACACAAGAAAACTACACAGTGTAGGGTGAAAGACAGAAACAACTTCCAAAAAAACAAATGATATATTTTTTAAATGAATGCCCACCGTTATGAAATGTCTATAGCGACAAACAGCGTTATCGCCCATCATAACAGGCGCAACAAGACTGGGCAAACAACAAAATATTTTTGTCTATTTTCAATTCCTATTTCAGAATTTGGTTTTGCATTGTAGCCCTATTTAATTCAGTTCTAATGATCAAACTGCTTTAGAAAGAAAGTATCAAGCTGCTTAAGAAAGAAAGTAAATTATTCATAGAAGCAATTTCAGATAGCGGCAAAACGAATGTAAGCAACAGGAACGGTGCTTAGTATCTGCAACTCAGTATAGGAGCTTTTGTTATAGTGCTCCCTACGGCCACGTTTTCACGGTGGCCTAGGCCACATGCTGTGCTTTACCGCATTCGGGTTCAGGCCTGTAGCCGCGGAGAGGGGGCATTCGAGGGCAGTGCCCCCACAAATTTATTTTGTGCCTCCACAAAGTTTTTGTACCCCCACAAATTTTGTTGTGCCCAGAAAATTTCTCAAACAGTTTCGCTTTAAACATATAATAAAAATAAAATTCCTGCCACCCAAAAGCCTGCTGGCTACTGGTCTGAACGCATTCCTGAGATATTTCGGTATCAAGCTCATGCAGCAAAGCGGCTAGGTCGAAAAAAACGACAATACGCACGTACAGAATATTTACAATATTGTCTGGAGACACCAACTTCCACCACAAGTTTATGCTGAGAGAGTCTCGTAGAAAATCATGAAACTCCTTTTGTTTTTCAGGTTTACATCCTTGTCGAGTGTACGCCGACAGCATATACCTTGGTAGCATTGAAAAAAAATCGATGAAATATGTTTAGTGAAGTAAAATTAAATTTTAATGCATACCATTACCTTCTAACTACCATCACCTTTTCAATCAGGCCAGTCAGTAGGTATACAAACTTCAAGAACTCCAAGATTGTGTCAAGCACACTTGACACTAGGGTTTGACCACTAAAGGCCCTGGAAGCCGAATGTACATTTCGCAGTCTAAGTGCTTGCTTGCTATCAATGTTAAGAATTCATGAATTTAAGCAAGTTAACATCTCGATTATCTCGAAAAATGTCAAGCATTTAAAAACTACGCTTTGCTATCAAATTTATATGAACATCTTTTGTTTTTTTTTATTACTGCGCGTCTACACAATGTTTCAGTGGCTGTCCGGCCTTATCCACTTGTCTCCAGTAGGAAAAGTGTGCAGTGTCTTGATCTCCGAGTAGCAAATTATAACATGAACCAGGCGTCACATTTGCGTCTCTCCTTATCCGGATTGTCTCACACGAGATCCTTTATTTTGAAGTTTATCTCAAAAATTTAACACTACGAAAAAAGAGCAAACCAATTAATTTCTCGTACATTCCAACCTACCAGCCAGACCCTGAAATGCCCGCAGAATACGTGAAAGCGTCCAGAAGTCCAGCTTCATTGATGGCTTCCATTGCTCCTGCCATTGCAATGGATGCCCTGTAACCTCCCCCTGACCCGCCGATCGACATAACTGGGGTCTGGATGATGAGACAAGGTGTTAAAGTCAAACACATTCCTAATCGTGGGCGTCGGGAGGATTTGTTCCAGGATGGGGTGTAAGTGAATTTTTCCCGGGGACCGAATATTTTTTTCAGTGGGGCCAACAGTTGTGAAATTTCATTTTACCAACTCCAAAACTAAGAGAAAAATATTCTTCTACTAAAACGTTAAGAGCAAAATATCAAATTTCAAAATTCAGGGGGGATTGGCCCCCTACCCACTCCTCCGACGCCCATTTTCCTAATCCTAACTAGCCTAAGTGAATAATAATAATCATGCTTTCATTGGATTGCGTTTAACATGTGCAACTGCTTTCGCAAAATGCAGTTTTTTCGATTCTATTGTCATCTGACTTCGACTGCGGAATAAGTCTGATAGGTTTTCGATAGCCTCAAAACAATTGGTGGCTTTTTTCAGTTTTAAGCAGAATTATAACCTCTTTAGTGAAGTTCACGGCATTAAAATCAAACATTCGTGTTTACCTCCACTATATTTTCTGGCCCTTTTTCACGGTAGAGTTCTTTTAATTTCTTGTACACGATTGGTATTCGAACTTTTCTGAACGATCTCTCTTCTTCTGACAAGCTCAGGCTGAGGCGAAAATCGGGACTATCGCTGCAAACGAAAAACTGCATGAAGGAAACATGCCGGAGACGAGCGACAAATTACAGAAAGGATATAAGTGATTTTGCCACCAAATTGACAATTTCTGTTGAAACTGCTCTTAGCTTTCGTGAAATGTTCGAACGAGTGCAGCGTTTTATGCAAACGTTTGGCTTATGCGCTAATTTTTTCCCAAAAAGTGTTGGAAAACTTTACTTCTGCAAAAATGGTTGGAGGAAAAAAGTCCTGTGTGAGTCATTGCTAGTTACTGTCCTTACTTAATCGAGTCAAGTCATTTTTCAGTCATATTGATTCATAAAAAACACCTCACGTCCGACTTGTCGTCACATTCTTGAGTAAAGTACCATAGGCGTAGCCAGGGGGGGCCAAAGGGGCCATGCCCCCCCCCAAATGTTTACAAAATATAGTCAATTTGTGTTTTGAGAGGCGTTTTTCCAAACAAAATAGTGTTATTCGCGTAAAATCAAACATTTTGGCCAAAAAAAATTTTTTGGCTTCCCCCAAATTTTTGGGCTGGCTATGCCACTGTAAAGTACACCTGGATTTGCTTTCGCTTCAGATTTCAGAACTTCTAGGTATAATTTTAGATGACTGCGCTTTCAGTGCAGTCGCTTCGAATAAGCCAACTACGGCAATATTACTTTTTCACTACGGATTCAAAAATGCAGCTTAGGTTTGTAGGTTAAAGTATTTGCATGGGTCACTCATAACACTTTCCCAAATGTCAGAGAAAGAACGTTGCTTTTTTATAACTTTGCAATAACAAAACCGTTAGGAAAAGTTGTCGAAAAACACAAACAGGAAAAACGTAAGCTTGTCTGAAGGTTCGCCATTCCATCAGAACGCGGCCTATATAAGTTTCAAAAGTTTACGACTGAACGCGCAGGGATCTTGCTGCAAACCTGATGTCGATCTTCATCGCAATATCAAGTTCTCCCCGATCCATACGAGTCAGATTGAAAAATACTGGCTGAAAAAACGATGAAAAAGGTATTGTGTGGTGAAAAAGATTATTTCAATAACATAACAGTACCGAAAAATGTTTGAGCGCACGGTTTATCTACACTACAGCAATACAGTTCTTAAATTACGGGTCACGGACCTCGGGAATCAATGGATAGATGCGAAGGGGGGAGGCAGTAAATAACTTAAATTCAAATCGAAATGAAAAATTCGTATTAAAATTTTAATTTTTCAGCGAAGAAAATAGTTTTGAAAATATGTTTGCTTTTGAGTCGCATTGATTCTGAAAGAACACCATCATTATGGACTGAAACGTATTTTTCGAACTCAAAAATGCGTTTCTCACCGCGGTAAACTCCACGCATTTTTTGTACAGAGTGCCTTCATTCATCTCACTAATATCAATGGAATATTTCGCGAGTATGTCGTTGAAGAGGATGTCTCTGTCGATGAGTTCGATCTGAAGACAAACAACCGAGGTCGCATTCTACACGACTTTCACCAACTACAATCCGTTTTTAAGATTGCTCGAAAAGCAGCAAGGGTAAGTAAAATCTTCCAACGGCCAAGCAAAGAAAAAAAAGAGCAGAAACCAAGTTTTCGCGTTACGATTTTGGCGCCAAAAGAACATTGGCGTGCTTTGGGTCGATGTTTGAAAGGTTTGTAAACAGCTGTTGAATTGCGAAACAATTTTCGTCTGCATCTGATCCCGGGAGTAGAATACATAAAACCGTATTTTACTCCCGGAATCAGAAGCATATGAAAAGTGTTTGTTACTTGGAGAAAATAATAAAATACGAAAACGAAAATTGTTACTTGGCGAAAATAATAAAAAATGAATACCCCTCAAGCGTGTATTTTGTCTTGTTTGGTCAGCAGCAAAACATGAAATATGTCCAGAAAAACTTATTTTAATCTCTATTTAAGCAGAGATTTATCTTGAAAATATCTTGGACGTGTGGCTGCAAACGAAAGGTGGCGAAAAATTTTTTATGTTTTGCTTTTTGATGAACAATTTCTTTAAAAAACGCTTGACATGATGTTTGTGACGCGTCGAGAAACACAACAGCGTTTCTAAGAGGTTTTGATCATAACACCGGATTACCTCAATCAAGCATGGTCGGGGTGTGACCGAAGGTAGAACAAATCTGACAGTCTCATTAATATCACTTGCCGGAGAGTATTCGACCTTGATGACGAAAGTGTTCGGCGCAGGAAGACTCGGACATGAGATTCGAATCGAAGGATCCGGTGCGCTGACTGAAAACAGAAGAATCCTGAACATTGGCGACTTTTGTTAAGACACAGTAGAGTAGCTGCGGGTATAACACGAACGCGGCTGAATTCTTTCGCTAGCAAAGCTTGTCCCAAATACATGAGACTGTTTTCGTGCAACTTACCATAGCTTTGCGACGTTTTTGTCGTTTTTCCAAACAAGCTATTCTTTTTCCCACCCAAAAATTAGTTCCGGGTACAGTGGCGTATCTATGCACAATAGCGCTATGGCAAAGTTTAATCGTGCGCCCTTTTTGATTATTTAAATGCTAAATATAGGCGCAACTTTTACAAAAGATCATCCAAGAAAATAAATGTTTTGAAACAGATAATATGTTTTTTTGTTATTAAAGCTCTTCAGCAAATTAAATATAAATTATCCATAAGGAACATAACAGTCTTCTGTACTCATTTATGTAAACTATAAAGAATATCAATACAGTCAAGTAATGACGTTATCATAATTTATACATAGTATTGGCTGACAAATGGTAAATCTTACGAAAAAATTCGACAACATATTACAACTTCAAACGATAATTTTTTTTAATGAAACACATGTAATTTGGATGGTGCAGTAAAGTATGTAATGCATAACATATATTGCTTGTGTTCGAAAGACACAACAATTCCATTAAAGCATCAATATATCCAGCTTTTTCGTGTGTAAGTGCTATAACATTCTAATAAAAACAACACTTTCCATGTCTTTATCGAAGCAAATTCGTCTGTGATATCCTTAAAGTCAGCTTTCTCTCTTTCGCCCCTTCTATACTTATCTAAACTAGGTGAAGGTCGCACAATCTGTCCTGACTCCTTGGAAGTATGAAACGATCAGTTTCTCTCAGCTTGCAATAGATACTGCCATGGTCAGCATTATCTGCAAAGCAACTTGGAAAGACGCTTTCAACAACATAATTAAGTAAGGATATTCAGGAAGTCTTCAAGACGCGATAATTTTAAGTTGCATGAAGTAATACTGTACTAATATTTTGCAATCTAGAATCGTAAACAATTGCTTGCTATCTACATATGACCCCAGCGAAGCTCCTAAATTCTCTCACATAGATTTTAGTTTTTCACAGTAATGACGATGACAGTGATCAGGCCGTGGACATCGAACAGAAAGCCAAATTTGGAAAGAAAAAGGTAGCACTAAACAAGTCTAACAAATTTCTGATGAGCTAACATTTTTTGCCCAGCTGGTACGGCAACGGTACTACAGTAAAGAGTTGATGTTTCCAGGACTAACTACTAAGGTTCTCTTCCTTAGTCTTTGGACTGGGGCATTGTGCTTAGCTTATTATCGGACACTAGTGGCCATCGAAAAAATTTCGCAAAGTCCAAACGGGCCACAGCTGTTTAAGCAATTTGTAAATGTGAGGAGCTTAACAGCATTCATTTGCGTAAAAGTCAGATTCACACATCCACTGACTTAAACTCGTCACAACCAGATTCTGACTAATATCATCTTGCCCGAAACGCAATAGCACGGACTTACCTAGTTTTCTGATAGCGTGAGAAGGACCAGGTCTTGTAGATTTGGCAATCAAGCGTTCTTCGTCTATCACAGTTCTTCTTAACCTTTTCTCTGCCCCGCCTCCTTTGGGCAAATGTCCTTTGTTTCAAGCCCCCCTGGCGTTTGAAGTAAATTACATGGAACACTTTTTGTTTAAAATCTTTCCATGTTGTGAAAGAACTTGCGCCCCCCTTGAAATGAGTTGACGCCCCCCCTGGGGAAACGCGCCTCCCGGCTGAGAATCCCTCGTATATCATAATGTCTGACCATCGTATTGTGTCACAACACCACCGTTTCGTCATGATACACTAATTGATGGTGCTGGCGCAACTCGCCCTGCACTACATGAGGACGCTATGGTGATGGAGCTTTGCTGTGGTCGCATGTGGCGCAAGACAAGAGGTTCAAGAAACTGTAAGTCACAAACTTTAATTTTTGCCATACAATTTTGCGCCCCCGTAAAAGGCGCCCGTGGCACGTGCCATGCCTTCCATACCCTAGATACGCCACTGTCCGGGAAAGTAGAAAACACTTAGTAGATAAACGCAGAACTGGCGAAATGTTTTTAAAAGTGAAAAAAAACACAAAGTTTAAAACATCGCTTGTCGTTCTGTCAAATTGAGCATCACTCGCAAACGTCTAAAGAGTACCTTCATTCAGGCCCGTAGCCAAATTTTAAGGTTTGGGGTAGCAAAATACATTTAAGAGGAAATATTTTTGTATTTGTTACCTGTTTAAAACAAATTTTTCTGAGCGCAACAAAATTTGGGCGGCACTGCCCCCGAATGCTCCCCCGTGGCTACTGGCCTGCCCTTATTTGATTTAAAACAAGAGCGAAACGCCGCTCACTAAGAGTTTTTAAATCAAGTGCCCGGGGGACAAACTCTCAGTGAACTTTTAACGTGATTTGTACTCACTAAGATCTCTGAGCCAGCAAACCGTTACATTGCGCAGCTGGAAAAGATTGACGTACAAGAGGCGTTTACCTTCGAAGTTCATCTGCAAAAAAATTTGAGCGATACGTTGTCGGTAATTCAGGGCAGACTCAACTTATCCGCGATCAGTGTCTTGCTTGAAAACGTGTGATGTCCAAAGAGAGTTGTAAACGGGCCTCATTTTTTGAAGCCTGAACTCGGCCCGAGATTTGTTTCTGAAGCCCGATTTAGGCACAAAAGCCAAAGTTACCGAGCGGATCAAGATATGTGCAATTGCGCAATTGCGGGGTACTGGTGGCGTAGCAAAGTAAACACTAAATAATTCGCAATTAACCATTTTTTATTGAAGATTTAATCAACTTCCACAATACCTAGCGACAAAAATGTCCGTCGTTACAATAAAATTTTGTATGCAGGCCCGAAATCGGCCGAAACATTTTAACCAACTTAAGCCCGAGCCCGGCCCGGCCCGACCCGAAAAGCCCGACCTGACTTACAATTCTGGGTCCAAATCACTCAGCCTGCGGACTTCCGCCAGTAGGGCATTCATAGCTTTCAAATGTGGGACTACGCGAAATGAATCGGGTTATATATGTTTGCACTTTGTGGAAAACAAAGTGGAATAATGTAATTTTTTACCAATTCAAATTCAATCAATTCAAGGTGCATTTAAATCTTTCCTCACCTCGATCTTGGCAAAAGCATCTTGGTGTCGATCTTCTTCCTCAATGAACTTGTCCATCTTCGTTTTCCTACGAAGTAGTTCGCGAACAAGACCAACAAGACGCAATACTTAATATACAACAGGACGTAACAAATGTAAAAAATGCATCAAATATAAATCAGTGAACGTGCTGCTACAAATAAAATAAAGCAGGTACTGCAATAATTGGGAGAGCATGTGGAAAGTATAGGCTCCCAATCGTTCCTATATTATAATAGGGAAGACGACCAGTCTCTTCATATACTATAGTAGCGCACAAGGAACAAAACCTTAATTAGACAAAAAACGTTAAGGATAAAACCTAAAACCGCAATATTTGTCATTGGTGTGAAAAGTTTTCAGAACGAAGCTATGATGTGGATGAAAGGCATCTTCAAATCGATCAAGCTAGTAGAAAACACCAAGATTCTTTCACAAGTAAATCTTGTGACTTCACAATACCGCTTTTGCCACATTCATGGTAACCATGGCAAACACAGCAATATTGAACGAAAGCAAAAGACAGAGGAAATTGCGTAAGTCCTGATAAGAAAATTCAACAGCTTGCAGCATTCCCCACATGTATTCATCACGAAGTAGCAGGGTGTAAGTTAGACCGGGCGTATAAAACTGTATTTTCCAATTTATGCTTTCCATGCGATAGAATTTAGTAAAGCAACAACTTTAAAGAAAAACGATGTTGTTCTCGAAAGTTAATGAATATTCAGACCTGGAACCACGGCACAATATTTAATTGCTGCGCAAATAAGATTGCTTTACGTCAAACCCGCGGCCCACTGGCCGCTTGCGGCCTAGTCAAGGTTTTTGCGGCCCAGTAAGCTTTTCATTATTGTGTAGCCTGTGTTTAATACAATGGCAATATACAATGGCAACCTTTGTTTAATACAATGGCAACCTTTGTTTAATAATACAATCGCAACCTTTGTTTAATACAATGGCAACCTTTGTTTAATAATACAATGGCAACCTTTCTTGTTTAATGTTTAATATGGCAACCTTTTGTTTAATACAATGGCAACCTGTCTTTATTTTGATAATCTTAGATTCGGTATATTTCGATGCAATGGCCGTTAGTGCCTGTTTATCTCATGTACTGATTTGTACTCGTGTGCTCCTTTGTACTAAACCGATTTCCAACTATGTTGTTGTTCCATTATCCCTAAACTTGTCTTTGGCATCCCAAATTAAAAGTAGGGTAACATGCAATCGTTATTCGAACGCTTTCCGTTGCTTTAAACTAAATTTTGGCTTGCTAACATGAAAGAAAATAAGTCACGCAATATGCGGCCCTAATCAAAATAGTGACATAACTTTTGGTTCAGTAAGGCATTTCGGTTGGACATAGTTGCTTTAGAGCAAGAAAATCAAACATACCTTGCTGCAATAAACATAGGAAACCCCCAGAAAATATTGTACCGATGTTTATCGGTAGCAGAGAAATAGCGACAGGTCATGCAAACTGCCGGTACCAATATTGCGTGTTTAAGAGACCCTGGTGCAGTGGTTCAATTAAAAAACGAAACGAACTTTCGAGCATATTATTAGAAAGCATCTCGCACAACGTAACAGCTTGATTTGGTTCCTTGCGCTATCTGAGTGAGGGCAGTTATACGTACGTGTACGTCTTACAGCGAACAGGCCTACACAACATACGGTTCGCGGGAGCTTTTCTTGCGGCCCGCGACAACTTTCTCAAATGCAGAAAATGTTGCAAAAACCCGACTTCGGATGATTAATTGTCGTTCCAGAATTTTTTCCGAACTGCAACGTAATCTCTGCAACAAAATGAAATAGACTTTTGCGGCCCGGGGCAAATTATGCTGATCAATTTGGCCCTTCGAGCTTCCTGAGTTGTGCAGGCCTGAGCTATACAATCCTGTAACAAGCAGAGCTTATCAACAGTTTATATAACTTTTCAATACGCTTTGTTATGAACACATTGCAGCGTTGTTGAGTAAGTACAGTTACAGTACGTTGCAGCAAGGCAAAGAGTGGCTAAGTCACTTTACCAGTTACGTCAAGCTCTGCAGTACATTGCGTGACAACAAGATAGTAATAACAATGACAATAATAGTATTTATGTTGAGTCAGACTCATGGTCCGTATCACAAGGGTAACCGAATAACACAAGAACACAAAAATGGTTAGTCATAGCGCATTACAGAGCAAGTCTTTGATGATAAACACAGTCGACGCAAAGAGGCGTCAAACACTGAAACAGCGCACATAACATGTAAGATCACCTTGAAATCACAAAATCCATCTGTTGAGAGCCGCGGGTTAACGTTACATCAATCGAAATGACTCACAATTCCGACTCAAAGCAATTTCTATGGCTAGCAAGATACATACGACGTCAAATAGAGCAAAACTGGAAAAGCTGAAGAAGGTTGCGAAGAGCAAAATGACAGCTGATGACATTGCTGCGGGAAGCACCTTGTGCTTCACCTGGCCATACATCTCCTGCTGTGCAAGATAACGTAACATTTGATAAAACACCGAACTAGATTGCCCGCCGATTATGGAATATGCAGACACTCGCACAGCCTTGGTTGGCCAAATGCCAGAAAATTAGCTCCCAACACAAACTTAGAGCCTGGCGTTTTCAGGTAGACGTTTTGCGAGCAGGTGCAACGCCGCTCTCGCCTGTGAAAAAGTTCGATCCGTGCTGTACGTATGCATGACGCCTCGCACACTGTCCGTCTTCCGGAGCCGTGATATCACTCTGCTTTTGCGGTGCGGTTGCGGTGCGATTGCGATACAGTCAACGGTTTCAAAACAAAACATTTCTGGCCACGCTCGAAAAGCTCCACTCGATGGTTGCAATGAAAACAACGGTTTATTTACTTGAAACCTGCAGATTTATAAAGCATGTTTGTTTCCAAGGTTTTGACCTGCGTAAACAAATGAATTGAGAATAAGAACTGTATGAAAAACCAAGTGGGAATGGCGTAATATAGGAATGTTAAGCAAAATGCTCAAATATTTTGAACAAATTTCACAATTCTGGGCGAAACATTTAAGCTTTAGTGGATGTTCGCGATTACGAAATACAACTCCTCAATGCAGGAAATAAAAACATTTGCAATAATGCATGTATGCTGCTCAAGCAAAAAGCAAAATCTTTAGCTAAACCATTTTCTAACTAAGCCAAACAGTGTTTAAACTGTGGGAGCACAGGAACGAATAGCGATAATTATCTTTTTGCTGCAAAGGAAACGAACATAAAAGCAACGTCAGAGTCGCAGGTGCAAAGACAGAACAATGGCACACCGCAAGTGACGTAATATCTACAGTAAGCGCCGAAAGCCTGATGTCAGTTGACCGTTGGCTTGATCTGTTGCAAATCGCGCGCACTTGCACAGAAACTTTATGGAAAAGAATGTATTTCTTCGCAAACGGCCTCTTGTTGTTGCCCTCTTGCTCCTGTTTTCGTTTTTGTCAGGTTTAAAAAAAAATTTCAAGGATGTTGCAGTCACAGATGAGAGAGACATGCAGTTTTTAAACAAATCATCGAGTGCGCTGCTGGCTGCCGGCGACCTTAGCGAAAGGGCCGACACCACTGCCCCCCCCACTCGAGATTTTTAAGTCAAGCGGTTCACGACTCGCCTGTGCATCTAACTTTGGCAATAACGCAAACAAACTAAAATACTGAATGTAAAAGAAAAGGATGAGTAGGGGCGTGCAGAGATCTGATAATGCCAGTACTTGCTTGTATGCCCCATACGAAATTCCAGTATTGAGGAATGTGAGAAATACAGGCACGGCAAAACCACCTGCCCAGACCCTTGCCACATGCAAAAAGATACGCCACACAAACTTCACTTTGAGTGCGAATAGGAGAAAAAACTGTATACGCAACAACAGCAAAGGACGTGAACGCTGTAAAACATACCTGCAAGGGGATAGAATTTTGCATAGCACTTTTGGAAAGAATAAAGCAGTGAGGTACGTTTCAGATAAAAACTCAAAAAACAGTACATTTGAAACGTATCGTATCTTGGCGCCGAAAGTGTTTTAAAGCTCCGAACGATGTTCTTTCTGAAAAAGTTAATTGATTATTTTGATCTTTTTTACAACAAAGGAAATCGCCACGCATGATATAGCCCCGTGACAAAATTCGCATTGCCGCTGAAAATGAAACCAAGCAGATAAAACACTATCGAAGCATAAAGCGTTCTTTACTCTTAAAACCAACTTTAATAAGCAAGTTTAAGAGGTCTCGGTTTCTGTTCACTGTACTGTCCGCTTTGTTTTGATTATGGCGTTTATAAAGAAATGACAACGAATTTACGAATGATAAAACCAATGCATTTAATACTTTAACAATATGTAGCTGCCGTACTCGCACCCCTCTTGCGAGCCTTTTATACCCCACAGTTCAAGAAGCCAGGGTCTTAGAGAGAATCGAGAGATATTTTGAAGACTACACGTCGCAGATTAAAAATAGACTAGCAGGAATTGTCTAATCTACAAAGGAGGCGATCTAGGACGTGACGCCTTGAGATAAAAATGGCTGTGCTTCATCTCTGTATCGGGTTACGTAACTTAGATTTGCATGTTGTTACATCTTGCTATCAGGTACACGCACTAAACGCTAATGCACACCTATCTGCGGCGCTGCTATGCTACGTTAGATGCAACTGGTGCCGAAACCTCGTTGCTGTTAACTGCATACTGCATTGAATAGTCCTTACGTATCCACGCTGCAGATTGGCATTACACTCGTAATAGTAGTTACATAACATTGTTATGGTTACCCCACAATCACAAAATGTTCATAAGTTACCACAAAAACGGATTAGTCAGTAGTCACCTATCCGTTGGTAGATGGCTTATTTTTATGTGTTTTGTTGTAAGAATACTTTGACGAAACTAGTTAGCTATCAACAGCCTACTTGTCTCTGTGTCAAGATGGAATAGGTGGTTGAAAGTGGAACCATTTCGCTTTCATGTGAATTGCATTCACTTCCGTGGAGCTGTATTCGTTCATGGGGTTGGCACAATTGTGTACGGGAATGGTGTTTCGTTTTACATGTGCAGTGCTGTGGAAGTCACATGGTTAGTAGAGAGTATTCGACATAGCAGTACACGTGTGTGATTGCATTTACAGTGGCGTTGAGGTGTCTCGAGTGAATAAAAACGATAGTTCATATTTAATGATATTCACAAGCCTATGTTGGGTTTGACAGGGTTAATCATAGCAACTTAATCTTAAAAACAACAAAAAATAACCATGCAAGATAGACATTTATCTTGACCCCCTACTTTTTCCTTGGCCCCACAGTGGTTCCCCACTTTTTTACTCTAGAATCGCCACTACCCTTTTGTTGATGACCCCTCATTTCCGAACAGGCGGGCTTCAGACCAGGAAGGTCCTGCACTGGTCAGCCCCTAAATCTGACTCAGTTCACTGAAGATGATTTTGAAAAGGCTGAAATCACCGGAGCTGCTTTTGTTGGCCTATCTGCAGCGACACAGTCAACCACAGAATACTTATCAAGAAACAATACGAATGCACCAGAACCGTCACCAGAAAGTCGTCAATATGGGGGCTTTACGGTTGTGCAAGGGGGGCTTGACATTAAAATTTGACAAACATTTCACTAGTTTATAGTGTTTCGTATTTCAATTTGGGGGGGCTTGGAGCTTTGTTTGGGGGGCTAAGCCCACCAAAGACCCCCGTGGCGACGGAACTGGAATACACTCGTGGTCCAAAACTGACGAATTTTATTCAAAATTTGCTAGAAAATAGGAGATTATTTGTCATCTTAGGAGAAAAGAGGAGATGTTGGAGACAGCAAAAACATGGCCTTCCCCAGGAAAGCGTTCTTGCCCATTTGTTGTTTAATATTTACACAAACGATCAACCCGTCTCACCAGGCACCAGAAGTTTTCTGTATGCGGCCGACGTATGCGTTGCAACCCAGAAAAAATCCTTCAAAGAGGTGAATAGCTCTCTTGGTGACGCCCTGGACAATCTTATCCCATACTACACACCTCAGACCAAACCTAGACAAGACACAACTCTGTGCTTTCCACCTCAAAAACAGGGAAGCAAATCGTCAATTACATGTCAGTAGGTATGGGGAAAATATTCAACATGTAAGGAATCCGATCGACTTAGGTCTTACCCTGGACCCGTGCTCTCTCCAACTACAAAGAACACATCCTCAAGACCAAAGCAAAGGTGGAATCTAGGAACAGCATACTCAAAAAGCTCAGAAATACCAGATGGGGTGCCAATGCAAAAACAATTCGTACTCTGGCGCTGGCTTTACGTTTCTCTGCCACAGAATATACCTCTCCTGTTTGGTGTCGATCGGCTCACGCCTCAAAGTTGGACCCAGCCCTTAATATCGCATACCGTCCTCTCACTGGCTGCCTAAAACCCACCAATGTAGAGAATCTCTACTTGTTGAGTGACACAGCTCATCCGTTCATTAAAAGAACTGTGGCATCCCAGCAAGAAAACCTGAAGCAAGAAACCGATCCCCAACATCGCCTCTTCAACCGCGTAATACCAGATTAAAGATTGAAATCTAGACACAGCTTCCTCCACGGTGTGAATGCCCTCGACACCCAACTTCACAGCCAGCGATTATCCATATGGCAGGAGCACCGCGCAGAAAAAACAAACTAGTTAGCCGCCATCACCCCACAGGCATCACTTCTCGCTGGGCCTAGCGAGATGTAGCCTTTCTGAGCCTTCCTAAACCGCCTGAGAATTGCAGTGGGCCTCTGCAAAGCCAATCTGGTGAAATGGGGTCATAAAAACGATGGTGACACCAGCTGCCTCTGTGGGGAGGAACAAACAATGGCCCATCTTATTTCTTGTTCCCTGCTGCCAACACAATGCACAAAAGCGGGCCTTGCTGTTCTATCTCCTAATGCAATAAATGTGCGTGGAACACTGGTGCGGACGCATTCAAACTTGAAGTGACACGAGAAGACTTTTGTTCTTAAACAAGGCATGATTACCGATTTCTTTGAGCAAATCAGTGCATTTGAGAACTCGATCAATTTTACTATGGAAGAAGAAAATATGGCTCAATCGCTTTTCTGGATACGTCAGTAACAAGAATGCCGCATGGCCAGCTTAGTACAAACGTATATCAGAAACCATCACACATTAGTAAATACCTGCTTTTCGCTCAGAGCATCCTCCTGCACACAAATGCGCAGTACTGAACACGCTGCTACAACGCGCCGACAAGTGTGACCAGGAAAGTGAAAGACAGGAAGAGATCGATCTCGTCAGATCAACTCTGAAACAAAACGGAAACACTGACAGACTGCTTTATCGAAAGGAACCTGTAAACAAAAACACAGAACGAAGAATATGAAAGAAGAGGATTAGCCATGTTACCTTATCTCCCAGGACTTACTGACAAAATCAAAAATACAAGTCGCATCAAAACCCGTGAGAAAGCTGGGCAACCTTCTCACTTCCATCAAAGATCCCGTGGAAATACAATCTCGACAAGGCGTTATTTATTCTCATCCATGCCGTGACTGCAATTAACGATATATCGGAGAAACCAAAGCATTAAAACCTGTCAACAAGAACACAAAGCGGAAAAAAAGAACAAACGGTTCGACAAACGTGCCGTAACGCAACACACGTTTGATCAAAATCACTGAATTGACTGGGTTAATTCGAAAGTTTGGACTTTGCATCAATACACACGTCGATTTATCGAATCTTTTCACATAAATAACGATAAAGACACGATGAATGAGAAAAGATCGAACGTTTTCCCTGATATATACCGGTTTATGTTGCAGTAGTGCACATTATAATTTTATAAATTTCCTTCGTGCTGCCCACCGCTTGATTCGTCATATACGTTGTTTTTTACCGTGTTAGCTTTTAATCAGTTGCCCATTTTACACTGCACTGTTATCGGATTGACGCGTGAGCGATTCGTCGCCCTTGGCTTACCTTGTGATCACACTTGCGAACTCGATATTGGGGCGTTTTTACACTGCAAGCAACTCGAAGATTTGCTTGGTGGGTTTGGCCTATGGTATTGCGAAAGCTGGGGAATAAGTAAAAATGAAAAGGTGAAAGCTGATTCCACTACACAAAGGTGCTTTTTGTAGGTGTTGTTGGAATCGCCGAGATGTGATTTTATTTGGTGTAGTCTGAAAAATAACAATCAGCTGAGAAAATCGTGGAGAACTGCTGGGCGATGAGGTCATGAAAACCGCGTCGCATCGTAACTGCACTCTTCAAGTGACTTTAATAGAATTTGAACAGGTTCTACAAGGCAGGAAACGGGAGAATCACTTTGCAAAGCCACTTTGTTGATTTCAGTCACGATCGTTAACCAGTCGGTCTCTGCAGTACAATACAACAAGTGTCAAATATGAGGATTCACAGCACTTTGTAACTAGCAACCTATGGACAGTAAGTAGGCTACTGCAATTCACCAAATTGCAACTGTAACCTATTCCACAAACTTTTATGCTACTCCATGTGTTCCATTATGAACTGAGGAAATCATAGCCACATAACTGGGATACAAAGTTC
>JGI24158J21664_10004940_pt1 | contig 17295 bp, 10 predicted proteins | sample Ectturendosymbi3_FD_21664 | JGI IMG/M metagenome (IMG submission 21664)
GCTAATCCTGTACTGCTATTTGTTTCCACTCCCATTATTTTTTAATGTTGTTATCCTCAACTTTAGCACATTTTAATGCAAATAGACACACTTTCTTTTTGTTCAGTGAGTACATTAATTTTGATAAGAATAGACCTTTGGAGCACATTCCTCTTTTCTGGTAACACAGACACTTGCATAAAATATACTTTATGTTAACTTCACCTTAAAGCTAAAATGTTAAAGAGTGAAAACTAGTTATCTAAATTCAAAAATTGCGACCACAGTCTTTGAAATTGTCTCCCCATTAATCTATGTAAACGTTTTAGGTTTTTGACCGGTTGTAAAGATGTAGAGTGGCTAGTGTAATATGTAATGTTTGCTACTTGTCTCAAGATCAATGTATTGGGTTTTTTGACATCATAAAACACTTTATTTAGCTTGTTCACAGTAAATAAACCTCTGTTGGACTTTCTTTTGTGCCATAAACTTTTGTAAATTCAAGGAATTACGAATTGAGGGACCAATGGAACATCCGCATTCCATAGGTCCCATCAACACACATTTTTGAAAAAGTGCACAATTTTACACTGCATCCTAAACCTATCATCCCCATTTTCTCTCAAATATTTTTTTAAGTCTCAACCTATCCTGGGAAACGTTTGGAACTTTATACATTGAAATTATGATAAACAAAGAAATCGCTAAACGATTGCAAAATATTTTACTTTGATGCCGTAAAAATGAAAAAAGTGCTTAAATTTTTTTCAGATCGACATAGATTCTTCCTGTTAACGGACAACACTGTTCGTTAACAGGAAGTTGTCCATGTTGTCCATAAATACAATATTCACAACCACATACCAAGAGAATATGGTCACCAGCTGGGGAGTAATTTAAATGTTTCTTTGGTCCCCGTGTTCCATGGGACACGCACTTCCCCTACNCACAACAAGCTATAGTACGGGAATAACTTTAAACTTTAACTTGTATCACATGCGTGTTTGAAAGTGTTGTTNTNTGTTTAACTTGTATTTGGCTTTTTTTGGTAGTTTTTGGCTTTCTGCAATCAATGGTTACAGTAAAATGTAGCTTTTTGCTTATGACAACAAGACAACACTTAAGTGTAGCAGTGTAGTGTTGTTGTCTTTCTAGAATTAAATACTCCGCTCATTAACCAAAGCTATTTTGTTTTAATTCATGTTCCCAACAATTATTGGATTAATGTTTGCTGCTAAACATGTTGTAATCTGTCTGTACCTAACCCATGTATCTTCAACCTCATTTCGTGACGTCATGTGTCTGGTGGGACATACATTCACCGATGGTACTAACTCCATTATGGTCTGTGGGTAATTGTGTTACTTCTTCCTGGTTTGGGTGGATGGGCATTGTTTTTCTGTCCACTCCATGTTATTTGCTCTTTTAATTAAATTACTTGCTTCTATACTGCCATATTGTGTTTTGATGCATTGTTCTCTGCCATAACCCTTACTGTTGCTTGCTTCCTTTACCTATATACATACTTCAACTCTTCACCCATTGCTCCTTTATTACTTCTTCATGGCTTCATCCATCCTGTTTCTGTATGTGATGTTGCTATTATTTTTTTATTGGTGTTGTATTCACAATTTGTTATGTTTCCCTGTGCTTTGCTTGTTATGTCCCTGTCCTTCGCTTTTGATTATTATTTTGTCACTACACCTCAAACTGTTAAGTGTAGTAGTCACCTTGCTCAACTATTAGAGTCACATGGATGCGCTCAACGAAAAAAGCGGAACTTGCTGATAGTGTTTGAAACTGTTGGCCTTTGTTATTGCTCAGGCTGCATTGCTGTTTCGAACGGACATCCTGTGTGGTGGTTATTTTCAGCAAAACAGCTTGAACTGCTGAAGCATGCCACTATACAAGAGCTATGGCTTTGGTCCTGATAACCCAGTAGTGTTGGATATTGGTGAAGCTTACACAAAATTAGGTTTCGCTGGTGAAGCTGAGCCTAGAGCTGTAATTCCAACTGCCGTGGAAGAAGTTGGTAAGCTGTATATATTACATGTTTTTGTAAGTGCATTGGTTTGTCAACATGCAGTGTTCATCATAGGCTTATAGCTCACAAACTATCATGGGCTAAAGCCAAACTAGAAACTGTTGTGCCGTTTATGTCATTAATCCATTTTTGTCAGACAGGATTGCATGAAAAATGTACGAACAAGATTTTTTTAACCTTTTGACTTCACACTTCAAGAGACTCTCTAGATTATTGTAAAAAAATGGTAAAAACATGGATGTCTTTGGATCAAATTTAAAAGTACAGCCTTTCTATGCTTTAAAAAAATTCAAATTACATCTGCTATTCTAAACCAATATTAACCCCTGTCAAATATTCACTACGTTAAGTATAGTATTCCTCATTATTAACCCTTTCTCATGGTACAATATAAAGAACCTTATTAATATAATCCTATCTCACTATTAGGCTAGTGGGGGACCTAATTAGGAAACCACCTGGTTGTATTAAGTACCATGGGAAAATGTAAATGAGATTTTGATTGTGTTTCTATTCTGTTCGTTTGGTTGTTTATCTTATCGTGTTTATTTTTGATATTTTTTGCTTATGTGAGTTTCCCGAATCAACTGAACTGAAGAGATGTGTGTAAATGGTAAAAAATTGCAGGAAGATGAAAAACGTCCTACAATACAATAGTACTTAATTATGGCAGTGTCTAAATGATCGTATGTGGTTTTTACCTGTGAAAGAATAAAAAAGCATATCAAGCGAAATGCTGACCTCTGCAAAATATGTGACCACTTCTTGTATGTCGGTTGCTTCGGTCAATTTGTTGCTGGACACCAAATCAGAAAATGGCATTAAAAAAACATCTAGGCTACTTGTTACCATGCACTGACAAAGTATATACGCATTAAAGCCATCTGCAGTGAAATTTTACAAAGATACATGTAATCACAACCCCACCTTACATAAGGTACCTTAACCTACCATGCAGAGCCACAACAGGGCGGCAGTAATGTTCTCTCGAACTGCTGAATCATTACTGCTAGTAACTGGTTATCACCAGACAGTTAACCCTAAACCTCAACACTGAACTGTTAAATGCTAACCTGAAACCTTAAACACTAACAGTAAAACCCTAACTTTAAAATTAACCCTAATCCAAAACCCTAAATCTAAACCTGTATCTGCTTTTGGAAAGTTATTAAAATTGTACCGCAATAGCGGTTCCAAAACTTCCAACATACAATCTTGTGTGAGCACATCAAAAGTGTCTTGTGCACTATAAAAAAAAACAGTACAACCAAGGTGTGACTCGAGACTCAAACAGACTACCCCTTACACAGCAGCACTAGTCACTTACCACTCAACCACATTGACGGTGGTGTGAAGGTCTACAATTCAGTTTAATATCTGTCACAAAACCAGATGCAAATAATGTTTTTTAGTCATTCCGTGGAAAAAAACTGATGTGGTAATTTAGACACTACCATAAATTATAGCTATAAAACTTAACACCAGAATTCCAAATTTTCGTAGCTTGCAAGATTTGCTCGCCAGTTTTTGTGTGCTAAAAAGTTACCTTGCTTGGTCACCTAGTCGTGAATGAAAAATCTAACATCGCATGTAATGTCTCAGCAACTCCTACAGAATATATTACCTCAGAAAAAATGATCATTTGTACAAGTGTGAGACTTTCCATGCAAATTACCTTGACTGCAGTGATTTACCACAGCAATTCTTGTCTTTCACGCATAATTCTAAAAGTTGCATTCAGATGTTATAACTTTTTATGTCATAATTGTCATATGCAAGTGCTCATCAAACAAGGCTGTCAATTCCAGTAGGGATAGCTTTTAACTTCATTTTTGTCCTAAAACTAAACAGCAGGCCAGGAAAAAGTGGGGAATATGGGAATGTCATTCCTGGGAAATCTGACATGCTCTCAGGAAATTTTTCACAGCAATACTAAAAATTTTGAATATTTTTAAGTAGTTAAATAAAAAATTTCTGTGTCAACATCTATAGACGCCATCAGAAATTTGTATGTCAACATCTATAGATACCGTGATTCTCTTAGTTATTGTAAATCTGATAAAAATGTGTATCACAGTGTGTTCACAAGGTCTGATCTTTATTTGGGAGTAGAGCATTTTCTGGAACATATAGCTCATATACTTTGCACCTGTCCACCAGAGTCCACAGTTGAGAGTGTGAGCAGTGTTTTAGAAAAAATTGTGAAGTATGCAGTGGGTCCAAAACTTCTACCAACAAGAAAGATTTTAAAGATATGAGCGATGAACTGATTGTTTGTGGGAATGGAACAAACAGATCAGCAAATTATGTGACAGCACAGGCAGTGAACCTTGCCTTGGCAGTTCTTCTCTAGTGATGTATGATCACAAATGCACAAGGTTTCCGCAGTAGCGGACAGTGTACTAGCCACACCAATTTTTTAACTTTTTCTGTTATTACTGTGGCTGTGGGTGCTTATTTGCACATGGAGTTGACCATGTAAAAAGATATGTATGTATATACCAGAGTGTTTCTTTTATGCCCACAACTATACCAGAGTGTTTCTTTTATGCCCACAACTAAAGTTTTGTTTTATGGTGTTTAGTGTTAACATCTTGTTTGTTGATCTTCTATTCGTGTAAATGGCAAATTCTGAAAATTGCATAGTAAATTTTACTGAAACTATTTGCACAGAGAAAACAATCGCTAAACTGTTTTTGTGTTTTTTTATAATAGATATTACAAGGTTCATTTCACATAAGTTACATAAATTTGCATGAGCTCAGTTAACAATCTTAGTATAACACGTCATGACTGTTTTCTAAATATACAATATGTTAGCAGTTCATGACTGACAGAAGATTTTAGGAGCAAAAGAGTTTTCTTATTGTTTGTGACTTATTTAAATAACATACGAGTCAAAACCTGTAGGGAAATATGAGTTTTAGAGCATAATATTTTATTGAATGAAACAAAGTGAGTACAGTATCTTCATGATTTGTGCAAAGGATTTTATTGGATCACATGAAATGAATGATCACTTGTTTGTCTACCATATATTTATGCCTTTTGAAATTGATATCTGCACAGGCACCTCAAAAATCGTCTATGAACTTTTTCTTGTATGTCACTAAAATTGTATGCAGGATTCATCAAAATATAAGACTCCAGAGTTTATAGCAAAGCTTTTAGGCTGCTACAATCTCTTTCATATGTTTTCACTTGCCTTTATACAAGAACACTAACAGCTTAACTCCACTTGTTACTTTGCAAAAATTGGGCCAATTTTGTGTGGCTGGTATTTTTAATATCAGACGGTTGTGTCCTTGTAATGTGTCAAACTAGCATCAACTACTTTTTGAAGTTATTTATTTAATCTTAAGACAAATGACAGCACTGAATCCACAACAGCTTGGCTTTAGTGAGAATCTAACCCAAGAAATTAACTCAAGATTAGATGACTCTATCTGAAATCTTCCTCAAGCAGCTGATGCTTATTGGGTCTACAACCATTTTCAATGGCTAAAAATAGCCGTGTTCACAACATTTTCATGTAGAATGTCAAGGTCATTGAGTTTATAAATATTCAGTGGTTCCATTTGAAAATGAGAGCAGTTTTTTATCATTGTAGCTGTTAGGAATGAAATAAAATGGTTGAGTTAAAACTGCCTATTTTGCATTGGTACATCAAAACAAATGTTTTTTGCCTTTAACTTGGTAAATTCCTTTGTTTTTGCACAGGTGGGCCACTCACTTACATCTTCCCAAGTGGTGAGTCATCCATCACAAGTTGCCGGTCTGCTCCAAACTTACGCAAAAGCATTCGGTTGTTTTTTGAAAAGTTGTATTTCAAATATTTGCAAGTTAACCCAAAAGATCAACGAGTCATATTGTGCGAGTCGTTGCTGAATCCAACCAAAGCACGGGAAGAAATGGCTCATGTTCTTTTTACACAGTTTGATGTAAGTAATATTTTTGAGATGTTGATTTGGAGTTGTTAATTTTTTGTTTCAAATCACAAATATTGCAACTGTATAAACTATAACTCTTTGAACTACATCCCTACTGATATTCATGCTTTGTGTTGATATGTGGATCATGTAATTTAAATACGACTAACTGTCTAAGGTTGCACCAGAAGGTTTTACCATTGTCATGGTTACATGTGCTTTCAACCTTCTGAACTTGCAGACTTTGTCAATAAGCAGAACAAACAGGTTTTGATTGTTTAACTTTTCTTAGCATTATCTAAACTGTGTGGCCAGAGTGAAAATCATACGTTTATAACGATTTTGTCACAGTCTATCCATCTTGAAAACTGAATTCAGAATCGCACCACCGATAGCTTTTCATTCTTCATGTAGGGAATATTTGACTTTTTGTATATTTGAAATCATTCAAGACAAGTTCAGAATTCTTCCAGGCATGCAAAATCAGTGCCGTCCGAAAATTTGCGTTCGACTTGAAGCTGTTAGAAAACCAGGAACCAGCTACTGGGTGCGCTGCTTAAAAGTAGGAAACCTGGGAACCAGCCGCTGAATGCGCTGCTAAAAGTTGAAACAGTTGCTAGTCGAACGCAGACCTCACCAGACGCAGAAGTAGGCGCTGTGTCGTCATTCAACTAGATGTGAACCAGTGAAAAACGCGCTTTTCAGTGGTTCTCAACCTTTTTTCCATCCTCCCTTGTCAACCCCAGACAGTTTTATTTCCTCCCCAACATAAATCACAAAAAGAACTGCAGAGGTGAGTATTATAAAAAAAGAAAAAAATCGAGTTTTGTTGTAAAATAACAAGTTATCATACAAAAGAACTACACGGAATTTTACCAAAACATTTTCAATTAACTTTGGTGAGAACCCTGAGCCTCATGTTGGGTTTATTGAAATTTATGTACCTTTCTCAAGCTAATCTGTAGCGCTTCTACTGAAATACTGGAGTCTACAAAGTAAATCTTTAGCAAAACACACCTCAAGTTAACGTTCTCCATCACTGTACAATCGCAGCACTGTTACATAGCAATATTTTAATTACCTGTCACAACAACTCAGTAGGTGAGGAAAAGCTAGAAATATAGCCACGCATGGGATCTAATTCAAGGGACTCAAACACGCGGGCCGCATGTGGCCCCGAAAGAGTTTTGTGCGGCCCGCGATGGTTTTTGGGAATTTTCAAATAATTAACATGTACGTTATTTAGTTTTATTCACCGGTGTTCAAAAGTGCTCGCCCTGCTAGCGAGTGAACAATTTCCTTTTACACGAACTTATAGACGGCTAAAAATGGTTTGCCTATGACTCATGATACCTTTCGCACGAAATTAAGATGTAAAAACTGTTTCGAGGAAGGTTCAGGTACTGCCATTGTTGGGTCAGCGTCATAATGCGGGTCCTCAGGCACTACGGGTAGTCTTAATGCGGCCCTCGGGTTATTTTATAAGTCCTCATTTGGTCCTCGGAGCAATAAGAGTTTGAGACCCCTGATCTTATCATTACACTACANGTAGCTGCNAGCAACTAAGCTAGAAAAAAAGCATTAGAATGTAGAGTACTTCGCTACGGAAAAGCTTTGTAAAATTTGTAAGAAAAATTGAAAAATAGCTGAGCGTGCGAAATGGACGTCACGAATAAGCATGTGTGCAAAAACTCCGATCGTGGCACTCATGCCTATACTCGACGCCCCTGGTTGGAATTATTATGAATGCCTAATTCCTACCAATATTTAAAGCGTGGCTTCGTCGGCCACATGGTAATCGGAATTTTTTCCGTTCAGGTTCCTTCCATACTTTTTGCACCTAGCCACTTGCTTGCCTGTTACACGATTGCAACTGGCACTGCCTTAGTGATGGACTGCTCCTACTCGGAAACAATGGTCGTCCCGGTTGTAGAAGGAACACCGGTGCTCTGGGCGTTGCAGTCAGCCCCTGTGAGTCCATGCGATGGTTTGCCTCAATCTGTTTTTTTTTTTCGCTGAGACGTTTCGGTCGTTTTTTTGCAGAGACATTTTGGTCATTTGTCTTACAGTTGTATTAAAACTCGCTGTAACAGTGTTTTTTAGCCTATATTTTCAGACATTCTGACCGAAATGACTTAATTTTTTTCGGTCATTTCGAAATCGTTTCGGTCTATGACCGAAAAAAACAGGCCTCAATCCTCGTCGCGCTTCTTCTGCAGCGGCAGTTGCGACGAAGTGGTAACGTTGTGTGTTTCAAAGTTTGCTGTTTAGGTTTAACTCGTTTTATGATCCTTGTTGAGATGATAGCGAACATCTGCGCATCGTTTGCAGTAGTAGTATTCCAGTTTGAATCCGATTTTGTTCGCGTTAAACGGGGATGACCGGATCTGCCTTCTTTCTTCCATGAATTGACTTCTACCATATCTCCGTCTTGCTCGATTAAGAGCGCATCTTTTCCGCAACCCAATCTCTAATTGTATTTGTCTCCACCATGTATTCCGTGGTCGTCCCCGTTTCATCTGACCCTCCGTCTTGAAACTCAGCACCTTTCTTAATGCATCATCCTCTTCTCTCCTCAACACATGTCTAGTAGGTTTTTACTGTGCTTTAATCGTCAGCAGTGCGCAACATAAACTGGGAGCAAAGCAGTATGTTTTTTGCTTCGTTATAAGCTCGGAGGTTCTGTGATTCACGACGCCATCATGGAAGAGATTAGAGAAAACGGAAAAGTAAAAGTTGAAGACAACCCGAAAGCAAGCGTGACAGAAAGATTAACTGAACGTGTGTTGGAAGACATAAAGGTGTGTAGTGCGTCATAACGTACGTAAAATCTTCCGGCAGTCCGTGATGAAAAAAGTGAATGTCGTTTACTCTTTGTCCTGCTAACAATGAAAAATAGGTTAGAACAGCGTGGTCAACCTACCGGCCTGCGGGCCGCATGTGGCCCGCGAGCTTACTCTGTATTGATTTAATGTTGTGTGTATGTTACATTACGCAATTTTGATAAGCGCAAACGTAGATGGACGATATTAATGGCGTTTTAATAAAGATGTACGACATTAACGTCATAAGTAATTGGACACGCTGGGTGAGAACTGCAGTCAACTTTCCTGCTTTATTGATGGATATATGCAAACCTGTAGTTACAGTTGGTAGTGATGAGCTGCACCTTATTGTCGTATGAGGAGAACGGATATGATCCATCCGTTCGGGGCACCGACGTTGTCGTACAGGGGCCCGAACCCCAATTCGTTGGGGCCGCTAACAGGTGCCAGCTGTCCTCCGGACCCTGGCCGGCGAAAACAGAGGGAATATTATCAACTGTACCTATATCCGTTGCTCCATCGGTGAATTGGAGTAGACTTCCTTTTGGAGGTTGATTTTGCATCTTATCGGAGTTGTTTCCATGTTGAAATATAGTTATTCGCCGATAGGTAACATCCGCGTATTGGTAGGAGGGCTGGAGGTCTGCCCTTGGATCGATAGAGACAATGATCAATGAGCTGATGCGTAATTGCTCGGTAGAGTATCTGTTCATTTCAGCTGCTGTTGCGTTATCATGATTCTCCTTTTGTAATTTCTAAGGGCAAGCGCCCCGCGTTAAAAGAACGGATGAGCCTTTTCAACCCCCAGTGGGTGTAGCGATCCTGTTGTTTGGCGGCCTTGGCTGTTTTGAAACCCCCAAGAGCAATGGTAAGCAAACTGCGGCTCGCCGACATTATTTGTGCGTCTCTTCTAGCTGAACAGCAATGTCTCAAATTGATAGCGAGTTGTCGCCTCATATTTACTTATTTAATGTTTTTTTCATTTATCAATGTGTTTACGGTACACGAATTCGTAAGGTTAGATACCAAGAAGTAACGCGATTTGTCGTAGGTCATTTTATGTAAAACTTGCATTCTTTACCGCATTTTACTGACACTACAAACCGAGATTTCGGCTCGCTGGTGTTTTTGGTTTTCCGCAAATGACTCTGCTATTGAACAAGTTTGCCCACCCCCCACCCACCCCCCTTGCCTAAGGATTAACAACAGGGGGATCCCCTTGCCTAAGGATTAACAGCAGGGCATCTACAACGGGTCTTAAAATTAAAAGAAAGAAACGCGTCGCGACCGCTGCTCCGGCACCATATTGCTCCCCGGGAAAGGAGGTTATAACTCGAAGACTTCTGTTAGCTCGAGGTGGCTGAGTCGACATGTGCGCAGGGGGCGACGCAGAACATCAATAGTATCGTTATTCGAAAACTGGGCGTTCTGTTGAACACAATACTGTGGGAAAGTGTTCGGATAAGGAGGAACTCTATTTGGTAGCAACAAAGGAATTGGAACTTTCGGCGAAAGAACAAAAATTCATCGTTAAGAAGTTGCATCGCGCCCTCCCCCACCGTTCCCACGAGGCTATCATAGGCCTACGTTCAAAAAATGAAGAATAGCAAAACTGTGCTGAGCGGTTAAAACCACTAAACGAGAGGCGAAAAGCTTTCCGGACGAATGACGGTGTTGCGCCTAATCTATTTTTATCGAAGCAATTTTTCAACATCACGTGAACGCTTTAAAATCCATCTGTGCAGCATTTTTGGATGTCAAAAAAGCCTTCGACTCGGTTAACCGTGCCACCATCTAGTTAGCATGGAGAAGAATGGGCGTTCCTCCTGATGGACTATATAAAGGATTTGTGTATTGGATCGACAACGGTGCTCAGAGCAAAAGGTGAACTATCTCGCAAGATCAAAGAAAATCGCGGAATAAGGCGGGGGGGGCCCGCTATCGGTACCCCTGTTCTTGGCTTGATGGAATGGGCTGTGTCCGGACTTGATGAAATTTGGCAGCCTATCTAGGAAACCTTGGTATCACCCATTCGGCCTTTGCGGACGATCTAGTGATCTTGTGTCTACCCCAGCTGGCCTTCAGAGGCTCTTAAGTATGCTGGAAGACAAGCTTGGACATTCAGGCTTAATTTTTAATCCTGCAAAGTATGCCACAACTGCCAATTTCGTTTAACGGTGGATGCTAACATTAAGAAATGGGTGGTGAACCCTGATCCCTTCCTTGAGTGTCCGGGCAGGGACATCCCTGTGACACCTGTTTCTTCCTTTTATAAATATNTGGGGATTAAGATTGGTGTTACATCAAATTCGCATTTTGTATCGGAAGTTTTGGAAAAGCAGCTTAGCTATCTCACCAGTGGACCCATGAAGCCCCAGCAAAGACTCTATGCTCTGCGAACTCACTTATTCCCGAGCCTGTTACATCCCCCAACCTTTGTGGCAATTGCTAAAAGATTTCTTCGATCATTAGATGTGCGAATATAGGGGACGGCGAGTGACTGGCTAAAGATGCCGAAGGATACTCCCAAGTCTTTCTTCATGCCTGCCATCAATTGGGTGGTGGATCGGAGTTTCACAGTTAGAGCATAAGGCGCCACTAGACAAGACACAGAGACTGGCGAAGTGCTGTGACACCTTTGCTATGGATATAGCGAAGGACAGTGCGCTGCCAAGGACAAGCCGCGGATGGGTGACCCATTTAAAGCCTATGGAAAACTAGCTACGAATAAGCAGGAATTGAAGGACTGTCCGACGGATGCGCCTTATTGGAATGTAGTTGGGCGAGGGCCAGAAGACGCCCGTGAGGTTCCTTTGACAAACTGGTGGTTGGTAAATGGAACGGCTTTGTTAAGTTGACGGGACTACATTGGGGCGGTGTTGTGATCTGCTTCATACTGCCCTCAGAGCGTCTAGGGGATTTCCCTGCAGCATCGCCCTACTGTGACTGTTGTGGTAGAGTAGAGAGTTTATCGCACATTCTGCAATCACGTGCTAGAACTTACAAGTAGAGAACAGGTAGGCATAATCGTGTGCGGGACCTGCTTGCCACTCCGTGTAAAGCGCAAAGGCTGGGAAGATGTGAAAGAGCGCAATCCCTGCATCCGCGTGGATCCGGCGCCCCGACCTGATCTGCTGTAAAGATAGACTGGCTGTAGTTGTCGACTTAACGGTGGTAGCTGACTTGGTTTGGACGATTCGCATCATCGCAAGAACCTGTATTATAACAACAATGAGATTACAACATGGCTAAAGAGTACGTTTAAGCGTGAGGCTGTCACTTACGGTGCGTTGGCGGGGCTGTGTTGCTGGGGCCTCCTATGGTTTTCTGCACCGAACGTTTGCAATGTCGAAAGACTTATAAATTATTGAGCGCGATAGTTTTTATTCACGGTTACTACGCTTGGCGCCATTTCAAAGATTCTACTTATATATATGAGCGTGAAGTAGGTGTAAGCGCTCACTACAATCATTTGATTATATCGCTTTAAACTTACTTGGTACTTCGCTTTCCTTTCGTGGCCGCTCTGGTAGTGTTTGACTTCGGGTTTGTCGTGTTGTCTGTGTAGTTAGTTATGATATTTTTGCCGTCGGACCCTACCTGAGCCCCCGGCGGGAGCGAAGGTTTATGGCGGGCCCTGAAACATGGGTTCCGAGCACGGCCTCCCTCCTACCCCTTTTGTGTCTCATGTTGCCCCACTGACTGTCGATATCACCCTAAAATTATCGCCCTTCTATTTCGGCGTTTTTTCAACTCCGGTAATATGGGAGTGAATGGCGGAGGGCAGGATACAAAAAAGTGCACTGTGAACCTGCATATTCTATTCTGTTTTCTGTCAAGGCAAGTTTTCGCGTGACATGTGTTACTTCCCGACAACTGCTATATTCTAGATTTTTTCGTGTCGAATTTAAACTCTTAATGTGCATTTGGTTGTCAGAGCCATCGCTTGTTAAATGTAACTCGCCATTGCTTTCAATGTCGCACGCTGGCAATTGAGAATAGAAGTAAATGGTTGGGGTGAACATTGGAGCTTCAGCTCATTGTGAACCATAAACGTGTATTTAGTTCCGTAAATGAGATCAAGCGTACGTAAGAAGTTCATGAAACTCGTTAAGCCGCCACTTTTTTAGTATTTCCACTGAAATCGAAGTTCTTGTCTACCTTTGTGTTCCTTGTTAGTGACGCGTGTGCGTGAATCGTACGTAGTTGTGTGGGGGTGTGAAGGTTAAATTATCTTGTTCCCAACTTTGTGCTTTTGTGTGGCCTCTTTTTCTCCAGCCTATTGATTTAACTGTGATTAATTCTGTTTGGACTCTTGCGTGGGTTGCTTAGCGCCTTTTCAGCAGCTCACGGGCCAATGCAAATTTGTTAACCCCCAAACTTTGCAATTTTGCTATCCCAACTGCATTTTTGATTTTCATTGTACACTTTGTTCTTCCTAATTTCAGGTTAAAGCATGCTTTGTTAGCGATTACAAAAGAGCAAAAACAATACAGACCGCGAAGATGGTCGCGTGGATGAAGGTATGGTGACTGTGAACATTTTATTTTGTCTCGTTCTTTTGTTTTTGCAAGATTTACTTGCGTTGTGTTGCTTGAAAAGTAAAAGCTTTTCTGCAGTATTTTGGTACGTTCTATTCTAGCTGTAATATAATATTTTTGAGCAGCTCTGATGAGGCCTGAATTTTGCGCAATTTTTAAGACGGTTGCATGGTAACACTGCGATTGACCGTATGCGTGATGACATGGTTGAATACCATAAACCTCACACTGTTATGAAAGAGTTCTTAGCTTCTTGTTTCGTTAAATACAATTCTTACCGGAGAAGTAAAAGCATCTAGTGTTAATTTTGAAAGTATAGTGAGAAAAGAGTGCTACCACCTCCACAGGTTTGGAAAATTGCTGCATCTTGTTTCGTAAGATTTTCCTACGTAAATGCACGCTGAACACTCGCACCACATAAGCCGTATTTTGAGGAAAGCTTACAAAAAGTTTCGATATGATAGATCACCTGCATAACTCACGCAAGCACATACTTCTTTACATAAAAATGACCTCGTTTTCGATAAACTGCATGTGCGTCTATGGCGAACTTCGTCCCATTCTCTTGACGAGTTTTATTGAAATAAATCCGTGTTTGTTGCAAGACTATGTTTCCTGTGCGGTTATATGAACTATTTGGGTTTCTGACAACGACTATGTTTATCTCATTGCATTACTTTCCCATTCAAAAAAGCGTTTCGTAGTTGCGCCTACGTACCCTACCTGTCAGTTTTAAACTAATTTCACAAAAACAAGGCTGCTTGAGCAAACTGGCTCAATGATATCATTGGTTTCACGAGGCTTCGGGCATAGACCCATAGCCACGGGGGCATTCGGTGGCGGTGCCTCAATTTTTTGTGCCCCCATAAATTTTGTTGTGGTTGTGTCCAGAAAAAATTGTTTTACACAGATAATAGAAACAAAAATCGTTCCCCTTAAAAACGTAATTTCCCCCCAAACCTTGAAACCTGGCGAGAGGGTTGTTCGGACAGTCTCTACACTTGTTGGAAGATCCGTTTCAAACGTTCACTGATGCGTTAAAGGAGATACACGATTATAATCGCTCATTCTCATTCGCACTCAACTTCTGGCACTGCATGAATTAGCGAGGGGTATCGTCGAGGATGTAACGCGTCCAAAGCTGTACAATTTCACACGTGTGCTTTCCTGGTTTACCAGTTTAACCACAGCAACAACTTAAAGTTAACCAAGTGCATGTTTTCCGCCATATACCTTATTTGGAGTTCGCAATTACATTCTGATTGTCAGCTACCTTTGCGTTTCGGAAAAATACACACCCTGACAGAAGGATTGTCATTTATAGTTTGAGCGCATTTCTTAAGAATTCCTTCAACTTGTTTGTGCGGGTGGTCATAGGCGTGGCCATGTGTCTCCCCCCTAAAATTTTTAGCATATCTAGTGATTTTGTGCTTTGAGAAACGGTTGACGTTGTTGCAACCTCTCCGGTGGCGTTACGTTGAATGTGTGATTCACCACGAACGGGATGTGCGCGAAGAACAATAATATATATATGTGGCGCGAACAAGCAACAACAGAGTGATCGTGGCGTGGAAGCTCTGCCGATATTAACTTGTGAACGATTGAACGCAACGACTAGCGTACGCGGGGAGTGATCGCGGCGCGTGAACTCTGTTGTTGCTTGCTGCCACGGTGCGAAGCTTTGCGCACATGCCGCTCGGGCTTTTCCGATCGCAACAACGGCTTTCTTTGCTTCGATTTGGCAAAACAGCAAAACGCCAGCGCTTGTTCTCTTGTAACAGGAGCATCATCCCGAAAAGGAAACAACCGAAGTGGAACCGCGTCCCCCTCCTCCCCCTGACATGATTTATCCGCTGGATGGCGTCTCGCGGCTTTTCATTCCGGGTAACGTACGGGAAGAAGCGGCAGAGGTCTTGTTTGAACAGGTTCGAAACCCGACAGCCACACTGTGCCCGATCTTTATTTATCTTGTCTGCACAGCTGACTGGATTTTGCCAGCTTGGTGCAGGTTTGATCCAAGCAAGTCGCCAATAATTACGCTGTTTCTCATTTCGGCTGCAGATGTACAGGCAGAATCAGCTATAGCGCTAAAATTTATAGCCACAGTGGTATAACACCAAGTGTGTTCTTCGACTTAAAAAAAATAGATGTGAAGTTCGACTTTTTTCCATCACCGTTGCTTAATGCAGCATTGCTGCTGAGACAAACATGGCGGTGGAACGCCAGTCATCTTGATTTGCCGATAGTGACACTGAAAACGAGGGCAACCATCAACTGGTTTCGGGCACGTGTAGTGTGCACGCTGTCGTGTTCGGTGGCGTTCAACATATACAACATACAAGTACCTTCGATAAGCACGCACAAAACAACTGACGCTCACTTTCACACATGCTAACGGTGCCCTGGTTTCCCTGAGGGCGCATGCGGACGATTACATTGCAAGCACTGATTGCTATGCACGCACGATGATTAGTACCAAACACCACACACACGACGCAGCACGCTGTTATGAATAGACTTTATGGAGGCACAAGAAAGCAAGCCTTCTCTCGAAAACCCAAACCAACCGAAGCCATGCAGCGCTTTCATAAATGTTCCTTGATAATCCACCCAGGCCCGTGGCCATGGTGGGGGCATTCGGGGTCAGTGCCCCTCTAAATGTTGATTGGTCTAAAATAATTTGTTTTAAAAATATAAAAGCAAAACTATTTCCCCAAAAAAATGTGCTTTGCCCCAAACCTTAAAACCTGGCTACGGGCCTGAAGCCACCCGCTAGCCATAAACCTATATAACAGCTCGTGTATTTTGAATTTATAACGTACCAGCGGTGCAATAGCGTCACCAAAGCACGCGCGACATTGACTCGTTGACGAGCTTCATAATTCTAAAAGCACCGCACTTGCTTTGACGGCGCGCTCCTTTTCAAAGTTATCGTCGCAGCTTGACAATAAAAAGCGTGTATTTCTCTGCAACAGGGGTGTGCAACCATACAAAACTGCCGGGCCAAATGCAAATAACCAGATTGGTCCACGGGTCACAGCTGCATGTGTCGAGCTCTGCGTGTTAGACAATTTGCTGACCACTCACGGATGATTGGCAATACCCTTTCAAAATGTGAACCTTTCCGCGGGCCACGAAACTTCAGCTACCGGGCCACTGTTGGCCCACGGGCCACAGGTTGCACGCCCCTTCTCTAAAAGATGATTCAATTTCGTGCTGTCTTTCAGGACAACGAAAGAGTTTCTTTGGCCACTTTGATACTGGACTGCCTGCTGCACTGTCCAATCGACTCGAGGAAGGCCCTCGCCTCAAGCATCCTTGTCACAGGTGAAAAGAATCGTGTGTTTTCCGCGTCAGTGACAGCTTTTTGCTTTCCCCTTCAAAAGCTTTCGCTACCGTGTCATGACGAACACCCACACATGTTCGTCATAATGGACGACGATCGAAGTTGTCGAAGTGGTTTCTAGCAGGGTTTGCAGAAGCATGATTTTTTGAAAAACTGTCGAAGCTTTCAAACAGTTTCAATTTTACTGTGGACGACCCGCCGTTGAAAAGGTATATAAAGAACCGTGTACTTGTACGTTTCAGGAGGCACCACGATGCTGCCTGGTTTTCGTCATCGACTCCTCTTCGAAATGAAAGAGCTCGTCGAGCAAGAACAGAGATACGAAAAGGTGAGAATTGCGACTCGACATTCGTAGCGCTGCCAATCAAAAAGCGAACCGGTTTGTAAAAGCGCCGCGACGCTTGAAAAGCAGATGAGGCATAAACATGGAATGATTAAATAGCAACGAATCTTTTTTTGACTGTTTTGAGTTGTTCCTGTTTTATTATGAAAAGAGAAAACAAACACCGCGTATCCGAAACTGTTAGAGCGCCAATAAAATTTCCTCCAACCGTTCTATTTCCAACGTAGAAGCACCCATGCTCTCCGCAAAAAAAACTGGCGTTTCGCTGCTTTTCTTCCATGACATCTT
>JGI24158J21664_10004941_pt1 | contig 17294 bp, 7 predicted proteins | sample Ectturendosymbi3_FD_21664 | JGI IMG/M metagenome (IMG submission 21664)
TTTCCCGAAACAATCACATGACGTAAGAAGTCCGGCCCTCGAACAAGTGTGTAATAGTGTATGTGGCCCTCGGACAAAAAAGTTTGGAGACCCCTGGTGTAGTGTGTAGGTCCATTGTATCGTTATATTCGTTGAAATGAAGGTGTGTTACTACCAATTGCTACTTGATTTCAGACAAGGGATACGAGAAAATTTTATGAAAGCTCAAGGGGTACGAGTGCGTATAAAGGTTAAGAACCACTGGGCTAAACACTGGGGAGCGAGAAAGGTTCGCAAGGGGTGAGCGGGTATAACATCAACATATTGTTGAAAAGCAGGATCATTGCAAATTAATTGTTGTTCTGTTTTTTTGTGTTTGATTTTGAGGTTAAGTGAGGCACGAGTATCAATGACTAACGCCAAAGGTGGCGCGACTGAAAACGTTTAAGACCTCTGGGCTAAACACAATGCCCCGGTCTATAGACTAAAGAAGAGAAGCATAATTACTCCTTGAAACATCAGCAGTTAGTATCGTTAACGTACCAGTTGAGCAAAAAATGTTGACTCATGAACAGTGTTCCCTCTCAGAAAATTCTACACTGAACAAATGGTTGTTTTGTTGCGTACTAAGCGCATGTAATTGCGCAACCATGCAGACACAAACAGTGAAAGGTTCCACGCGTTAAAAAGGCTATGCGATATATATACAGTATAGAAATTTGAAATAAGTGCGCGAGAACAAGATTTTACTGCGCAAGTTGTCTGGTGGTACTGCGCATTTGTCCACATTAGAGGAAACACTGCTTATGAACGAAGAGATGAGCAGCTTTTTCTGTCAAGTGTTTTGGCTGTCGCACGTTCAAACGTGGTGTTGCTCTTGTACACGTAACTTATTGTACCATCCAATTAAATGTGATTCGGTTCGAAAAAATTATCGTTTGTAGTTGCAATATGGCATGTGATTTTTTTGTAAGATTTACAATTTGGTCAACCAATGCAATATAAATTATGTGTCGTTTTAATTTGAATGGTTTTATAATCTTTATAACAAAAATAAATGAGTATAGAAGTATGTTATGATCCTTATGGACAATTTACAATATTATTTGCTGAAACGTTTAAACCAAAAACAAACATACATTTTCTATTTCAAAATATTCAATTGCTTCATAGTTTATCTTTCGAAAAAATTGTGCCCATATCTAATATTTAAATTATTAAAAAGGGCGCGCATTGAAACTTTGCCATGGGCGCCATTTTGGATAGATGCGCCACTGCCTGCCGGTGGTAAGGTTGCGACACATTTGATTCTTTATCATGAATATTTACAATATAATGTACGTGAAAACTGCAAACATTTTATGTGGAAAATTTAAAAACAATTCTTCTGGCCGCTCGACCTTGCCTGTAACGCAATTTGCTTCCATTAATCGCGTAAACGTATTCTGCATATTAAACTTTAAACTCACAGCAACAAACTTTTCCTTCTGTTAACCAATGTTCCCTTTACGCCAGTACTTCTCGACCTTTTTCAGCTTGAGACCCACTTTTACTGAAAATCTTGTGAAGCCCGCTATGAGATATTGCAGTAGAACAGCAACAATAAAATTGAAATACGAAAATTAAACAACACATGCAATTTACTGTTTGTGGAAAACATGAGACTGCTCATCAGATACCATATGTTTTCCTTATCTTATCAATAGAAAATTGGATAATTCTCAAGAAATGTTTCAGCTAAAAACCGGAATGTTGTAACAGTCAGAAATGTTTCCAGGCCCTCCTGAACGAACTTCACGGACCACCAGTGGGCCGCGGCCCATTGGTTGAGAAGCGCTGCTTTAGAAGATCCTGTATGCTCGCGTTTTTTGTCGATCTGTGTGTTCCTTGTTACTGCCATGTGTGCCAAGTCTACTGTGTTGCGTGTGGGAGATAAGACGTTGCACAATACATATTAGACTTTTCATTTCACTTCTCGCCCTCACTCTCACACTCTCAATTCCACACGTTAAGCCTTACTGAGCTGCAACAAAAAAATTCCTAGTCCTTGACTTACCTTCATAAAGATCCAAGGCAATGGTACGACACATGCTGACACAATGACGCTAAGTACGTATTAGGGTAAAAAGCAATACTGTGTCCAATCTCTTTTGTGCTGATTAATTTCCGCTTATATGAGTCTTAGCGGACGTTCAGTTCTTAATGCCAGACCCTTCAACCAATGAGCAATTCGCGATTTGTAAAACACAGTAAGAACGAAGATCTACGCGAAGATTGATCATGCGTAGCTGAAGCAACAGCGGCTCATTGCTTGGGCAAGGTAACTGCTCTTCTTTGTCAACAGGATCTTCGTAGAATCCGCAAAAGTTACTTGAGATACTAGACAAAAAGTAATGATTGCAGCAAAACATTTCTGAAAACTATGTTTCGTTTCAGTAATTGCATTGTTGAAAATTGTGACTCGATTTTAGTCAGGTCCAAAAATAATGGCATAAAAGTGTGGTTTTAACGAAGATGTGCTCAGTGGTGTTGCGATTCACCAAATCAGTGTGTACTACTAGGATTTGTTTAGAACCGTAGCAAAGTAGTTGCCTGTTCGTTAGCTGCCTTCACAAAACTTAAACCGTTGCGAGAAATTTTCTGAGCCTGAACCTTTCTAAAAACAGCACGGTGAGTTTTACAGGCCTGTGTGCTAATGAGCAATATTTTTACATTTTGCTTTTTCATTTGCAGTCCATAACAAGAGCAAATAGTCAATGCTGTAATTGTCGATTTGAGCAGCAAGAGAATCACGATTTCTCGTGTTGGTGCTTTTTCTTCAGACAGTTAATAATTACATTGGTGCCAGGACCTCTCAACCTCAAAGTATCGCTTTGCGCTATGCTTTGCACGCCATGAACTGAAGTCCGAATAATATGATTCGACATGCGAGTCACCGAGCAACAACTTTTTATTTGAGTGCCGGAACTCCAGCTGCGTTAAAGGCTATGTACATGTAGCGGACGACGTTTCCTGCGCAAGATGCATTGACTGAACTATGCAAAAGATACACGATACATTTCAGAAATGAAATTTATCGTAGGTTTTCATGTTGTGATTTGCGTATAAATACAAAACGAAGGTCCTGGTCTCTAACGCGCTGTAAAAGTGACAAATCAATTTATTTACTTCGTTGATGTCTATAGGAAAATTCCAAATCGCTGAAATCGTCAATTACTTCGTGTTTTTAAAAGCTACCACAGGCTGGTGCCATAGCATGTTTCAGCACAATAAATCCATAGCTATGATGTGGGAGTCGAACGCCCTTTCTAAGAGTCCTTCGATGAAGTTTGCGCGGTGTTAAGCTTGGAAGAGAAAAATTGGCTCCAAGTTGAAGAGTTTTTCCGTTCAATTTGACTTGTCTGAAAAACAAGAAAAACAAATAAAGGCCTGACAACCGCCTATATACCGAAGGTTGGAGCGATAGATTCGCTCCAATTATTTTCCGTAAAAATGTGAATTGGTCGACGAAAATTGTAGAAAAATAATGTTACATGCAATCTACCCGAAGATTTTTTGCGCAATACACGCCATATTAAGAACACGGTCAACAGCAGTAGTGACTTAAAGTGACATCATAAGGATGNGCTTCCCTTCTTAAGTCTACTTTTTGCTCTGCATCGCTCTACTCCTCAAAGATTACTGCAATATGGCAACAAAGGTGCTTATGGTATTTTCAGATCGGACGTGTTCATTCTTTAGGTCAGAGGTGTCAAACTTATATTCACTGAGGGCCATATCAACAGTATGGATGCCCTCAAAGGGCCAATTGAAACAGAATTAACCACAATAATCTACATTACGCTAATGGTAGAGCGTCTCTGTGACGTAATAATGGTTATTTTGCAGTAAAAGGATCCTTAAAACTGAATAACTTTTTTAAAGAGAGATGTTAGGTCAGCAAGATGACTAAAATAGCAAAGTTATAACATGGCAAAGAACGTCGTTTGCCTTTGTAAACAGGCATAAACCACTACAGTTGATAAAAATAAGCAGGCTGAGGCTTAAAACTTAAGCTTCGCAGGCCAAATATGGCCCACGGGCCACCAGATTGACACATGTGCTTTAGGTTGAATGAACACGTCTGAAACGAAGCTACATGGGCCTATTACAAACCGGCAGAAGATTTCAGATAAATTAGAAAGCATGTCAGTGAAAAAGCTACTGCTTTCCGCTCTTGCCATATTCCTTCCGGGAATTTGCTGCTTACGTTGACGTTAAGTTGCCTGACATAGCCGGTTGAAGCAGATAAAGATCTGCGGTGTGAGGCTTTTCCTGTGTTATACGTTGCAGTTCCAGGCGGTATGTCCTGCTTTCCAGGTTGATAAAATAGAGCACAACTGATCCACGTTTGTAGTTGGACCTGAATTCAGAATGGATGTTAGTTTCACTTAACTTTGGCAGTGAGCTTTGGAATCACTGATTTCTTAAAAACCAGCAATGGGTTGCCTTACCAATTGCATGCACATTAATTTGCTTATCAAAATGTGTAGGTCAAAATCCAACATACCTTGGTGAGGTGCAGTGGGCGTAAATTCGAAGGTAGTCTTGAGTATAATTGTAACATTTAGTTGGAGAACATTTGAACAACTTCACATTTAGAACTTGATTACCAACAAGCTTCTTGTAAAGTAGAGTCAACCAATAGTCCTAAAAAACATGTGAATAAGTATAGAGAAAGAAATTATACACATCGTTGTCGTAGAATAAACGAAACAGGTTTCAAAAGCAGCCAATGAAAAGCTAAACACTTTGTCTTTACAGCTGGGAAGATTCGGCCTCAGTGATGGAAAATACCACGCCTGGCTGTCAAGATACTGAAGACTTGAAAAGCTGCAGGTTTGATGAAATCTAACCACATACGCGCAAAACTTTGAACAGAAAAGGACTTCTCTAGTTCGTTCGTGTGTGAAAAGTGCTCTTGGTAAACTGGCGAAAAATTGGTAAACTGGAGTGATCATACCCATGCAAAAGAAGGGAGACCGACGGATGCATTAACTACGGGGACATAACCCTGGAAACGTGTGTTCCCGGTGCCCAGTGCCTGAAAACAAAGGTGCAACGAGATAATTGAACTTAAGCTGCAGAGTACCCAGTTCAGTTCTTGTTCTGGCCGTAACAACATAAGCCGAATTTTCACTTTCTAGCAAGCTTTCGAGAAATGTTGCTAGTGTGCCAAAAATGTCCGGGATTGTTTTGTCGACCTTGAAGAAGTATATTATTGACCATAGGCGTAGCCAGGGGGGCCCAGGGGCCCCCACAAATGTTTAGCATATATAGTGCCCCCACAAATGTTTAGCATATATAGTCATTTTGTGCTTTGAGAGGCGGTTTCCCAAACAAAATAGCGTTATTCGCCTAAAATCAAACATTTCCCCCAAAAATTTTTGGGCTGGCTGCGCCACCGTTACTGGCTCCCCCGAAAACAATTGAGTATTTTGCGGGAGTGCGGCGTTGACGGCCACGTGCTACCAGACATCAAGTCATCGTATTTTTGCTCAGACGTTTGTGGGCTCATCAGCGGCGTTAAATGGCAAAGGTTCGCCTAGGGCGTTGGGCTCCAAGAATGTGTGCTGTCACCGTTCCTCTTCATAGTCTATATATGAATTGGTTAGACAGTCGCAGCCGTGTCGATGAGGTTGTCACTGTTGGGAGCTGCAGAATCAACCATTTGCTTTTTGCGGACAATTTGGAATCATTTTTAAACTTCTGTGCAAAACAACATACACTTGATCGGTTTGCAGATGCGTGCGATTATGCTGGGAATGAACGTTAGCACTAGAAAGACTGAGGTATTATCTCTTTCCAGAAACCCTTTCAGTGGAAAAGCTGCAATTGAGCGGCAATACAGAGTAGCAGGTCGAGATCAAGTACCTTGGGGTGGTATTCACGAGTGACGAAAGGCGGAGCAACGAGATCGACACGCAGATTGGTGAAGCAAACAGAGTATTGCGCGAGCTTTATCGTACCTTGGTGACAAAACGAGAATTTACAAGCATCGCAAAGCTCAGTTTTTAGATGGGTATTGGTGTCGATCCTCGCCTATGGTCATGAATCTCTAAGTGTCTGTAATGACCGCAAGAATGCTATTTTAAATAAAAGAGACAGAGGTGTTTTTTTTGCGACGATTTCACGGCGTAACACTTCCCAACAAAATACTCAGCTCTGAAATTCGTAAAGTATTGCATGCAGGGGCGAATGTTTATTTTTCGGGGCCCTAGGCTGTTTTAAATTGGGGCCCCTTCTGGAAGGTTTGCGACAGGAGCGGATCTAGTCAGTATAATTAGGGGAGGCGAATTTAGTAATATTTCGTTGTCAAGTCTTATAAAACGGTTTCGCTACTGTAAGAGAGATCAAGTATACTTCACAGCACTGCCGTGACAAAACAATGGACGACAAAATGGCCTTACATCGCAAATATTGTTTTCCGTATTGTACAAAATAATGGTGAAAAAAGTTACTTTCGTAGGTTTAGCCCTGGTTTGTGACGACTGGTGTCATACAAATTAGCACTACATGTGCTCGCTACATTCACTGAACAAGTTGCTCCGATTCACAAACATATTACTTTATTCTGAACGCCCTCGATATCAGGAACAAAAGCAGTCACAAATAAAACTCACGAAAAAGGCAGAGGTGAAGTTATAAAGGCAGAAGTGAAGTTATCTGACCACAATCACATTACGTGTTTATTGAATACCTCGTTGGCCTGGTGTATTCTGAAAAATGGAATCAGGACATTTGTTTCACACATAATACGTAATAATAACCAATTCTCAACGCTATAAAAAGAGAATGGCCATCGTCATTCACTTCAATCTTTTGCGCTCATTCTTCTAAGACATCTTTTGTTAGTGGCATAGTAAAAAAACGTGCGTTGAACCAAAACAAAAATACAAATATAATTGCTTACAGAAATGTTGGAAATTGTCCTCACTCCCAAAATTTTGGGACCCCCCGAAATCGGGGGCCCTAGGCTTAAGCCTTTTTAGCCTAATGGTAAATCCGCACCTGCTTGCATGCCGAATCACTTCTTCGAGTAGCAATCCAAGCTACGATGGTTCGGCCATGTGATCAGAATGCCCCAAGAAAGATTGGCGAGGCAAGTCTTGTTGGCTACGTTTAAGTCAAAAGGACCAAGAGCCCTACCATGAACCAGTTAGTGCGCTTACATCTCCGAAAGGACTTAATCACCCTTGAGGTGAAGCCAGCAAAACTATCAAACGCTGTTGCAACCCGTGGGGTATTTCGAGACCTCTTGTGATTTCTAACCCGCGACCCTCCTGCGAGGAAAGCGGGTGTGAAAGCGAGGAGTGAGCAGTGTCTTTCTTCAGAACCCAATTTCGCAAGGTACTGCACTGGTGACATTAACTCACCACCGAATATAACATTTTCTAATTGCAATGGACAACTGAGCAATAAGCATGGTGAATGAACAGAAATCTCTGAGCAGCTCGGCACTCGCTTATTGTTCCACTGGCATATAGAACAAGCTTGCACAGATTTCGTGAAAAATGTTTATCTATGTCGAAGGTTTCTAGACTAAGGCAGCAGATACTTATTGAAAATTAATTGTAAGCTTCTCATTCAACACGGAAAAACAGGGTTTCTAACAATACATTTACTTCTAATAGATCGGAGTAAATGCGAGGCTAAATCAATTTATTCTCGAGCTGTAGTAGTCCTGTATCAAAATCAGGCTGGTTTAGTTTGTTTCAAAAACAAAACTAATTGTTTAAAAGAATCAGCACGGTGTAGGTCGCATGTTAACATCTTCACCATGTTTTAATTTCACTTTGATGAGATGACGAAAAAAACGCAAAAATTAAAATCATGTTTGTAATGTTAATTTGCATGTATTCTCCATCCTGAATACAGTTTGTGGCGACAAACGACTTTGAATATTATGAGTGAAAATCCTCACTTGTTCAATGCAAGCCATAAGACAACCAAAGCCCAAATTACTGCGTGAACGTTGAACGTTTTCAATTGCGAAGTTTTGTCATATCAACATCAATCAATTACAAAAAAATCAAAAAATACTTGGTGGCGAAGTTCTTCACAGATGCCGCAAGTCTTACTTTCTTAAGTCACTTCGTTTTGCATTTAAAACATGTGTGGCATGCATGCTGTGTCCTTGATCAGCTTTGACTTACATATNGCAAATTCTACAATCAGACAAGCGGTATGTCAATTAGTACTAAGAGCAATATGCACCTTTGCCTAGCATCAACATACCGGCAATGGATCAAAGTTTCTATCCAGCAGTGCGTAGCGAGATACGATGAATGTTTGTCTTACCACCATGTCAACACCCAGTTTTGCTGTAAGTCCAAGCTTGTCCAGCCACCTGTGTTGTCATAAAAGTAGAATACTCATTTTAGGTCCACAGGTGCGCTCTCATAGTTTTTGATTAGCACCGTGAAAAAAAGTAAATTAATGAATTAACAAACCGAAGACTGTATGTAAACAAAATTTTTGATGAGCTCATTTCGTAAGAACTTTAGTGTAATGTAGAAAGCTTTTTGCAGTTTGAACCCTCACAAGAATCCGTCGATGTACGAGTTTGAGAGACCCGGGGCTCCTCCGCCAGATGCAGACGCCGTTTCACCCAGCCATATTTGTTTTTCAGGATCATAGCTTTTTATAAGTTTCACCAGAGGTTTTACCTAAAAATAGGTTTGAAAAACATTTCGTGCTGGTGATATTAGAAACAAGCGAGAAACAAGGCAGGAGACAGCATAAAAGTGCCACCTTTTTGGCTCCAAGCAAAAACCTCAGAGTTTTCTTATGTATTATGTCATAATGCATAAATTGTCACTGTGAATGACTGAAACCAAACAGCTTGCTGTACTAAGCTTACTACAAGGCGCATACAGCGAACGGTATCAGGTTTACAAACAAGTCGCCCTTACATTGAGAACACAAATTGTGTAAGCATGATTTAAGTCTAATTACCGTGAGCTTTTGGTTACCATTCTATCATATTCGTGCAAGGACACAAGCATTGTTGGTAACTAAATTACATTTTAATTACGAAGATCATGAAAACACTAAAAGTCAAAACGGCAGAAGGAAACAAAGGGATGTGTGTTTTAAAAAAGATATCCAGTAAGATTGCTGGAATTGGTTTAGCTTTTTGTGTCTTTAATTTCTGAAAATAGATTTATTAATTGGAACCTTCAAATCCATTAAAAAATGTTTTACGTCACATCTTGAAGCAAAATAAGTAATACCAAGAACACGTTGTACATCTAGCGATTCACATATTTTGGAGAGTTTCTGAAACTTAAATGAAAGATTTTGGAAATTATGTGCGCCATTGAAATAACTTAAGAGAACCCGAAAACAGACACGTTGAACAACCAGATGATCAAAATAACTACCAAAGTAATCGAAGAAAGAGACAATTCCTAAAAGTTTTGCTAGAAATATTTCACCGTACCGATGTTGGTAACATTGTTTACCGAAACTTTAACGAAATGTCTTTTACTTTGTTTACGTTGTTTGCTTTGACCGCTGCTTTTATCATTAGACTTACGAGAAATTCCTGAATTGCTATGTGAATGGCTTCGTTTCATAGGCATGACTTTCGCAAAAACTCGACTATTTGCCGTTGTTATCAGAAAATATCAGCAAGAAAGTATTTGATAAGATAAACGATTTATTATAATCAAACAGAAAACCGGAAATGTTTTCTCTTTTTTAAGTCTTCAAAATGTTTTTGAAATAACCACTCGTGGCACCCATTGCGAAAGATTATTTTTGGATATTTCCGTGAATTTATATTTCTAAAAGTTGATAAAAGCTTGTAAATTCACCACAGGAAATGAACAACCCTATCGTAAATACACGGCTGTAGCAGAGTAAGGAAAAGAAAGACAAGATGAGTAACACTTAGCTGTTCACAATGCAAAACTTGTACATGGAGCGGGACTATTTTAACTCGAATAAAAATGATAATTGTCCAAGATGTTAGCTTACTGATGAAGTATATGCTTCATTGTTCGTCTAACTGCTAACATATATATCACAGAGTGGGAAGAATTCGTTTAGTTAGATTTCTGAAAATTTCAGCCGCGATTGTGCACTACCTTGCTTAGAAGTTATACTCACAAATGCGTCAGTCCTTTAGCTTTTCCTGTACTTTTACTTTTTGAGGCTAATCGTAATTGCTGAAAGAGATTGTGAATAGTAATGCTTCAATGCAATANGCATTTTACTTCTGGTTTAACAGGAAGACATATTGTTATAAAAAAGGAATTCCGTAAGAAAAGCAATTCTTCGAAACATTGTCTTTCGTAATTCTTGATTCTGACTATAAATTATGAATAAAGATTAAATATATAAACGAAATTCCACAATAAAGAAAATTCTTCCAATGAGGAAGAACTACCAACAGTTATAACTTTTTCACTATCTTTTGATAAATTAAATACGTACCTCATCTTTAATCAAGTCCAAAACAGCAGGATTCGTGAAGTCTGGCCTTGAAGCAGAGCGTCCGCGCAAATAGTACCTACATTTTACTGGAAAGCTACTTGATTTCTTACTAATGTGGTGTAATTGTATTGTGCATATAACGTCTTCACTCCAGGCCCGTAACCAGCTTGGGACACCAGGGGTGGCGAAGAGTTTTCTGAGATGGGCCCAAATTTTTCAAACTATGTCCAATAGTTTTCAACTATGCCCAACAGATTTTTCCAGGGGGGGGGCAAAAGTTTGCAGGGGGGACGAAACTCCCCCTGCGAACCTTGGTTACGGTCCTGCTTCACTCCCACACGGAACGCAGTAGACTTAAGCATGCACGGCAGTAACAACAAACACACAGATACATGAAAGAACACGAAGATAGGTATGTCGCTGTAGTAGAAAAGCATAGGCTTGATGGCGCTAACACAATTACTTTGATGAAACACGTGCATCAAGGAAACACGCATGACTGGCCCCATCACGGTTATTGTTAATGTTGTGCTGCGATGACTTCCAAGTGGACCGATTTTGGAAATGCATGAGGGAGTGGGAGACTGCGAAGGACCAGGGATCATTTAGGCTGCAGACCTCCATAGGGCGAAGCTATTTATAGAGTGAAAGGAACAGTTTATAGCAGTAAGTAAAAGTATGTTGCTCTGAGTATAAGGTTTAATATGCGCAATGTGAATATATGGTTCATGGAAGCAAAATGCGTTGCAGGCAATGACATTCCGCCATTGTATGGTTAAAAGATATTGTGTGACTAAAAAAGGTAAGCATGTAAAGGTAGATTGTTGCTTGCAGCATGGCATCGCTGTCCTGTTTTGTCCCTAAAGAAGACTGAGGGTCGGGATTGCAAACCTTTTCATAAAAAACAGTCATCCCTTTTTCTATTTTGCGAGGTGAAGGTGGCCCAGCATTTCAAGTAACCTTAAAGTTTTTCTTGTGAGAAAAGTTAAAAAATTCGAGTTTTCTTTTTAGAGCATTCTACAAAAAGTTGATGTCTATCGTAGCATCGTAAGGGCATGATTATTATCTTAATCGAAGATGAGATGTTATTATGTTATACTGATGTCTCGCTAATCAACAACCAAACGTGTGCTGATTAGCGTCACTCGTGAATTGATTTACCGTTTCTAACAGCACTCCCCTGGAAATCAATGTAAGTCAGCTGTCTTAAAGCAAAAACTAGCGCAAATACAGCGTATCTATAGCGAAATGTAATTTATATTCAACGAACGTCATGCTGACATAGGCGTAGCCAGGGTGGAGGCCAAAGGCGCCATGCCCCCCCAAATTTTTAGAAAATATAGTCATTTCTGCTTTGAGAGGCGTTTTTCTGAGCAAAATAGTCTCATTCGCCTAAAATCAAACATTTTGCCCCCCCAAATTTTTGGGCTGGGTACGCCACTGCATGTGACTGTAGTTAGCACGTGCATTCTGAAAATGTTGGTCTGCTCCAGGGGCGAAACGAGGGGTGAAAGGGGGCACAAATACCCGGGCGCCGAATTACTGCGGGGGGCGCCGAGAAGTCCCAACAATGTCACAAGTACTTTCTTCAATGCAGTAGATTTGCCTCTGAAAGACATCAGTTTCGAACATGAGGGCGCCAAACTTGCTTCTTGCCCCGGGCGCCGTCTTACCTCGTTACGCCCCTGGTCTGCTCACCGCCGTTCCTGCAGCAGTCGGCGGATAGCAATGGCCTAACAGCGAATTAAAACATTTTGATTTGAAACAGCACTGATCACCGACCGTAGTTATTGAGGTTGCCCTGTAGTTACGCATGTTGAGAACAACAAGCCTACGTATGTGATATAGTTGTTAGAACCGGTAGTACCATAAATGTGGAGCCAAACATGCGTGATTGTTCATGCCCGCAGGCTCACCCGCCGCAGTTGCTTTACATTTGTTCAGTGCCAATTTTCTCAAGTTTTTGTCAGTGATTGCTTTCTCATCCTTATCGTTACAAAAATTTTGACTCCCTCTGTGGCGTGCTCGACCGTTATCAACTCAAAGCTGATGTGCTGCCCATATCGGCTGCTCCGTTTCGGAGTTTCTGGAGTTCATGTTATCGTATTTTTTCCTGTGTTTTTGCCTTAGTGCAGGTGCCTCCAAACGTTTTGTCAGAGGAACACATACGCTGCTACACAGTGGTTCGAGGGCCGGACATCTTGCGTAATGTGACTGCTTCGGGATATTTTACATTCCACCAAATCAAGAAAGTTTTGTAAATATGTTATTTTTTCATTATTGACAAAATGTGTTTGCGGTCGGATGAAATGGCTTCGCAGGACAGATTGGCCTGTGGGCTGTAGTTTTTGGAGACCACTGCCTTAGTGGGTCTTATTGAATGGTATCAAACAATTTTCCGATTTACTTGTTTATTAGTGTTCGCTTAGAGCAGTGGTTCGCAAAAGGCCTTCCAGGTAGTACGCGAATAGGCCTACGTTTTGTTTTTCTTCACAAAAAACATTCGCAGCTATAGGTTTCACTTGTCATGTTCTGTTAATAAATTCCTGACTTTGTGTAGCCTGCTTCCCTTGTTGTTTTCTAAAAATGGCCATTATAATTTTTCACAGCATTTTCTTCATGTTGCATTTGTGTCATTTCCGGTTTTCCAAACTTTTGATCGAATGATATTTGGTAGATTGAGTTTTCCTGGAACTAGGTGGTGCGTGGCAACAGTATGGGACCCACAGATGGTACGCGATCAGAAAAAGTTTGGGAACCACTGGCATTGGAGCTAGTAAAATTGCATTGATTGTGCAAAGATAACTGGCGATGCTTTTATCGAAATCGATTTTTATCAAGGATTAAAAGCGCAGATGATGAAGCGATCTGAAACCAGCTTGTTTTCCAACGGACACGTCATGTATAATTTGAGCAGGTACTAATGATACTAATGTACTAAAAACAACAATAACATCGAATGCTGGAACTAGACAGTGGCAATAGCAAATCAGCGCCATAGATTCTCATCAGATGAGACTTTTTCGCTAGAGTCAGAGTGACAAGTGAACATTGCACCTACTGGTGAAAGGTGACTCCATGCACAGCGTTACTTGCGTATTGTAAGAATCTGTAAAAAATACGATCAGATTTTCATCAACCAGAAAACACNGANTGAACACTTCATGCCATAAGACGTATTTGCTGAGTTATTCGCAGTTGGTAGATCGTAAATTTGAACACTCAACCTCGATCGAAATGAAAACACCTAAAAGTAGCCTTGACAGTCAAAAGTGCATGTTGTTCATGACTTGTAGAAAATTATAAATTTGCAACATCATCTCTTAGACCGGCTACGTCCAACCCCCGGCCCCCGGGTCGCATGCGGCCCAGTCGAGGGTTTTGTGCGGCCCAGATTAGGTTTTCGCTGTAGTGAAAAGTATCCTGCAGACTGACGTTCCTTGTTTTGATAATCTTGAACTTGACATTTTTGATGCAGGTTGTCTTCAGTGCCACTTTATCACGTCTGTTATCATTGCAGTTAGAATTCAAACAGTTTCAGTATATTACTTTACGCTAAATTTAGTTTGCTAAGATCAAAGTAAGCNATTCAATGTGCGGCCCTAATTAATACGTCNTTCAATGTGCGNCCCTGGTCAAGTCAGTGACAATACTTTTTGGCTCAGTAGNCTATTTGGGTTGGACATAGCTGTCGTAGACACTGACATATTACATTACTATTTATCGCTCATNGCGGTGGATTTTCATAAAGCTTGAAGACAGCTNATGTTAAAAGATCTCTTACAGGATATTTACCTAGTTTTNATACACATGCTACTTGAGAGCAGTTGATCGATATTCGCCAAAAACTAGTTTTTTACAAACTCATCAAACCCGTGAGGCGAGGTGTGTTGCGAAATAGTAGGCTCAGTTTCTCGAATGAAGATGAGGTTAACTTAAAAAACTGTGCAAGAGGTTTCAAACAGTCAAAAAGTTAATGGACTGATCAAAACACAGAATTTAAAGTGTTCGCAAAAACTATTATGTGATTTGGGGGGCGAAGACGGAAGTTAATGCTGGCGTTAACGTCCCAGTTTGAAAATACAGTAAACCTCGGTTAATCCGGATCTTCGCCAAAACCGGATAAAACTGATGGTACGAATGATTTCTAACGCTTTTCTTTATAAAAATCTTCGGTTTATCCGGATTTTTTAAACCGGATCTGCGCCAATACCGGATAAAATCTGCTCTTTTCACATCTCGTAATCCGGATTTTTCTGCATTTCCATGCTGTTGTGTTCTTAAGTGCACTGACTGGTCTCTAGGAAAGATTCGGCAGCTTTCAGACGCAACACTGGTGTGCTCACGCCACGATCACCACCGAACTTATGACAACAACGGCCGCAACGGCACGCAACATTCGTCTAATCCTAGAGACGATTATTACCTCACACACGGGCATAGCCTACCACGTTGAACAGCGCTGAAGGCACGCCGCCTGACCGCGGTTTCAGTCTATTGATCAGTATTGAGCGTGCGTGTGTAGAGGAGTATTATCCCTGAGTGTATTGTACTCGGTAATATGCCATAGTCACTGCTTATGGATCAGTCGCAGAGATCTCTGCGTCAGTCCAAAATCACAGACTCTTTGCAACCAAGTAATCTGAAATTATCAATTTAACTTTAAGATTGTTCATAACAACCTGTGTATGGCGATTACCAGCCTGATTCGCCATTGTAAATACATCGATAAATTCGTTTGGCTCTGAAAAAGTTTGCTGTTGGTTAGAAAATGTGTTCAATGTCCGTGATTTTCACCGATATCTCCATACTTAGATGTTGTCAGGCTAGAAACACCCATCTTCGGTTAATCCGGATCTTCGCCTAAACCGGATAAAATCGTCGGTCAAATCGAATCCGGCTTAACCGAGGTTTACTGTAATGAAGAAACGCTGACGCAGAGCTGAACACGAGTTTGTATACAAAAGTTCCTCATGCGTTGCTAACCGCATAATCACCTTGACGAAGACAAGTCATGCTATTGCGAAGACTATTTTAGAGCGTCGTGTATGAAGACCCAAATTAACTGTGGACAGTCTGCGTTTGCCAGCAACATACTGGTATGAACGAAACAGCCGCCCTTTTTAATTTTGTTTGTGGCACGTTTGTAGATTGTATGAAGTTGTTTTGTAGCAGTGCACTATAGTATCGGATAAAGTATTTAATGCATTCGCAATGAAAGAACAGCTGCTGAAATAAATAGTTTTGTAAACAAAATGTTTGCTGCATTTTCGTTACCACTTTTCAGAAAATGGAGAATAAGCTGCGTGTTTCAATTACCATGGCAACACTGAAAACGTTTCTGTATGTACACTTAATTTTTCGGCAGTGCACAGCAGCTGTAGAATTATTAAGGCTCATAACACTTACGTTGACAAAAACCTTCTCGCACTTTTTTTCGCTATGTTGTTTACATCAGGTCCATAGACCTGCGAGGAGTTCCACCAAGAAGATGTTCGAAGCAGAGCGTTTAAGCTTTCGAAGCCAGCCGCAATTTGTTCAGCGGACAGATCTGCTTCACCTTTGTGACGGTATGAGTTGGGCTCTAAGTTGAAAAAAATTGAATTAGTACAAGCAAAAATGTTTAGGCAAGTGTTGTCTTGCTAAATATTATGGGGGTCACGTTCATAAGAAAAAATTGTTCTGTGTGTGTCTGAAAACAAGTAAAGGTTTGATGCACTTGCGTTCCAACTGAGGCGTGAAATGATGCATCTAATTTTTTACTTGAGGCGTTTGCTTGCTTCTGACTGATCGACTGCTGTGTGCATATAATTGATAAAAACTCGAGCATAGTTGTCCAACAAAAACCTTTTTTCCCTGTCGTCGAAGCTCTGCACAGTCCATTATAGAAATTACACAAATTTGCGGAAAAGATCTGTTTTAGCAGCTTTCATGAATTTTACTTTCACGAGCTTTCGTATCAGAGGTTGCATTTTACTGTTTGCTCACCATTTCCCAGCTCCCAATCCACTTTATACTTGTTTTCTGTGTATGCCAGCAATTGCCTTGCATTGTTGGAATTCCACGCTTGACCATCTCTTGTTTGAACGCTCAAATCAAAAATAAGCTTCCATCCAACGCATTCGCAGAAGTCATTTAATTGGTTCCATTCAGACACTGCGCATAATGAAGCATAATACAAGTTCTGAAAAATCGTTTTCAATTGACAATTTTGTAACAAGCTATATGTGAAATCTAGTTTCTGAGAGTTTTGCAGAAAACAATTAAAACTACCTACCTGTCATTTTAATAGGCTTTAAAATGCTCTGAGTTCCATATTTAAGCCTTGATTGCTGATCAGCTTCCAACATCGCATCAGCTTTTTCTGTAAAAGCTCTGAAAGCAGCTTCGTCACTTGTTTGGGAGGCACATTGTGAGTTACGTCCATCTGCAAATATTAATTAGGTTTTTATGCAGACATACCAATGCCTAGGCAAGTGCTTCCCAACCCTCTCCCACTTATGGCCCATGACTGTATTACTTTATTTCTCGCGGATCCCAGCCACCAAATTCTTGGTGCAAGAAAAAGCAGACCTTGGAGAACTTACAAGATAGGTAAAGTTCAACTGTAGAACGAAATCAAGGAACTGAATTCATCCTGTGAAGCACTGCTACTTCACTTGTTACCAAAATGCTTGTGGCCTGTGTTATCATGCGAGAGCAGGATTGCCAGTTTGGCTTTTTTAAGCCAGTTTGGCTTTCTGACTTCATAGCGGTGAAATGTCTTGGCCGGAAAACAGTGACTTGTCAAACACAAAAAAAGTTTTTTTGATGGCGTAAGTAGAGCTATTAAC
>JGI24158J21664_10004942_pt1 | contig 17293 bp, 6 predicted proteins | sample Ectturendosymbi3_FD_21664 | JGI IMG/M metagenome (IMG submission 21664)
GAACTACGATAATTCGCTTGTGGTGACTATCACAGTGACTTATTACTCATGGGCACCATCTAGCGGTGACCATTCATTTACATGTGGCGCCATCTACCTGCCGCCACAGATGGATGCTCTACAGCTTGTTTGCCCACAGCATCACTTGCGACACTCGGATCAATGCAAATGTGCCAAGTTCAAAATGGTCGATAGTTGTGCCAAGTTCAAAGTGGTCTGCTGAACTATTGGTAAAAGGCATGTTCTATTTTCTTGAAGCATGTAAAAGGGAATTTCATGCACTATTTAAATATTATGTTTTTGTTAAAATTTTTTGCTCAGAATGTTGTTTGAAACTTCTCGCCGGTGCATGTCTTTTTTGTCTTAGTCACCTTGATCATTTTGGTGGTTTTTCTGCGTTTCGCTCAGGTCCGTGGTCTGGCAGACCAACGGTGGTGCTCCAGAGGTGGGACCGGTGTCAAGCGAAATTTCTGACTTCACACCAGACACGCATGCACAGAGTAATATTCTGCATACCAAATACGTAGATAAAACTGATCATTACGGCTTAGGATTACTTTGTGCATGTGACCATGATGTGAAGTCCGAAATTTCGCTTGACACTGGAGTACCGGAGTCAACTCCGAAATGATTCTGCGTTTTTCTTTCGGAACCGGATCCGGAGTCATATTTCAATTTCGGCTGTAGCAGGAGTCTGTGTGATCATTTCTTAAGTATAAACGTGGGCAAATTAAGGTCGAATTGATGATTGTAGCCGGAGTCTGAACAGAAGTCGGTTTCTCAAATGTGAAAAACATCCAGAACCGGATCCGGAGCCAGATTCAAAAATTTTGGAACAGGAGCGGAGTCGGAGTCTGAAAAGTGACTCCGGCTATCTTTTTGATGCTCCTGTCTCCATACTGTCACGCTTGGTTGAACGTTGGTACTTTCTTTCTCGGTTTCATTTCGTACTAGGCTGGGTTGATGCTATGATTGTTTGTTAATGATGGACTTACGTGAGCCGGTCAATAACATTTGATACACCAGCAATACAGTGCTCCTGGCAATGCTTTATCAGTGGGCAAGCAGCTAAGTCCTGATTTGTTCTCGTTCCTTTTTGATGTTTTTTTGTTTGGTTTGTCTGATGTTTACTTGCACGTTAGTCAGTTCATTCATTCATTCATTCCCGTCCTTTGCTTGTTGATGATTGCGACTTTTTCTTCAGCGAGCATTTTTTTTCCCAGATTTAACTAACTAGACAGTACTAATAATACCATGCTCACTCTGGACATTGAAGTTTTGTACTGTGTATTTCATAGTAATGTCGTATGAGGTAGTTCACCACTCCTTCAGGTCTTTGATTTGGCTTTAGACTAATAATTAATCTACAAACTCCAAACTGTGCGATCTACTGTAGGCCTAGTAGACTACTACATGGGTATTGGTAGTGCTCATACAACCAACCAGCTTCAGCTGTGTTGTAGCTAGCTTATTTTTTTCATTTTTTGTTTCCACGGTTTTGTTTAGATGGAGTGACTGCAATTGGCAATTGGTGTATGCTATAGTCGTGCATTTTGTAAACTTGACTAAGTGATTATAGATAATAGTACTGCTGTACAATGTACTCAGTGGTATTTGATCTTATCTTGTGCACGTTTCAAATTCAATGTTATGAATATTGTTTTTGCAAGTACAAAGTTATTAACTACAGCAGGTTTTTTTAAGGCGTTTTTTAGGGACCCGATTCGGGTCCCTAGAATTTTAAATAGTGTCCCTAGAATCAGAGAAAATTATCATCGGGTCCATAAAATCTGACAAAAGCGGGTCCCTAGAATCAGAAAAATTGGGTCCCCACAGATCCATACCGGGTACCTAACATTTCCCTCAAAAAAAATTGAACTACAGTATGCTTTTCATGCATTGGCATAAAAACTTAAGGTAATGTTTAAACAACCTTATCCTGTTCTTTTTTTTGCTGAGCAATTTCAGTCATTGCTATTTTATGCTGAGACATTTTGGTCACTGAGACATTTGATTTCATTCATTTGTCTTATACAGTTGTATCAAAACTCACTGCAACAGTGTTCATTAGCTTGTATTTTTGGACATTCTAACTGAAATGAATTTATTTTCTTTGCTCATTTCAAAAATATTTTGGTCTATGGTTAAACAAAAAATTAGACCATATCTGGTTTGTACTTTAGGTATGAAGTAACATATTTGTCTTTGAAAACTGTATCTGCTTTTGTGCTAGATCATGATGTAACAGTGTCAAGGTATCCGCTAATTAATCCCTTAATTAAATAATTAATTGGTTGTTTTAGGCCATAACTTTTGTACCAGAAGCGTTAGAAAGCTGATCAAAAGCTCAAAAGACTAGGATTTTAATCTTGTTTCCGCTATAAACTTGAGTCAAACTAATAAAAATTTGAGTCAAACTAAAAAAAATTCTAATCGATTTCACTTATTAGTGAACCGATGGTTTGAGTATTGTCATTCTAATAAATATTTCGTTTTGTACACCGGTACTGGTGTCTTGAATTGATTTTTCAGCGTGGTAAATAGCGCGAAGTAATTTTGAATGAAAGTTCAGCTGAATTCTAATAGCTCTACAAGAAGAAACAAACCACAAAAAAGTTATATTAAAACAAACTTTTTAAAATAAAAAATTACTACTTGTTAGATGGCCATCCTCGACACATTAAATTTAAAAAATCTGATGTAAATCATCAAAACAATCTGATTTTTTTGATTTGAAAAAAAAAGATTTTTATCAACCCTGCCAAGGTATGCTGTCCACTATTCTGGGTGGATGTAAATTTATGTTTTTTTTCAAATGTTTCCGCCAATGTACATTTAACACATTGGGTGCCAGTTTACTAATAATATCGTACTTGGAAATCAGGGAAAAACCAGGGACATTTCGATTGACTTCCAACCACATACCTCCTCAGCTGATTGCGCTAGAGTTGGGGTTCTCAACCTCACGGAAAGATTTCCAGGGGTACTAAGATGGCAGTTGTGTTTTCATGTACTGCTATTTTTAATATCCCATAGGAAAATGCGTGCCAATTGAAAAACTCTGTATAGATTTTGTTTATTTTATTTACTCTCAGCTTACTGGGGGTGCAGGTTGATTGTTTTATGACTCGGGGATACTTAATTGGAAAAAGGTTGAGATCCTTGCACCAGAAAGCTGTTCAAACCCTTAAAAAACTCGGCAAGTCTTCGAATCAGCAATTAATTAAAATTTTGGTTTGGGTGTCGTTTTTTTGTGAGTGACATCATTAAGTAATGTAGGTTTTTGGTTATTTTTGGTTGCTGGTACCTGACCTGGGCCCAACCGGTATATGGAAATATTTGCTATGTTTTCATTGGAAACTAGGCTAAAATCTGCGTCTTTTGAGACCTTGATTTGATTTTCTAACGTTTCTGCTTCAAAAGTTATGATCTAAAATAAACAAACAAAGTAATTTTCTAATTGTGGGATTAATTACTTTGTTTTTTTGTTTTAGATCATGACTTTCGAACAAGAAACACTTAGCAACACAAGGGTGCAAACAAAACAAAGGGGACGTCAGGGGAAAAACAACGCAAAGGGCTTGAAAATGCTCAACCATTACCGCTAAGCGATCATGGAGTTAATTTCGGTTGTGACCTTAATTCTCTCAAAGCAGAGAAACCGCTTGTGGATTCATAAGCGTGGTGATACAACTGTACCTCACTAAAATATCTCCCAGTAGTTCGAAGCTTTGTGAAGGTTGCCAAGCACATCCCTCACACTGAACTGGGACCATGGTATGTATTGATTTCTTTAAACAAAGTTCTTCAAAAAGACTACCTTATCATACTTGGGGGTGACAATGATGTGTGGAAAGTGAAAAGGGGGCGATGGAACAAAAAAGTTTGAGAAATACTATTCTGTTCTAATTTGAAGAAACATTAGGTCTTGGAGTGATAATCCAAAATCTGTGGTTCAGAGACTGTTTGAAAGCATGGTACTTTTTAATTGGTCCACCTAGGTGGGACCAGGCCCACTCCACCAAGACTGCGATTTATGTGATGGAAATGCTTTAATGTGTTGCCAAATGCTAGGAAAGCATAAAAGAATATATTAAGCTTATTTCAGTGGTATGCAGCCTAAAATGTTTTAACACTTTGAGAGCTGGGGTACAATATATTCGTACTTTGAAATCAGCCTAAAACCAGCAGTTGTTAGTTGCCTTACCAACACCATAGCTCCTACGCTGATTGCACTAGAGAGCTGTTCAAACCCTTAAACAGATCGGCCAGTCTTCTAGTCTGCACTCAAAAAAATTTTTTTGGTTAAGGGTTGCGGATTTTTTGTGAGTGACGTCATAAGTGAAGTACTGTAGTTTTTAGGCCATTAGTCTCATGTTACCTGGCTTAGGGCTTAACCGCTAAACCAAAGTATTTCGCTGAAGTTTTTATTGGAAACTACGCTTGAGTCTGAGTCTTTTGAGCCTTTGATCAACTTTCTAACGTTTCTGGTTCAAAAGTTATGATCTAAAATAAACAAATTGATTAATTATCTAATTAACTAATTAGTCAAATATTTTTATTACTTTAGATCATAACTTTTCAACCCGAAATCCCAGCAGGTCATCCAGAGTATCAAAAGACTCGGATTGTAGTCTAGTTTCAAATAAAAACTTTAGCAAAATACTACCATCTAACGGTTTGGGCCCAGGGCCAGGTGAAGTGAGCCAAGGTGGCCTAAGTCCTCCACCTATGACGTCACTCACAAAAAATCCTCATNCCCAACCAAAAAAATTTTTTTGAGTGCAATCTGCAAGACTTGNCGAGCCTTTTGAGCCTTTTACCGGGTCTGTAGCGCTGACCGGACCAGAGCAATTTCCGCATAAAACCACGTGCTCAATCAGCTGTTTTTGTGCGAACCGCTTGAGTTAACCTGGATGCGAAAGTGTTAAAAATGATTTGAGATGTTGGCAATTGTTTAGTGCAGGGGTGGGCAAATTATTTTTGCTTGGGGGCCACTTTGAGAAGGCCGCATTTGGTGGAGGGCCATACCTTCTTATGGGAGTAGAAGCAAGTCTTGATTTATAGCCTCAGCACTAATATTTACTATGAGAAGTTGGAGGAAATTTTAGATTTGAAGCTTTTCCTGAATGCTTCTGTGGCCTGCGGGCCACTATTTGCCCACCCTTGGTTTAGTCTAAAGGCAACAAAATGTTTGCCAGGTTTACCATTTTTGCCTAAAGCTGGAAAACGCTTAGCAGTATGAATTTCCTGCCAAAACCGTGTAGTAACAGTGGATATCATGGTGGGGAAACCATCCTGTATTGAATGTGTTAATGAAGCAATGCCAATAAATAATATTTCATGTTTGCAACTGCAGCATTCTGTCAACATTGCAGATTGTCATTTTCTAAAAACTCACCCTCAACAATACCACGTGTATCAAAAAGTACATGAAGTTTATGGATCTAAAAGATATGCAAAATACAATTATTTGACTAGCAAGCACTATATTTTGCTTTTACGCCTATATTTTGCATGGCAATCATTGATCTTGTTAAATAATTACTCAACAATTTTTCTTTGTGCTTGCTATACCAAGCTTACCCTTGTCTAAAAGTATGACTCTTGTACCAAAGTCATAGTAAAAGTAAAAATTCATACTTTTGTACGCATTTTGTCCGACATTAATTAATTGTGCTGANGACTTACGTTTCTGTTTTGTTGACTCAATTATTCNAGCATATTTTATACTTGTTCATAANCTTATTTTTCAACAGAGTCAAAAACTTACTTTCAGTNCAATGTATTATATTTGAAAACTGGCAAAAATGGTTATAACCTGAAAAAGCTGNAACGTCTTATAACATGTTGAAACTGCAATTTTTCTAATGAAAGAAATCAGTAAGAGCTGATGATGCCTTCTTCATAGGTGAAATATATATGTACTCTGTAAAATCTTAGTGTCTGATTCTTTGCGGAGAAAAGATTTCTTTCGATAGACAGTGTTACCCAAAGTATATATTTTCATTAAACCAAAGGTTAGACCAGTGCTTCTAAAGTTTTTTCATATTCCCCTTTTGCAAACCCAAACACTGTTAATTCTTCCCCAACAACAACAACAACAATAGATGATTATGAACCAAACAGACTTATAACGTCAGTCACTGCAGTTAAAGCAGCTTGTCCTTGCGTGCTATAGAGAGCAGACATTACCATCTAAACCAACCTCGTTGTGCAGGTTTTTATCAGTTGAATAAACAAATAATAAAAAGATTTTTCATCCGCAGCTTTTCCTTCCTGAAACAAATTTCCTCCAGGCATTAACACTTTCGATGCCAGCACACAAGAATATTCGTTCTTACACGCAATTGGCTAGGCGCTAGCACATGAGAATGTTCGTGTCTGCATTCAAACACTCATAACTTCTTTCATATGTGATTTTTTGCAATGAAAATTTCCACGAATGTTCGTCATAGCTACATACAGTAGCTGTGAAAATTTCAGGCAAATTGAGCAAGAAATTGTTGAGTTATGCAATTTTTTATCAAACGTTCTTTGGTAGGCACAGGCTACACCATTTTTTTCAAACTGGTAAGGTACAAATAGCTGTTTCAGTTGTTGCATGTCACACAACAACTTTTTTGTGCTGGTCGTTTCCATTGACAATTTACAAGAATGTTTTCAATACCTTCCTACATTAGTCCTGAAAATTTGAAGTCATTCCATCAAAAAATTTTGGCGTTATGGTGCTGTATACCCAACCACCATGCTAGGCCTAGGCTAAAACACTTTTGAAAATACTTAGGTCCAGACAGTTGTTCCATGTAACACCACCACTTCTTTTGTTTGTTTGCAATGAAAATTTGCAATAATGTTCACCATATCTACCTGCACAACCCTTGAAAATTTCATGGTTTATGAGCAAGTACTATTTTGGTTATGCGGTTCGCTGTCCAGCAACATTTTGCTAGGCCTGCCTACAGCACTTTTTACAAAGCACATCAGTCCTGACAGTTGTTGTGTATAGCAAGATAATTTTTACTGTAGTCATGTTTTTGTAAAGAAAAGTCTTTATACCTATGTACATCATTCCTAAAAATTTGAAGCGAATATAACAAAAACCTTAGGAGCTCCATGCAATCACGTCATAACTATGGTACCGTGTAGGCTACAAAACTTTATCCTATTCAACAGGGTTGAGAAGTTGTTTTAAAAAGCGCCATAATTCTTTTAAAATTATTTTTTTGCAACTAGAATTTTCATGAATGTTCTTCTGGGACATATATGCCTTTCCTGAAAATTTGAGTTCAATCCATCAAGAACTTTCCAAGGTATTAATTTATGAATTGAGCAACCAGACTCTGTTCCCAGCACTTTGGACAACATGTGGTGAAACATGCCCAATCGCAGATTTTAATGTGTAATGCATCAGAACTTTTTCAAAACTAGTTTCTTGCCACCAAAACTTAAGCGAATGGTTTTCTTGTTGTTATGCTTTTCTGAAAAATTGAACTCATTCCTGCAAGTACTTTTTTGAGTTATTAATTTATGAATCGAGCAACTGGACTGCTGGTCACAGCTCAATGTGAGACAGTAGCTTCATGTCACTAGCAACACGCTATCGCGATTAAGTTCAGTTCAAGTAAGTTGGTTTATGAGACGCAATGACTTTTCTTGTGCATGGTCATTTGCAACCAAATTTTACACAAATCTTCTTTTTGTACCAATGCATCTTACCTGAAAATTTGAGTTAAATCAAGCAAGAACTCTGAGTTGTTTGTGTCTGTATTGACAACTTGCAGCACATTGGTCTAACAATGTGACACAATAACAATAAAAGCTGGTGCTGATCAGGTGAAAACCCACAATACATGCAGAGCCTAAGGTGTTAAAAATTCCTCCATAGTAAGCGATATGGCACCTGTTTGAGAACCACTAGGTTAGATAAAGCTTAAACTGCCGAAGTTAAATATTCGTTTTCATACCCATTTTTTTGTCTGGGAAGGTTGTGGTTCTACCAACCCTAGGAGGACTTAAACTACCTCAGGGTTTTCAGTGACTACAGATAGTTTTGCTGATTCTGCACCAACATAAAACCAAACCAATTTAAGATGTAATCATGCCACTTGGTCCTTGGTTGATCTCTGGGCTGTTGTCCTGTGATGCAACAGCAGGACTTGCTTTACCTACCTTCTTAGGATATTCTGACATGGGTGAACCAATATAGCTGAGATCTATCCCTTTGGTGGAGAAGTGGCATGATATTGAGGTTTTATGAATTTCACGGCAACACATTTTGTCGCTAAGTCTCATGCCATAAACTCTACAAAAGTCCCATTTCTGTCAATTGTACTTCAGATAGTCATTACCCGGTATTCATGATCACTAGTAGGGATTGGAACAAAGACTGATTTAACAGCTAACAACTTCGTGACCACAGAGCGATAAAACTCATGAAGAACTGCATATGCTTTACCAATTCGTGTATCAATCTCCTTGTTCTGCTTTCAGTCACTTTTGAATACCATACTAAGATACTTGGACTTCTTGACCTGCTGCAGTGTATTACCATTTACTTGGGATTGAAAAGTTTGAAGCAGCCAGAAAATTAGAAGTCATACCTGGACTTGGACTTCTTGACCTGCTGTAGAATAATGCCACTTACCTGCAGCATACACTGGCTTGGTTTTTGGAGAGACATGTTGACTTGGCTATAACTGTCTATCCACTTCATATAGAATATAAAAAGAAGTCGTAGCAGCTCATCCTCTTGACAGAGTCCAACATCCACTGTGAATGGTTGTGATTTAACTTGGCCAACGTGGACACAAATGTCTGAGCAGGAACACAATGACTTGACAGTCAGAAACAAGCATCCATCAACACTGTACCCCTGCAACACTCCCCTAAAGTTTATCGTAAGGGATCCAGTCTTATGCTTTCTAAAGTGTGAGAAAATGTGTAGATTTCATAAATTTGATAGAGAGTGAATATTTGGTTTATAGTGCTAAAATCGGAGTCTTTTGATACTTTGGATGACTTGCTGGGTTCAAAAGTTGTGACCGAAAAACAACAAAATAATTAATTAATCCCATAATTAGATAGTTTATTTATTTTAAATTCAAACTTTTGAACCAGAAACACTAGAAAGTTGATCAAGGCTCAAAAGGCTCGGGTTCTAGCCTAGTTTCCAATGAAAACTTGCGCAAAATACTTCTATCTAGCAGTTGGGCCCTAGGCCAGGTAACATGAGCAAAAGTGGCCAAAAATCAACCTCACTTATGACGTCACTCACAAAAAAACCTGAAACTCCAAACCAAAAATTATTCTTTTCATTGCAGACTACAAGACTTGCCAAGTCTCTTGAGGGCTTGAACAGCTTTCTTGCACAATTGGCAGAGGAGTTATGCTGTTGCTAAGTCACATGGCTTATGCTTGATTTATGCCTCATTTCCAGGTACTTCTAGTTTGCAATGAAAAAAGTTTTTAGGTTTTGGATTTCGTTTTTTTGTGGCTGACATCACAAGTGGGTAAGGTTTTTGGCCATTTTGGCTCAGGTTACCTGGCCCTGGGCCCAACCGCAAGATGGAAGTATTTTCATCAAGTTTTTATTGGAAACTAGGCTAGAATCTGAATCTTTTGAGCTTTTGATCTGGTTTCTAGCACAAATGAATAAATAGCCAATAAGAAAAACTATTCACAATGATATGAACTTTGAACTTACTATTTTTCCTAAATTAAAAGACGTAAGTTTCATTTGTTCATGTAATATTATTTAGTTATACTATTTTAGTTGAATTACTTTCAGTGGTTTCATTGTATTTTTTAAAATGAAATATTGAAATACAAAGACATATAAGAAAGACATTTACATGCAATTTACCACCCTTGTTCCAAAAGATCCAAGAACGCACAATGGATGCAGAATTGGATTGGCAGCTATTCGAAGCAGCTGTAGCTTCATCTGCTGCTTGGGTATGTGGACGGAAATGACTTGGTTTGTTGATGTTGAAGAATGGCAATAAGAGTAACCCAGTGTTTGAACCATAAGGTGATAGATTCTATTCCAGCAAAGACAATAGCATACAAGGCTGAGCATCAGAACAACACTGATTCTTCTCTGCATTTGCAGTGTGCTAAGACATCTGTGCAGCCCCAAGTGTCCAAAGTGCCATCAAGTCACTGTATTCTTGTTCTTAAGTTTGTGTTGTAGTGGTGTTAAATCGCAACTGTTTACCGTTGGTGTTGGACTTTGACAATAGTGTGCGTTGTCACCAAGTTTCTTCATAGTCTACATGAGGGATGCATAACATTTTCGCTATTACTGGCCACATTTTGTTTTTATTTATTAACACCGTGGCTGCCGGGGTATGATGCATTCATACTTTGAAATCAGCCTAAAATCAAGCAACTATAGCAATGGTATAGCTCATCCGCCAATTACGCTAAAGAGCTTTTCAAACCCTCAAAAGACTTGGCAAGTCTTCGAGTCTGCTTCAGGTTTTTTTGAGTGACATCATAAGTGAGGTAGGTTTTTCGCTCATGTTACCTGGGCTAGGGCCCAACCGCCAGACCAGTGTTTCTCAACCCCGAGTCTGCAGACTCATTTGAGTCCGCGGAAGGCTCTGGATGAGTCCGCAAGCGCTAGGGGCAAACAAGTTTTCTGTAATGCCCTCACCCAACAATAACTTTATCAACTTTTTATACAATTGACATTTTTGTTCGTACAGGGATTGAAATGCACCTAACCAGCATGAAAAACTCAATCAATAATCTGCTGTTCCGCATGGCATTCATACTTTTGAGGTATAGTGTGTACAGCAGCTTAAACATAAAGTTGTTATCTAAACTGCAGTTTATTTTTACCGTCATAGTTTATAACTGCTAAACGAAAGCAGGCGTTTGTGTATAATGACAACTACTTGGAAATTGGATTTACTTCAGTTGTAGTAAATGGTGAAATCAGGCCACAGTTCGTGCATTACTTAAAATCTTTGCTCACAGTCACGTATCTCTCAAAGAAGTTACGTCGGCATATCGAGTAAAAATATGTGAAATACGTTGATGAAATCCTCGAGCTTTTTAAAGAGGAAAAACATTAGGTAACGTGTAGTCGTCGTACTTATTGTCGATCTACTTCAGGAGTAAAAACTTAGTTCTAAAATACAGCAGTATGTGCTTCTTTTTCTGTTGCTTGGAAAAATGCAAGAGCAACAGCGTCTTGTACAGCAGGAGAGAGCTTGGTCAAACCAGCAGCGGTGAAAATAACTAGAATAATGTGTAGTTATGCCATGGTTTTTCTAAAAGCACCATCAAGTGGCGCATCTAAACTCTCAGTCGACATTCTGAAACAAACTGTTGCTGCTGCGAACGTGAAGCGAAGTGAAATCTCCAGAGATGGCAAGACATGAGATTACAGATTTAGGAAATGATGCACAGTTCATGGTGTTCGTGCGACTGAAGACTGCGTGGAACAATTTTTCTTTTGCCGTCCACTTGCCAACATACTAAGAAAAGTTGACGAAAGTAGATTCCTTCACTACAGTGAATGTTCCGTATATGGAATACGGAACATCAGCTTTCGCGGGCTCTCTGCATGTCTGTTCGTCCCAATGGTGCTTCGGGCATCATAAGAATCAACAAGGTTTTATGAATTCATGAAAATGGCAATCAAAAATATTTAGGCACGTCTTGTCTTCTTAGCCGAGAAAAAATCAGACAGCGAAGAAATTTAAGAAGATCCGACAGTTTTTAAATAGATTTCATTTGCTGTCAATCACATCAAAAGCCATCCATTACGCATTTGTTAATTTGGTGTTTTGTGTGGCGAGATGTGGGCAGAACACAGTGGGCGTCAATTTCATTTGAACATTCGTTGGCTCATGAGGAAAGGTGCTGGAGAGGGTTGCCCATGCAATGACACTGGTGTGTTATTAAAAGAACAGAATCACAACTTTGCTGAATGATTCATCGACAGCAAGATGTTTGCCAAATAGCTATATTTCAGTGATTTTTTTATATGCTTGAATCAGCTCAACAACTCCATGCATGGAAAAGGTAAAATACTTTCAGATGTGTGCAAGACATCGTCTCGTTTAAATGTAAGACACAGTTGTGGATCTATCGAATTGAAAATGGAAATGTATCTGCGTTTTTGGCATTAAACACACTTGCAGAAGAGATAGAAATTGATTTGCCCTGCACTCGTCAAATCTTTCTTGAGTGCCTTACTACATCTCTCCGAGATGGATAGATATATACCTTCTCGCAATTACATCAAAACATTTAACTGGGTGCGAAGCCCTTTGGAGGTGTCAGAGCTACGGGTTCATTGTGAAATGGATTGCATTGCTGAATATTGAGCTGCAAAGTCGACAGCTGTGGAGTTTGACTCAAGTTTGAGTGGATGCCCAAACCAAATCTCTCAGATCTGTGTCGGCAGACAACAAAAGCTCTTTTTCATTTTTTCCACTATATCCCGTTGTGAAGCTGTTTTTCAACAATATAACTATTTTTGAACCAAACACCGATACCAACTTCAACCAGAAGATGACATTAAGTGGGCGTTGACGACCACAGGCTCTTAGTTCGACAAACTTGTGAAACAAACTCAGAGACAAGATTCTAATTGAAATTTGTGAATGTGGGCCATGAACTGAATTTGCTAAAACTGGTGTTTTTTTAGCAATTCTCCTAGCCTTAGTTTATCTTGAGTCTGTGAAGATTTATACTGTTCTGATAATAGTCCGTGTCTTAAAAAGGTTGAGAAACACTGCGCTAGACCAATGGTGCACAACCTGCGGCACAGCCGCATGTGGCCTTCGATAATGAAATTTGTGGCCGTCCACATGTAATTTAAAATATAAGTTTGGGCAGCTGTGCTGGAGTATATGAAGCAAAACAAACACAAGGCAAGAAAGTCAGTCGACCAAATTTTTCATTTACTAAATTCATTAAAATGTTTGATATTTTATGCTTTTAGGCATAAGCAAATGGCATGTACCGGATAAAACCTATTCATTAATTAAACGTATCTTATAAATATAACTTGAACTCATTGGCAGCCATACTTTCTTTAAATAAAAGTAATGCAGCCAGCAATAGCAAAACGTTGCACACCCTTGCGCTAGACAGAAATGTTTCATTCAAGTTTTCATTGGAAACTAGGCTAGAATCCGAGCCTTTTGAGCCTTTGATCAACTTTCTATTGTGTTCTATGAATAAAATTTTGCAGTAATGAAAATAATTGATGATGCAGTATTAAAGTTCTTTTATTTGGTATTGAAAAAGTATGGAATATGGTTTTTGAAGATATGTGGGAACCTTGCAAAACAGACTTGAAGCAAAACAGAATCAAACAGTTTGAGTAAATTCTAATAGTTATATTTTTTCAGCTCTGTAGAACCAGTATATTTTGACCAATTTTTCTGCTGTCTCTGCACTCAACCTGTTTCTGATGTTGGACCATACCAAACCACATTGAAAAATACGTTCTATAGATGCTGTACTAGCAGGACATGCACATAAACTTGACATGAAACTGCAGAAGTTATGTGAGAGTAGATTTTCTCTGTTTGTTGTGTGCATGCTTACCAAGCGCCACCACACTGATGGAGTGAACTGACCAACAACACTTTGAAAACAAAGATGGGTACATTTCTTTACCTCAATTTTGAATGTCATAATCAGTATAGCAAGTTATTATTGTGTAATTCTGAAAATGGTGATATTGCATGATACAATGAAACAATTCAGAATAGGGGTTTTATGTTTTTCTTCCAAAAAGAGAACAAAAACAGGTGTTTTGAACAAAAAGTGGGTTTTTCTCAACTTTGCCCCTGGTGAACACTTCTAACCGAGTCGATGTGGCTATCACTGTCGAAGACTGGAGCACTCGTTCTCTAACTTTTTACATCAGCGGACCAGTAAACAATGCAAGAAATTTTTACAGACCGGAACATACAATTGCAGTGAATGCAACAGATTATCACAATCATTTTGTCAACCAGAGCTGTTATACATGGTTTCATGCTGAGGATCCTCAAATCTAGGGAATTTATATAGTCAAAGTTGTAAGATAACTCCAGCAATGTTGACTTATAATGCCTAATGACTCTTTAGCAACGACATCAACACTGGTCAATCATTTAAAGTTGAAAGCATCCCTGTACCCTTCTGCACAAAGCTATCCCAAACTGCCAGCTTTTTTTGAATGCGTCTGTCTTCTCAGTATAAAGATGTTTGTGCAAAACCCCTGCAGAGATGTATTAAGCTTGTTCAAATCAAAATGGCAAAATATATCCGCCAAATACGCAAGCTTACTCATCCAAAAGAAGTTCTGCTGAAAGAAAGTTCCATCTTAAAACTGTTATGTTTCTTCCTCTAGCTGCACAAGACACGAAAGAACTCACCCTCTTGATAGTCATCTAGTTCTGTATGTAGAAATGTTCATGCTGCGAATCCACATTTTCACACAGTGTTTTGAATAGTCTGGAGTTTGAAAAGGGTCGACTTTGAATTTCATTAACAATTTTCACCGCATTATTTAGCATGTTTCAAATCAGTTTCTTTACACCTAAATCTCCAGATGGTTATGCAATGATTAAACAACATTTCTTTATGTGCTACTTTAATTTTTGCAACCACTTGCAGCCCCACATGTGCATACTCTGATAAAGTTTTCCCAGTCTCTCTTTCTCATCAAAATATTCTTTAATATATCTCTGACCCGGTGCTACATCCTGAAAGTTTATGGAGCATAGAAGTTCTTCTTTGAAATCTTCTTTTCCCATATAATGCACAGAACAAAATGGCACAATTAGTCACATCAGCAGTTGATTCATTGAGTTGATTGCAAAATACCTCGATAACCTACTCTCTGAAATCAATTCACTTATCTTCAGTCCTTCACTCAACTGTTCCATTAGAAAATGGTAGAAGCTCTGGTTTGTGAGCTACATGGGGAACCAAAACTTGTTTAATCTGCAGATAGGATTCACGGGTTTACTAACTCTTTGCCACTGGTAGAGAATTTTTTGTGTTATATATTTCAAGAGAAACCAGATATAATGCGTGAAGAAGTGATTCTTCAGTAGCCTACTAGCCATCGTTTACTTTGCTTTTTTGACTACACATCTCTCTGAGTAGTCCTTGAATATAATCCAGTGACTTTTGCTGTGCTTCAAGTCAGGGGTGTGCAGAGTTCTGGTGATGTCTGGGGCAACTGGTCAGTTGTATGCCCTTTACCAAATTGTAGTATTGAGGAAAGTAAGGAAAAAGGCAATACATGAAAACTAGTGTTGACGAAACAAGTTTAAAAAACTAAATCCATGTACCATATGGTAGTAGGCTTACAATATGAAAAAACATCTAGTTACAGTATTTTAAATTTTTTGATTTCCCTCTTTGCATGCCCGGGCCATCGCCCCACCCCTGCACATCCCTGCTTTGAATGAAAGTGATGAGCAAGTGTAGGTTTCATTGCATCATATGAGAGAATTTGGGAGCATACTAATTATAAGGGCTGCAGCAGCTGTTCATTGTATGAAGCTACAGTAAAGCCAAGTTCGAACTATTTTTTATCATATTGCTTGACAATTTCTCCTTTTTGCTTTTTAGTTCCTCCTACTACTGTAAATATATCTGCACACATTCTTTTCATAGTTTGTTGTAACTTTGAAGTACTGGTACTTGCTTAACACGTATAGAGCTGGCCTACGATATATTCACACTTTGATTTCGGCCTAAAAAACAGCAATTTTCGGTTGCCTTACCAACGCCCTAGCTCCTCCGCCGATTGCGCTAGAGAGCTGTTCAACGACTCAAACGGATCGGCCAGTCTAGTAGATTGCACTCGAAAAAAAAATTTTGCCTGGGGGGTGCGGGTTTTCTGTGAGTGACGTCATAAGTGGAGGACTTTTAGGCCACCTTGGCCCACTTTGCCTGGCCCTGGGCGCCAACCATTAGGTGGTAGTATTTCGTTGAAGTTTTTACTAGAAACTAGGCTACAATCCGAGTCTTTTGATACTTTGGATGACCTGCTGAGGTTTCAGGTTCAAAACTTATAATGTAAGTTAGTAAAAGTATTTGACTAATTAGATAATTAATTAATTAGTTTATTTTAGATCATAACTTTTGAGCCAGAAATGTTAGAAAGTTGATCAAAGGCTCAAAAGACTCGGACTCGAGCCTAGTTTCCAATGAAAATATCAGCGAAACACTTTGGCCTAGCGGTTGGGCCCTAGGCCAGGAAACATGAGCCAAGATGACCCCAAAACTACTTCACTTATGACGTCAATCACAAAAAATCCACACACCCTAACCAAAAATGTTTTTCGAGTTCAATCTACTAGACTGGCCAATCCGTTTGAGCCCTTGAACAGGTCTCTAGCACAATCGGCTGAGGAGCTAGGGCGTTGGTAAGGTAACTGAAAACTGCTGTTTTTTTAGGCCGAAATCGAAGTGTGAATATATCGTACGCCAGCTCTCAAAGTGTTAATTAAAAATCACAGCAATATATTGAAATTGCAATTTCAAAATTTTAGCTCACATCCTGATTTTTGAAGTTTTTGAAAAAAAGGTAAGGCATAAAACACATTATGTTTTTGAAAATGAAGCAGAAAACATGATTTAAAAATTTTGGAAATATCGGTATTGGCTATTGGTGCATGAATGGCCAATATATCAGTATCGGCCCCAAAAATCCATATCGGTCGATCCCTACTATGTTTTCAGCCAGTCCTTTGTTAACCCTGGTGCATTCTGGTGACATCCCATCACTTGTTGTGAAGACAAGGTGATTGAATGAAGACTTCTCAATGTCAATCAGTCTTTGGTTATACTTATCCTTCTCTTTTTCATGTTGTTGGTATATCTCTGCTAGGGACTTCCCAGAATAAGACTGTGAGGTAGGATGTGTGATCCTTATGTCAAAGAACATTTTCTCACAGCTATTCCTCAGTCCTCTCGCACAGATATCCAACCTTGTATTGTCAGCAGTGTTGACTTTTCTTTCAAAATCGTTTTGGTTGATTGGCAGAAATGTGGGTTAGGACTAAACCAGCTATGTCCAACCCAAATGGCTTACTGGGCCAAAAATCATATCACTATCTCAACCATGAATGTTTGTAAAGCCACATGATCAGTGATCCACACCAAGCGAATCTATCGCAATTTATTGCGTAAGGAAACTAGTTTCGTGTGTTACATACTGAAGATGTGTGGCTTTACAAACATTGCTGAATGATAAGTACAAGCTTGAATCATTGCAAGGAGATGGGAGCAGAACCAGGCAGGCGATCCCTCAAAATGC
>JGI24158J21664_10004943_pt1 | contig 17293 bp, 13 predicted proteins | sample Ectturendosymbi3_FD_21664 | JGI IMG/M metagenome (IMG submission 21664)
TGTGACGTTAGTCACCGACGCGGAAATCACGTGCACAGTAGGACGGTTTGCAGTTGGAGACAACCTTGTTGCAATGCATGTCGCCGGTAAAGGTACGTTTGTGTTCTGCAAATGCACAGATTCGGTGTTTGGAGCCAACAGAAAGGTTGTAATAAAACTCGTCTGTCTGTAGCTAGGAAAAAGATGTATATTCTTTCGACATGCTGCTAGTGAAAATTATTTTTTCTACTTGTAGTTGTAACCGGCATGAACATAATCAGGGATTATGTTGATCATTTTTTCGTAAGTTTTGGTTCTGCCATGTTTTTTGCATAGTTGAACACTTGAAACTGATGTACTTCCCCGGACTGGTTAGTTTGTGCGTTCAGTGCTTGTTGGTGGACTGTCAGTTAGAAAATTTTCAGTAAGCGCTTAAGCCTTAATGGAATCGAGTTGTTGGTAAAGGATTGTCATTAAGCGGAGTTGTTTTATTTTCAGGAAACGCTTCTATTGACGAGGTCGACAGAACAATTAACAATCCCGAAAAAATAGATAGTGTTTCTCCCAATACGGGAAGTACAAATGGAGGAACAACAGTATCAATTAAAGGTATTTCTATAGAAAAGGTTAAGGCGAATTTTTAGTACTGCGTAAGTTACCCGAGTGTCCTTTGCGTTGTTAGTTAAGTGTTTATCAGAATCCGGTGAGAGCGTGCGTTGAATCTGTTTTCGACACTAAACAGGAAACGGCTTTGTTTGGGGAGACACAACGGTATCCATTGGAGGCGGCGATTGCAGAATTTCCGATTTAAAATTTCATCTTATCCAATGTGTCACTGAAGCTCGTGATGCTGGTTCCTTTCAACTTGTTGTAACATCTGGAGGAATAACATACCCGTCACAGTCGTACGAATATGATGCATCCGCCACACCAAGTATCACTGGAATTACACCACCCGAAGGTAAAAAAGATATTTTGCCGTCGATGCTGTGAACTGGTTGACTCCATTCACTCTCTTCAACTTGACATAATTCGTAGAACGTCACAGTACTTGTACCTTGCCACTTTTCTTAACTATGTCTAAAAAAGAGCGAGTAACTGGAATGGTATTATTCTTTTGGTCTATTTGTCATCTACACAGCAGGCATGGTGTCTCTTGAAATAGTTGCAATTGAAACAATGGCGTCTCTTGAAACTCTACCGGTGAGCATATGCATTTTTCACGCAGCTGGCAGTGGCTCCGATATCAACATCCAAGGCACGGGATTCGGCAATATTCTTGCTGACGTATCTGTCCGGGTTGGGAACGTCAATTGCACAGTGTTGTCAGTTGCAGACGATGCGATTACATGCAATTTGGGGCAGAGGGAAGGAGGAGCAGTTTCAACGCATGTGAGTCTTGCCGCTAAATCTTTTTTTTTGATTTACTATTGTTCCCGCATTTCAGAATTTATCTCATGAACAATTTCGCCTCGTTCCTTCCTCGCAATACTCTTTTAAAAGCCTTCGCATGCTTTGAGCCCAGAGCGACTTCATGGTGGCCTGTTTGGATCAGTTTTTTGCATCGCATTCCAAAGTTGGGAATTCCTGTTGAAATGGTACCATTACTTATGAAACTTTTGTTGAAACAGAGAATTCTTGCTTTGTACCACGATTTCCAATGAGTGTCAGATGCTGCAACATTCTTAACTGCCAAAATTCATTCACTTTATGCGAAGGAGTCGGAGTCGGGAATTTCGGAAAGATCGGAGTCTGACATTTTGTAAAGCTCGGAGTTAGTGTCGGACATTTTATCTGCGACTCCGCAACCGTGGATTTAATAATGTCCGTACTTCGTAAAGACCGTAAGCCGCGGCTTGAGGGCTTGTGCATTTGCTGCATCATCGTGGTTTGCTCTGCTGCAGCGTGAAGATTGAAATCAATTCACGTACTATGAGGCGTCTAGTAGTGATCGCACCTGTTGACAGTTGACAAGTCTGCACTAGACTGTTACGAGAAAAATACCTTGTTCTCGTTGAGTCAATTTTTTCATCAGGTTTGTCCTGTGGCAACTTGTTACGCTGATAACTTGCCATTAAAAATATTTCACATAAAGGCCTATTGGCGCGCTACTTCCCTGAAATAAGTATCACTTGCATGATGTGAAGTAAGCTCTGAATTAAGCTTTGTTCACTCGTAGTGATTGAACAAATCATGTCTCCTTTTTTAAGTTTTTCACTGATCCTGAGTCGTAAGCAGGGCTGTGGAGCCGGTGCTCCAATTTCAGGTTCCGAGTCTGGCTCCAGCTCCAAGGATCTAAAATTTTTGGCTCTACCTCTGGCTCCAAAACCAAAAAGTTTTTGGCTCCAGCTCCAGACTGATTTGGTCCATTGAAACCGAAGACCATTATATTCTTTGTACAAGTCGCTTGCTCCACAAAATAGGGATGTGGAATCGGAACCCAAGTTTCAGGCTCTAGCTCTGGCTTCAGCTCCATCATTTAAAAGTATTGGGCTCTGGCTCCAACCATCTGAAATTACTAGGGTTCCGGGCTCCGGTTCCACAGTTCTTGCCGTAGGTGCCACGACACTAGAAGTGGTTTCAGTGACATGTTCATCTGTTTTAGTTTCGTATACTTCGTTACATCTTGCCTTTATGACAAAATGTTTTGTAACAGGTGCACGTGGCCGGAACAGGTCTCTCAAACAATTATACCGGCTTTGCATACAAACTTCAACTGTCTTCTCTAAGCCCAACAAAAGGTATAGTTATATCAGTAAAATCATTGAGCTTAAATATAAAAAAAGCCGTCATACTTTTCTCATCAAAAGAATACAATATGAGTGCGCAGTTTTTTTAGGATTTGATCTTGATAACTAAACTACCTTCTGATGTTGTTAAAATGTGGGGTTTATACCACCAGTTTCTAAGGCTCGGACGAGTTTTTGCGTTTCACTGTACTGTTGTTAGTTGCTGGTAGAATGTGATCGTAGAAGCCGGCGTAGAAGCCCTATTTCCTCTAGGGCAAATATTTTTGATTGCTCCAGTAATTGCAGAAGCAAATTAACATTTGACCTGTAGCATTGCACAATGGCTTGAGGAATATGACGTGAAAACGCATAAAAACATGAGGTATACGCAACGATGTACTCATTAGTCGTGGATCGAACGCACATCTTGCTCGAGAGGCGGACACTCTCCCACTGAGCTATCTCCACCCCAAAATGCATAATCTTCCAGTGCGCTATGAAATCACCTCTGGGGCAATATCGCTCGCTTTGGCAAACAGCACAATGCGCACATGCATGAACAATTTGAATAGCGCAGTTTTAGAGTGCGATTATCTCTTTCTCTTCCACAGGTAGCTATGGAGGTTGGCAACAGGTAACTGCAACTGGCGACGGGTTTTATTCAGGGTCAATCGTGAAAATCTGCGACGCTGAATGCGTGATAGAAGACGTAAATCAGACGACAATCAAATTCAGAACTCGTCACAACTTCAACGTCAGTAGTGGTAAATATTGTTGCGAACTATCATTTGTTGGCAAGAAAATGAGAAAATTATTGCACAAAATAAGTCGTTGAACCAAGAGACCCTGGAGAGTGGGGACATTGCCCCCAAGCCTTTCCAAAAGTGGGAAAACGGTGGAGGAGGTGAATTTTCATAACAGTATCATAGATAATGTCATGCTTTCTGAATCTTTTCGCGCACCCAGAAAACTCAGAACGGCTTTCTATAATTTTTTTAATTATTTTTAACAGAAACAAACATTTTGGTAATGATTTTTTGTTTGTAAGTTTCCATTGCCCTCAATTCTTTTACTACCCCCATGCCCTACCACTGCTCCGGCGCCCCCGGTTGAACCTCACACTGCTTGGGGTTTTAAGTCTGGATTAATTTCACGTCGTCCACCAACGTTTGAGAGTAACAAAAGACAAAGCCTGTTGACTCGAAATGATTAGTGTGATTTTCAACTTCAAAAATTTTGTTTCATACACGCTTTGATTACTTGATGTTTCGTCTCGTTGTAGACACTTAGGGATAGGGAGTCAGAAGCGACATTGGCAATAACTAAATAAACTTTTTTCCGCCCATATCGCATATGAACAGGAATTTTTAAGGACGTAAAATATAGAAACTTTGGAGCCTTGTGCGAATGCTGTATGCTGGCTTTACGCGCAATGCTTTTTTTATTTGCTTTCGTGGTCTTTGCGGGTGGAATAATTGACAAACTAATATGAAGCAAATGATAATCAAAACATTGTCTTGATCTGCTTGAACCATAAGTTGGTATTTAACACGTAACTTTGAAAGGTACTCGGACAACAGCCTAACGCGCAAATATTACCTATTGTATTTCTTGGGATGTTAAAATCAAGGATAATGCTAAGCAATTGGTTTTGTCTTGGAGAAGCACGAGCCACTGCCACCTCTCGAGCACTTTTGCATGAGGTTGATGGTGAGATCGGCTAATGACTGTTTGTAGGTCATCCTAAAGACCGAACGGGCTAAATTAACCTTTGCATTGTCGTTTGCCGTTGGATCAGTTAGAAGTAGTGGAAACAGAAACAGCGCGTTGCACAATGCTACGTTTACGCAACTGTTTCAGCCAAACGTCAAAATGAACTCACGCATCGCGGCCGGAACTCACAAATGCGTCGAAAAACTCTGCGTAGCCTTTGCACATTGCTGCTTTGCTCAGCACAATTGCGCGCAGACACAGAGGAAGAGTAATGGCTGCAGAACTGTCGCCACCTTTATTACAGCGATGAAATAAGCATCTGCTTCTATGATTCTTGCAGCGCCTACAACGTGCGAAGTCATTGTTTGCAACGGAGAGTCTGTCTCTGAAGCTATGGAATATGTGTACAGTTCTGATCTCACCCCGGTCATTACGAGCGTGTCTCCCCGAGAAGGGGGCACGGGAGGGGGAACAGAAATAACTATTACTGGAACCGGATTCGGGTAAGTCGAGCAGAGAAAATCTATGGTTTGACTTGCAGGGTCCGGGCAAAGTCGTTTCCTAACTTTGAAGCTATGCTCCCGTTGCCAGCCTGCCTGACCGTTGCTGCAACTGGGGATAAGCCGGTGTGTCTATCTTATTCATGTGGGTCACACGCAACATCCTGTTGGAGCTGTTGCTGTTAGCGATTTACATGACATGTATAGACTTCTTGCTACGCAATTAATTTTTGGGTTTTGAACGCGCAGACTCGACGTCGGAGATCTTGTTGTGACAATCGACGGAAGCGTTTGTGACGTCACGTCCGGTAATGACACTGAAATAATTTGCACGACGAATTCTCATCAAGGCTCAATAGAGACTAAAGTAAGTTTGGCTCCCTGAAGATTTGAAAACAATTTTTTCATTCTTAGTGGAGTAAATATTCTGCGTGAATCACTGGTAACGGCACAACAGCAAGCTACTGCTCCTGTACGCTTAGTGCAATGGGATTATGGGTCTTGTTGAAATTTCACTTTCATGTTTGCAGAAACATAAGATGACGGATTAGTTGGTGCCGGAGCTCTGGCTTTCTACCAACTGTTGTTTTGCTAGAGTCAACTTTCTCCTATTGCTTGACTCCTTGTTACTGTTTCAAAAACGTTTTGTGTGTTTTCTTACTTACTCGACTCTAACTGCAATTGCACCTAGCGCATGCTTGGTTGTGATGAGTCAAACCAAGAGACGTAATCTGAAAAGACATAGTATTCACAGATCGCCCTTTTTGTGGGCTCTTGCTTCATATTGGTCCTCCTGTATAACGTTTTCGCGTGACAACAATTCCTGCGGTAGTCCTTGATGCTAACGTTGTCGTTTTTAATCGCAAAACAAACAATGACAAACTGCTGCTGATAGTCCTTCCGACAAAAGAAATATTTTTTTCACTTGAGATATATGCCTTGAGGCAGATGGCACATACGTGCAAGCTTGGTTTAGCAAGGGGCGAAAATTGCTTTTCTCACCCGCTTCAGGGTGAACAGGTGAGTTTTGTAGGCTACGCTATAGCTGAGCTTTCGTATCACACGCGCAGCAAAGTTTGGATGTTTTTGTGGCAAAAAATGGGGGAAGCCACATTCACATAAAAACTTCACTAACCTGCAAATGAACCGCAACCAACTGCACATAGACCGACAATCCCCAATAGGGGATGACTCTGTTCAGGGCCGCACCCAGCTGATATTTTCGCGGAAGGGAGAATTTCGGGGTGGCAAAATCGTTGTAACCTTTTATTGTGCCTAACAACTAACCATGTTTTTGAAAATTTCGAGGGAGGACAATTGCCCAACCCCTGGTTGCAAGCCTGTCTCTGTTCCATATAATAATCTTCAGCTGGATGGTTTCAACCCTAGTGTCTTTCTGCTTTTGCAGATCAAAGTGGAGGTCGGCGATAAAGGCATTGCTACTCAGGAAGACGCCGATTTTCATTATATAGATAAGTGGTCGTCAGTGTTTACATGGGGTGGTACATCTCTTCCTGAGCAACAAGACTTCGTCATAATACCAAAGGTATTTTTCTTAATTTTGGAAAACAGCATTTTTTAGCTCCTGAGCAGCAATTTTTGGATCGTGTTTTCATGGTGATTGAACTTACATTCAATATCTCTTAATCATTCCAAGGCGATATTTCCGGTTTTTACGTTGCTTGCTTGGATATTATTCTTTGTTTGCGTGATGCAGAAAATAGTTGCACTGGCTCAAGCAACCTGAATCAGCTGCCGTCTTTTGCTTATGCAGATAAAAAGCTGCAGACAAAGCACCATTCCTGCCGAAACCACAAAAACGTTCCTGAACGTTTCTTGAAAGCGCGTAACGATTGGTACGTTACTAACGGTTAAAAATTTCAGGATGAACACTTGACGCAGTGCTCGTCAAATCGTGGCCTGAAAACCAAAAGCATGGCCTTTAAAACTATCCTGGAAATAGTTTTTGTGCCTCTCCCCCCAAAAAAAATATTTTTCGAAGGGAGCATCCGTGAAACTGTAATCTTGCAGCAGGAAAAAACGGTTTTGAAAAAGGTGAATTTGCTGGAGTGTTGGACCAAGCGTATCCAGCAATGCTATAAGCCCCAAGAACTGCAAAATAGCCGGGAACGTGACCACGGGCCATAAAAGTGATCAAAAACACGATTTGGTTGACAATCATTGTCTTAACTTATGATGATTCGGGTCAGGGACACAAAGTGCTGCTCGACGCTGACACACCCGTGCTCAAGATGCTGTTGATCGATGGCGGCGAACTCGTGTTTGATGACAAGGACGTCAAACTGAACGCTGAGAACATCCTCATTACCAACGGTGGTTTGTTGCAAGTAAGTGGCTGTTCGCGCGTGGGTGGCCGATGCAGATTTAGTTTAATTTTTTCATGAAATGTACCGTATCAATCCACCCTCGTGCATAAAGTTTTTTTCGGTAGCGTTCTGTGGGACAGTGGGCACGCCAATCACTATAAATTGTGTGGGAAAGATTACCCACAGTAGTTCCATTGGTAGTACAAGCGACTGCGACTGATGGAGTCAATTGTTTAAGTGCAACTTTTACTAGGGAGGGACCGAGCTGAACCTCACACCTCTACAGTAGTTCTTAGCCTGTGAGTGTGTAGTTGATAAGCATTACTTTTCAATCGTGTTGAATACTGTATATCACAAGCCAGTTGGTCGGAACATTTTGTTGCTAATGGGCTAATGATCCCATTGTGATTATTAGTTTTTTCAATTCGTGAGAAGTTCGGTTATAGATCGACCACCTCTTCAAGGAACACTCACCGTAGCATTGTGGGAAAAAAACGATGGATTTTTGTTTTGAAATTCAAAACTTTCTTTTTACGCTGGTATTTTACGCAGGTTGGAACGGAAGCAGAACCATTTCAGTCAAATGCGCAGATAGTAATGTTTGGCAACCTTCGCTCGCCTGAGCTGCCCATTTACGGTGCAAAAACATTGGGTGTGAGGAACGGAACGTTAGATTTGCACGGACGTCACATCCTGCACACGTGGACAAAACTGGCTCAGACCGCTGCAGCTAGCGCGACCAAAGTGAGAGCTTATGTTTCAGATTAATGACCTGGCCTAAGACAATCAAAAACAAGCAGAACTGCGTTTGACAGCTGATCGAATCTTGAATGTCATTAGCACTGACATTCAGATGAGCTAGTGTGTGGCCAGATGGAGAGGGCATGCTTCTTTGTAGCGCGCAAGTCTTAAGTGATAAAAACTTTTTTTAGTTCGACTGAGGTGGATATGGGTCGAACGCTAAGGCCTTCAGGATCTCGCCTGCGACCCCTTAAGTACCCTGTTGGTCATGAGTCAACCACAATGTGAGCTCTTGGGTCGTATCCGCGAAACCTATTCGACATCTAAAATGAAAAGTAAACACTGCATATGTCATTTTTTACCACTTGAAATAATTTTTTTCCGATCGACATCCGCATGAGTTCCGAAACGGCATTTGACGTCTCATCTCCAATTTGTACATTTCAGCAAAAGCTGCTGGTTTATTATATTACGGAATTGACTTTAAACTATTTCAACTTTGCTGATTGCCATTTTCTTAACTACATTTTAAACGTCTTGGTGAACCAATCTCGTAATAATTGCAAGCGACTGGATCAACCCAAGCGACGTTAAGCTCTCTGCTTCGACCAAAAACGTTTTTTTTGGAATTATTTGAAGTTATCTTAAAATTTAATCACTAAATTTATGTGAAATAAATTTAAATCAACTATGCCCATTAGTTTGTTCCCGAAGCCACAGGTGACCGTAACAAAGGGAAGAAAGGGCCATAAACGGGTGTGGATCCTCGGGTTACCTGCACCTGATCAGGTCAAAATCTGATATCTTGCAACAGCTGTCACTTTTATCCACTATTTTGTGTTGTTTAAGAGATTTATGCGAATAGGAAGGTGCTATTAGGCAACAAACTAAAAGCTGAAAAGGAAATTTACATGACTTTAGCTTCGGTCTGGTAACTGTCGTTAGCTTTTACTTGAAAATTGCTTTGCTAGTTTTTGTATTTCAGCAGAATTACTTTTTGTCAAGCAAAGCTTGTATTTGTCCAGTCGTGCAAGAAAATTTATAACACACAGAAGCGTTTTCTCGAATTGTGACGTAGTTGTGAACTGACGATAAGAAACCTAAGGATTTTTTCAGCAACAAACACGTCTGCATTCGCCTTGAAACGTAAAATAAAAGTTTAAACAAAATCGGATTGTCAGTAAACTGGATGATCTATTTTTGTGCAGATAACTCTCCAAGATTCGGTCGACTGGCGTGTTGGTGATTTGGTTGTCATAGCGTCGACTGGCTTACGTCACTCCCAATCGCAGAACGAACGCCGACACATCAAAGCAGTTTCAGACGGTGGGGTGAAATGCTTACAGAAAAACATAAAAGATAAATAACACTACCGCGGACTACTGGAATTTTGTCCAGGACACCGTCTGTTTTGTATTCTTTTTGAGAATACGGTGCAGTCAAGCGTTAAAAACAGTTTTTTCGGCAATTTACGCAAAGAAGCCTCACAGCAAAGTATTTCACTTTTAGATTTACACCAATGCACGTACACTACCAAAAAGCAAATTTGTTTTGCTTGCATTTGAAAATTTCAAGCAACATCTCGATTACTTCACGAAGCAGACTGAGTTTATTTTTTCGTTTATTTGTCGGTCATAGACAGAAATTTTTTAAATGACCGAAAAATTAAGTCATTTCGGTCGTAATGTCCGAAAAAAGTAGGCTAGTGAATACTTTTACAGCGAATTTTAATCCTACTACCGGACAAATGATCAAAATGTCTCAGCGTGAAACAAACGCAAGTTTCAGATCGACGATGAACGCTGCAGTGCTTCCCTGCAGCGTTTCGTGCAAACGCACATATTCAAAATGCCCTCTGAATTTTTGTAGCAAGGTGTTCATTGGGGCATGGGTGTCGGAAGGATTTTTTGCAGAGGAGGTGGGGGAAGTAGTGAACTTTTTCAGAGGTAGCCAAAAAGATTCTCCCAGTGGGAGGTCACAGATGGGTGAAATATCATTTTTTCTTCTCGGAACTAAAACAACAAACATTTTTGCTAAAAATGTAATGCGAAAATGTCCATTTTTAAAATCCAGGGGGAGACCGATCCTCCTTCCCCTTGCGACGCCCATGCATTTGGGCGAGCACCTTGTTGCAAAAAACTAAACATTAACAAACAAAGATAAACTATAACTGTGCTGCGACTCTTCGCAGAAACTTGCCTTGTTTTCAAGTTGGCTAGTGACTAGCGAGCGACTGTAAGACTTTTGTTTTCTTTACAATTAGTGTTAGTTTGGTTTCCATTGATTATTTAAAAAATATTTTAAATATCTAGTTTGAATTATTCAAGAATCCAAAAAGAAATTGATTGTGGGTGCAGCAAGCTTTTAATTTGCGCCCAAAAAAATATTACGAAACCTCAACTCACTGATTTTGGGAACGTGTTGCCGATGCTTTTCGCGCATATACTATTTTTGGGGAAAACATGTTTGCTGTTTCCTTGAAAGAAAAAAATCAAGTGGAACTTCAAATAGAGAATTAGCTGCACGTTCTGTTGCAGACGGGCTCACACTGACGCTTGATAAAGCTTTGTCTTATGAACATCTTGGAATGACTGAGGACTTCATAACGCACAGCATCGACTTCCGAGGTGAGGAAGAAACGATTTAAGACAGATTGAAACGTGGCTGGCGCGTTTCATTACGGCTCACCCGTCACAGCGCTGTTGGTCGCATCGTGTGCGCGACTGGCTGCTGCCTTTATGAGACCGCAATACACACGCGGTCTTGACGTGCTTTACTGTGATCAACCGTGTTGTCAGTGTGCAGACGTGGGTAACAACAATGCTGACGCTTGTTAGTGTCAGCGCAGAATCACCAAGCGAAAAAGTTCAAACCTGTACCGCACCGACTCTGGCAATATTGACTAGTATGCTTGCCAAATGTGCTGTTAATTTTTCGTTGGCCATTGTGGCAATCTTTGTAAAGAAGTAGCGTGAACGAGGAAGGTATTTCTTCACAGCTGAAGTTGGCCTTCTAACGCGGAATGTCGTGTTTCGTGGATCGGAGGATCACGTGTGGCAGGACAAAATTCCTCGTTGTCCTGATGGCTTCAATACAGGAATGTTTGCAACGCAGACATGTTTCCAAGTAAGCGTGGTTAATGCACACCAACCAAATGGGAGTTTTGCAATATTTAAATTTTGCGGAAAATTACATGCAAGCGACGGTTGGTGAATAAGCATCTCAAAGCAGGGAGGATCGTAAGGCAAGCTTCATGTTGAGCTATTTTCCGCAATTAGCAGGAGGTGATGCTCTATATTACGTGTTCTCCATTCACTTTCTCATTTTCGGTGTTGAAAATTGAAGCTTAAGGGTTTTTTGGATTGGAAACTTCGTTATTATTGTCATCACATAAAAATGCTTATCGGCCGCAAACAGAAACGTGCTGGATGTGTGTGTGATGGAAAAGCCTACTGAAAGATTGGGCAATTACAGTAATTTGGATTGGGGTCACTTGAGAATGCCGGGTTTAGTGGTGGGTCATGCCTTCTCATGGAAATACAAGCACGCCCCGGTTCAAGCTAGCCTCAGCACTAGCATTTGCTGTGGTAAGTTGGAGGAAGTTTCAGATTTGAAGATTTTTTACGAATACTTCCGTGCTCCACTGAAAAAAACTGTGGCGGGCCACATGTGGCCCGCAGGCCGATAAATGCTTACTCCTTGCCTACTCTATGCTGATGAAACAATAATTCAAAAGTCAAATGTAAATTGAATAGATCCTACAAGTTGAAACCAGTGGAAGGCATTTTTGTGATTATATCCAGTACAATAGTTCGTGTGCACACATTCTGGGCTTGTGCAACCACAAGAAAGTTTGACATGTACTTCACGAAACCCACTCCAAATCGCCTTTTTTACAACAAAGTTTGTCACATATTTCACAAAACTCACACCAAGTCGTTTTCTTTCACTGAAAAGTTTGTCACATATCTCACGAGAGTCATGTGCAGGGTCGGTTTGGGGAGGAAATCGGATCGGACCAATTTGGGGCGTCGATCATGATCCACTCCAAGTATCCCAACACAAAGGAAGCATTTGCTCGTATCGAAAACACTGAAGTTACTTACGCTGGACAAGCTTTCAGACTTGGCCGGTGGGTCTTGATGATTGGTTCGATGCTTTGGCTGGTGATGTGAAATTATTGTAGTGCTTCAGCATAGTGTTCAAAATGAATGTTCAGTCAACGTTATGTCAAAGGCGGATCCAGCCCGTAAGGTTAGGGGGGGCGATTTCAGTAATATTTCGTAGTCAAGTCTCACAGCAGCTTCGCTACTGTGAAAGAGATGAAGTATACTTCACAAAACTGTTGTGACCAAACAGTGGCCGACAAAATCGGCTTATATCGCAAATTTTGTTTTCCGAATCGTACAAAATAATGATAAATAAAATTACTTTCTTAGGTTTTAGGGTGGGCGATCGCTCAAATCGCCCTCCTCTGGATCCGCCCCTGCGTAATCCGCAAACGCATTAAGTTCAAATCATTAATAAACTGCAGAAAAGAACATCACTTTTGAACCCAGGTTGCATTCGTATTGTTGCAAATCGGCACACTTTGGCAAAAACCCGGCCAATATCAGAGTTCTGCTTCGTTTTTTTTTGTGTTGAAGATCAGAGGCGCCAGTTTCACTAGCAAAAATTCAACGAGTAAATTGTTTTTGCCGTCAGTTTTTGTTTCGCTTCTGCTGGTGCAAACGACAACCTGTAAGTTGTGGTGCGTCGTGCTTCAGGTATCCCATCCATTTTCACCTGATGGGAAACGTGAGTGGAATGTACGTGAGAAGCTGCAGCGTGCACCGTACATTCAACAGAGCAGTCACTATACACGGTATGCTGTGCAGTCCCGTAACCAGTTTGGGACACCAAGTGGGGGCGAAAAGTTTTTTTAGAAGGGCCCACATTTTTTAAACTATGTCCCATAGTTTTAAAGTTAAACTATGTCCAACAGGGGGGGGTGAAAAATTTTGTAGGGGGGATTCGCCCCTCTGCGCCCCCTGGTTACGGGCGTGATGCTGTGTCTGGTCGCATTGCTTGCCGCATTATCTACAGCTTTAACTGTTATTTTATATCACTAGAGAAAACACAACACTGAGGTAATACGTTGTCAGTCTTCGTCAATTTCGAGCACTTTCAGCTGAAGTTACACCCCACTTTTTAAAAGTGGCTTCAGTAAGAGCATTCAAGCAAATTTCTCCTTTTGTGTGCAGATGGCACACACGAAAGGCAGTTTGTTTTCAGATAGTTTATTTGCTGTCTCCCAATTACATGATTTACATAATTTTCCGCTGGCCTCCCAGGAACCCACAGCCTTCTTGTCGAACACAACGTCGTCTATGACATCATGGGCGGAGCCATCTTNATCGAGGATGGCATCGAAACTAAAAACATAATCCAGTACAACCTGGCTNTCTTCGTGAAACAGAGCACGTCGCTTCTTAACGATGACGTTACACCAGGTAGAGCAAGTTTTGATTTTCTATGTTTTGCTTGGCAAATGTTGAATTTTTTTATTGATTTTATCGCGAATGTGCGAAAAAGCTAACAATTTTTGATTTGTTACCGTTAACGCAAGTAAACTCGCCAATCAGTGGTTTGCGTCGTGGCATTATGCGCCAGTGTCTGCTCAAGCATGTCGTTTCTATGCTAAGCAATATGTTATTTGCTTCTTGTTTTAAACTTAATTAGCTAAGCTTGCAAAATCGTATTGCAGAATTTGGAAAACAGCTGCGTGGCCCACGGAGCAGGCAAGCGGAGATGGGCCCCGCAGATCACACGTGACGCTCTGATAGGAGTGCAAAACCGACAGCAAACGAACTGATAAATTTTGCGGCGCAACTTTATCACATGCGTATTTGCGTAGAGAACTTCTTGCTGTGAGTGCAGGGCTGAATCGAGCTGTTATAATAAACTCCCACTATGGTTACGGATAAGTCTCACAAGCACCATGGTTCAGTTTTCCCGAGCTCGCATGCAGTAAAAGTGCTGTGCCTATTAAATCGCTGACGATTAGGAATGATTGACGATATAGAAAATCAGTTAGGTCTTCAGTGGTTGGGGCTTGAGGAGAATCGATGTAGTCTACATCGAATTTAACCAATACTAGTTAGTGACTGTTGCCAGTTTGTCACGGTGAATCGAGACCTTCGTTGTCAACGTACGTATTCGTTAGCGTGTGTATTTCTCCAGCCGCTTACTGGATCACCAACCCGGACAATATCATCAGACACAATCACGCTGCAGGAGGAACGCATTTTGGCTTCTGGTACAGAATGCATGTGCACCCTGACGGTCCTTCCTTCGATCGGAACATTTGTCAGCAAAAGGTCGAACTTGCAGAATTCAAAAACAACACCGTTCATTCTCAAGGATGGTTCGGACTCTGGATTTTTCCGTCGTATCATCCAGTCGTCGGTGGAAAGTGCGTAAGACGAGTTTGCTTTCTAAAGTTAGGGCAAATTGCTAAGCTGAACATACATGCGTTTGTTGCTAGGTCAGCTTCATCCATACTCGGTTTCTGTACCTTTTCCGGGATGTCACAAGTGCTCGTCGGGCGCCCATCTCCGCTTACTTATTGCACCTTGGCCACGCGGCTTGTTTCGCAGTGAATGTTACACTGGTGGGAAGTCAGTNGCAGTACCAGAATAGTAGCCAGAAAGTCGAGAATAGGGGGGCTTTACGTTTGTGCAGAGGGGGGTTTGGCATTCAAATTTGACAAAAATTCCACTGATTTATAGCTTTCATTTTTCAATTTGGGGAGATCGGAGTTTTGTTTTGGGAAGCTAAGCCCACCAAAGTCCCCCCGTGGCGACGGGACTGAGCAGTACCCGTGTGAACGGTTTCCTTGCACCCAACTGCTTCATAAAAATTAGATTCAATGAAATATTGCGCGATAATTGGGTCGTTCTACGTGCTGTCGATTTTGATCCTCAGCAACAAACAACTGTATAATGATATTTGAGCGCAGTGTGCTTAGTCTGGACAGCAAAAATCTTGTCGACGAAGATAAAAGTTAAAATTTTTCAACCTTAAGCTCTGACAAACCGCAATGCGATTCTAATCCTTTTGTTTTGTTTCGGTATTTTGTTTGTTTCTCTCACTGTGGAATGCACACCAGTAACACCAGCGTACTGCGCATGCGCAGTATCTCCGGCTCTGGCGTGAAGCAGAAACGTAGGACGCGGTGTTATAGAACCATTGTACTGTACATCTGTTACGTGTTAACAACTATTCGTCGTTGGATTGAGAAGCGCCAGCTTTGAGGGCGTTAAAAGTTTTTATCTGTAAAAGACAACAACCAAGTCCAAGTCGTTTTTCTTAATAATGTGGTTTTTTTTCATTTTTTTGCTGGATCAACAATCCAAGAGGAAAAATGAAGCATTTTTCTAAAAACCTTTTTCAAGTGGTTTGAATTTCGAGCACAATCGCTTTAATTTTTGTCAAGGATTTTATGAATTAACCAAGTTCCTCCTCGAAAACCACTGAGCATTTTTCCTGCATTTCTTGCATTTGAGACGCGTCCCTATCGCCCCATTTCTTTTGCAGGTGTGGAGCATCCACTCCCAGCCCAGCGAGGTTCCGCACACTCACTGCCTGGCACTGCGAGAAAGGAGCGGAGTGGGTCGACGGGGGCGCCATCCAATTCCACGACTTTCGTCTTGCCAATCATGAAGACGTGGCGATCGACATCAAATCGATCAAAGGAACACAATGGGGCGAAGAGAGAGGAGCGTTGGTCAAAGACGGCCTGGTCGCCGGGCATTCAAGCGTGTCGAGCGGAACGTACGAAACAAGTATTGGCATTGTAAGTTGAACTTGATGCTGGTTAAATCAAGCAGACGTTGCTTGATAAAGTTTTCAGCAGGAAAGCTGCTGGAAAAATCCAAAGGGTTGCTCTTTCTACTTCGTTCTGGTGTTCGTCAGGAAAATAGCGGCTTTATGCGATACGGGGAAAAACCAACTTTTTGCAGCCTAGGTGATTTCATATACTTTTTTGTAACTCGCCCAAATCACCTTGAATTAGAGATGGCACGGGCCCGCACTTTTGCAGCCGCCCCGCCCCGAGGTAACAAGAAACCGATCAGCCCGGACCGTTTATAATAAACCACAAATTATTTTCCGACCTGGACCACCCGTGGCCCGTAATATAACGTAACCTCAAGCCAAGTAACAAGGCAGCGGCTACAGAGCCATCGATGGATTTTTAAATTTGAAACCTTGTTCAACCATCTCCTGTAATGTGACAGTAACACACGACGAGAATGCAGTAGGCTTTGTAGAAACATAGTAAACACAAAAGTTACACCTAACCTTAACCGTAGCCCTAACCCTAAGCTAACATAACCCTAAGCTAATGCTGACCTAACCTAATGCTAACCTAACGCTAACCTAAAACTAACCTAAAGCTAATCCGTAAAACTAACCCCTAATGGAAGAGTTTGGAAAGTGTTGAAAAACGTAAAGAAAAACTGTTCCCACGAATTGAAACGTGCAAGAATTCACATACGAAAACGTAAGGTGCCAAGTCAAGAGGCGAACCCTCAACACCATTGGCATGGCAAACTTGGAAAGTACCCGTTAGGCTACCTGATCAATGCTGGTTAAGTGACAAAGTGACCGCTTTGTTGGAACCACGTCATGCGAGTCGGTATGGCCGAATAAGTTTTGAAGTAGGAGGATCCATGGGTGGTTCCGTAGCCATTTCCAAGTAATAACACTTACGTTTTCAGTTCATTGTCCTTTGGACTCTAAAACCATGTAGCCGTACCTTCACTTTTGAAAACGTATTCGTCTGCTGACTATAACGTGTAACACATGACAAGTGTGTGGTAGGCTGCACTACAATTGCTGGCAGTAACATACTAAATCTAAAACCTAAATCTAATCCTTAGACCCTAACCTAAACTTAGCCTCTAATCCTAAACTAGGGGTTCCCAAACTGGGATACATATACCCTGAGGGCTACCTTTCCTATCTGAAGGGGTACATTTTAGGTTAGCAATTGAAGGGAAAATATGTTTGCGTGTAGGCTATGTCATTTCGGAATATTTTTACATTCATCTGTGAATATTATTTCAAAATCATGCTTATTGGTAAATATATTTTTGTTATTTTCCTCAACCTTTTCGTCATAAGAAATTTTAGTGGTACATGCTCATCTATCGAAATGCTGAAGGGGTACATGGCCAGAGAAAGTTTGGGAACACCTGTCCTAAACCTAAAGCTGGGCAACAGCCACAGACTATAAATGAAAGTGTTTGTTGCTTTTATT
>JGI24158J21664_10004944_pt1 | contig 17292 bp, 9 predicted proteins | sample Ectturendosymbi3_FD_21664 | JGI IMG/M metagenome (IMG submission 21664)
TTTTTCTGATAGAAATATTTGACCTCCTGGGAAAAGAGCTGAAATACGCGAAAAATTGCTTCTGAATCATTACAGAAAATCCGTACCACATTCTATGATGTTGCAAAACATGTGTATATAGAGTTAAAACTGTAGTCACGAACTACGTACGTAAGATGTTTCGAAGTCATACGCACAAAGCAGCAGAACGCAATACTGCGGCCAGGATAAATTGAGATAAATTAACTGAAACCAAATCTTAACGCTTTCACAAACCTTTTGGTACTGGGACAAGTAACAATCTACTGACAGTAATATAATCCAGTTCCATCTCACACTGAAATGCACGAAAGATCAATCTTCCCATTTCTGTGACTGTTTTTTAATTTCGAAATGAATTTTTCAACACCGACCGCGGTCTGACTAAATTTCACGCAGGATCCGAGCAACTACTGGTGTGTGTCGTCATAAGCAACTCTAGTTACCCTACAGTCAAAAACAACAACACAGCTTATCTTGCATTTGGGAAATATTGAGTGAGGGCTAGAGGGTTTCTACATTATCGTTTAAAATATTGCTGGCCGAAAATTATCTAATGTATATGTCAACCAAACGAACTTGAACGGGAAATTAAGAAAAAACTGGGGGGCCAAGCAAAAATCTGGGGGGGGAATGGCCCACCCAGCCCCCCCTTAGAATCGCCACTGTACATGTATCTGATGACTGTACGTTTCTTCACGTATTGCACAACTAAGTGGTATAGAAGGGAAGTACGAAATATCATATTTCAACATATCTCTACTACGCAACTGCTTTTCATCACAAGTTACACAAAAAAGTTTGCGGTAAAATTTTTGTTGGATGAATACGACCATCACGGGGATTTCTGTTGAAAAGAAACATTAATTTTTGTTGATATTTTTCCCGAAAATACGAGAGGGCATAAACGTGAAATGTACATATTTTACTGGTCGGGGCTGGAACTCGTTTGTCGCATGCATCAGGCTCTTTGCACTGAGGATAAATACCCAAACGGAGCTACAACTGGTGAGCGAGTTAAGGTGTTCGACTCAAAAGTCTCCTGAAATACACTCACCACCGCTGCAAAGAAGGTCGACGACTCGATTCCCAACTTCGATCTACTGCAGGGTCTCAAACTCAAATTGGTCCGTGGGCCACATGAGGACCTATAAGGTAACCCGCGGGCCGCATTATGACGCTGACGCAACAATAGCTGTACCGGGAATTACTAAAAACAGGCTTTAAACTTTATGTCTTGCGAAAGGTATAGGCAAATAATTTGTAGCCGTCTCGACGTTCGTATCAATCAAGTCTAGGCGTCTAAGCAACTTGTTCATTCGCTTGCTGAGCACTTTTAAACATCAGTGAATAAACTATATAGCGTAAATGTTATTCATTTCATTCATTTTCATGCCCGCTTTTCTTCCAGGGCTCCACACCAAGACTGGAGTAAGCAAGGTCGGAGATCTAGCCACTCCACGTAGGCCTTGGACGACCTTTGGGCCGCTTTCCCGTGGATTTAGCCAGCAGGACATGCCTCGCCAGTCTTTCGTGGGGCATTCTGGACACATGACCCAACCAACGTAGCTGTGATCTCTCATTTCGGAGAAGTCACTCGACATCCGGGGCTCTGCGAATTTCACAGCTGCGCACTTTGTCGCGAAGTGTCACACCAGGGGCGTAAGGAGGGGGGCAAGGAGGGCACAGTGCCCCTCCAAAAATAATTGACCACCCCCAGGTTGGACACCACTGGTACGCACAAATATGTTTGTTTTTCTTAGGATTAATAATAGTTTTTGGTTTTGCGTGCCGCACCTCAGCGTCGCTGCAAGTCTTTCATCGGCGCATGTAGGCTTCCTCAACTTAGTAGTCTGTTTTGCTATGGACGGTCTGATCCTATGCAGCAACTTTGAAAACCGCTCGGTGGTCATCCGGAGGCAATGTTTGGAAATGGTCTGGCTGTTCGCATTACATCTGCTGCACCAAGCAGTGATACCCTCCTGCAAAACAGAAACTACTCACCTCTATTTTTCGGTCGTCACCTAACAATAGAGCCCAACGCGTCACCACATGCCAGTATTTGTGCAAAGTGGTTTTCTACCTCCATGGACACAGGTGCGGATGTAACATGCATGAAGAGTCCTGGGAAAAGCAAAGGAAGGTGTCCCTTAGGAGCAATAGTTAGGACCTTTTCCGCAGACTATCAGTGCGATGCCTTTCTTACTCTAGAAAGATTACGTTCTCTCTGGTTTAGGAGAATGTGTATTGCTGCCCACAACTGGACCATTCATAACAGAATATTCACAGATTCTTAGTCTACGCCAGGTGCGAGCGAAGAGGCAATAAAGCAGCTTGCACACGGTTGTGTCGCAACTACTGGGGTTATGCAACGTCTGGAAATTTTTTCAACCTGGGGCAGTTCCTGGAAGTGAAGATTAACAAACGAATTTCCAACGTTTAAGCAAACACAGCTACGTTGTTTTCAATAAAACATTGTTAATCTACCACAGTAAAGCCGATTTTGAAATTACTGCTTTTGCTATCACTCAGGCGTGATATATGCTAATATACACTGCTGTAATATATACATGCTGTTAGGGCTGTCTCTGCTTGGTAAACAAGAGACAATAAGAATCCGTGTGTTTTGAAGATTTTCTAACAATATTTTACTCCTACTCACCCACTCGGTATCTTTTCCTTGAAAGAGGAAGAATTCACCAGTTTCTTTTTGTGCTCCGAGCAAAAAGAATTAAAAACCCTGCCACCAGTTTCCGTCGACGTAGAAAGCTGTTCGAACGCAAGGTTTGTCACGGGTGGACTGTTTAGCAGAGGAAAATATGTCATTATCATTTTAGTGCTATTTTTAGAAATCTCTCTTGGCCTGCAGGTCCATTTACTGATCTGTGTCTTTGTCGCCACAAGAGTTCTTGGCTCGTGAATGCGGAAGAAGGCAAATGTAAACCGTTAAAATAGTGTTGAAGAACCACCGCATTTCAGAAGCACTTCTATTGTAAGGGCACCTTAGCAGCTATAGCCTCAGGAAAAATGCTCAACCGCGGGAAAAAATGTTCACAGCGGCCAATTGCCTGTGATGTAGGTTGTCAGATATAATTTGACAAGCGGCAATTTTATACTTAGCTTTGCAGTGTTGAATTAGGGCTTGTTGGTGATGCTCAAATACGAGGGTTTACAGCATTCAAGCGAACGTACGCCTTATCGCAATAATGCCTGGGTTTCTTACTCATAAACTGGGGGGTGCACCTCCCTTAGGCGATGCGAAAGATTCACAAGTGGGGGGGGCGAGTGTGGCAGCGGCATGTTGTTGAAAAGCAGCAGAATAGCAAATTAAATTTCGTTCTGTTTTTGTGTTTGATTGTAGGGTTAGGTGAGGCGCGAGTATCAATGACTAACGCCACAAGTAGCGCTCCTAAAAACATTTAAGAACCTCTGCCATAGCAGTTAACTGTAATGATTAACTTCGTCGCCTTTGCAGAGACTAATTACTTTGAACAGAGATATGTGCAAATTTGAATCATCGCAAAATCATGAAAGCCTAATCCAGTCGGTGGATTCCTCGATAGTTTGCAGCAAAATTAGAGCTTTTAATCGTTGTTAACTCAGATGAAGAAGAATTAGTTTACAAGTGTATTGCATAGTGGAGCAGTTAATATGAGATTGTAACTTACACGTCAATGTTGGCAAGTGACGCAGACAGTTTTGCAACCCCAAAGTATCAAACATCCTTTGTAACAATTCGTGATCAGGGATGTACTAAGGTTAGATGGCGCCCGGAGCAAGAAACAAGTTTGGCGCCTCCATGTTTGAACCTGAGGTTTTCTGGGAGTAAATGTACTGTATTGAAGAAAGTACTTGCGACATCGTCGGAACTTTTCGACGCTCCCCAGTGATTCGGCGCCGGTGCTTTGTGCCCCCCTTGTCCGTCCTCGTTACACCGCTGTTCGTGTTCACTTCGAACTCGGTTGAAAAATGAAAAAAATGTATAGGGCGTCTTTGCAGTGGTGACTGACCTACGCACCATGTGCCGATGATAATGATGAGCAAGATCATGTTAAAGAACGTTTTTTTTCAGTTGATTTGTGGCACAGAAATAACAGGCAGTTTACTTCCAATTGTAACAGAACGTAAAATTACGCTTAAAAGTTCAGTTTAAAAACAGCCTTGAATTGATTGGCTACTTCGCGACTTAGGATACCTTTGATCGTGCAGGATCTGTACTGGTTGCGAGGGACACATTGTAGTTTGTAATTCCACGGACATCCCTCCTAGTTGAAAGGTCAACCTTGATGTCGCAGCAGGAGCGCTGATCAGTCTCCTAATAAGCGGCTGACGTCTTGAGATTGCCAAGCCGAACCAAGGCAAAATACAGCCTCTCACCACTTTGGTCGTTATTAACTCTCCAGTAACAGTTTAAGTTTAATTGTTTCCTTTCCTCCTTAGATTGTATTCAGATTTTCAACAAACTCTTCAGTACATTTAAATGTGAAGTCCGAAGAACGTAACATTAAACGGGTCAGTGTAGACCGCAAATGTTTGCGTTGCTCATGGAACCCTATGCATTGATCTAAGTGTCTATATTGCTACAACCGCATACAACTGTTGCAGCGAATTTCGTCTCAGACACTTTCGGTCTGTATCGGTGGAAGCCCTGGCAGCAATTCGCGGAACCCTGAGGTTCCGCGGAACCCCGGTTGAAAAACCCTGGTGTAGACAAATGGTGATCAAGAGCGTTGAGTGTTCACACACAAGCGACCGGAAACAACAACCAATTGCCGTGACGTAAGTTAGCAGCAGGGCTGCGGAGCCGGATCCCGGAGCGCTGGAGCTGGGCATTTTGCTTGGAGCCGGAGCTCAAACTGAAAATCAGGAGCCGGAGCTGGAGCGCAGTTTAAAATTTAGGACCAGAGCTGGAGCTACAGCCATTTGAGAGGTAGCTACAAGTTACGACACAAGACTGGAACAATGGATCTGCAAGTGTTTGATATTTCCTTGGTTTAGTCATCGCTGAAGTTGTGGCATCGTAGCTGGCAGGGTTGGTATTACTTGTAGAACAATGATTCTCAAACACTGTTCTAAGAGCCGCATGCAGCTACCAAGCATCCTCTGTGCGGCTCCCCGCAGTCTTTCAGTAACACCTCTAATTTTTTGTGTAACAGACGTCGTTAGTGCAATAAAACAAAACGTGTCAATTGCCTTGCGGTAAAATTTTTATTGCGGCTCTCTAGCAAAATCGTAGGCCTGGATTTGGCTCCCTTCAGCAAAATGGTTGAGAACTGCTGTTGTAGAAGTAAGAAAAACGTTATCTGCCACAACATCTTACTTTCTAGTCAGAATGATCAAACCGGGTCTGCAGTGGTGTAGCGATCTAAAAAGAACTGAACTATGATGAGTGGGTACATCATGTAATTTCCATAGTTTTTGTAGCTGCATAATCAACTGTTAGCAGGGAATATGATTAAGATATGATACCATTGCAGATTTAAGCGTGAAATGCACAGCACGCCGTAGGAATTTTTATTAGAAACCATTAGGCTTACTGGCAAGGTTCACTAGATTACTGGCAAAATTCACTAGGAAACTTTACGTTTACTAGCAGCAGCATAACATGAAAGTTATAACTAACTGGTAACGAACTAACATTGCTTTGCATAGCAGTACATTATCAAGAAGGTATAAAAAAGCAATGCAAACAACTTTGGACTTGTCTTGAAGTTTTCATTTGTGAAAACAATTTTTATGTTTTAAGCACGGTAACCAGTCTTTTTTTCTCCTAAACTTTGCAGATTAAATTGTGCTTTACGTTGCGATTCACCACTTGCTTATCATGAATGCAAAAGATTAGAATTCGGAAGTTTTCAGCTATTTTAAAAAATCAAAGGTGAATTTCTTGCTAGAAGTCAAACTATTTCTTTGAACAAAGGGATTTTTGAAACCATCTTTGCATTTGTGTTGATGCAAATGTGTTAATGTTAGAAAGAACACATGAGAGAGGTAATCGACTATGTGTTTTGCGCTATTTGCATGGTTTGCCCGGCAGCGCTGTTAGCTGGAATCGCCAAGATTGCAACAGGCAAGGCACGCAACGAGTGCAAAACAGTTGGTCAATTGGATCTGGTTTGTGTTTAAATGCTCGGTCACAAATGCAGTTTTCCAAACAGCCATTTTCTTGTTTCTGGTCGTAAGAAATAACAAAAGGTCCTCAGGCATTGACGGAAAAACCAGCGACTACCTTTCCAGAATTTGTTGATATTACAGTTACCTTGAGTTACGTTTTCGCTAGTAACTGTTCTCTTAATCATCTGAAACTCTGATTGTTGTTTGTTTGCTGATTTCCTCGTGGTTCGAGCGCTGCTTGTAAAAAATTACCAGAATAAATTACTCAAAAAACTTTGGTATGTTCTCTTAGTATTGTGTACTTGATGTCATCATTTTCCATTCATCTTGAGGAACACCAAGACAATTGAAAATATTAATGTGTGAAAACGAACAGAAGCCGGAACTGGAGCCGGAGCCCTGCTATGAAAAAAAGGAGCTCTGGACCTGGAGCTGGAGCCATGTTCATGAAAAGAAGGGCTCCGGGGCCGGAGCTGTGTCATTTTTACGACGTCTCCGCAGCCCTGGTTAGCAGGCTACCTTATCTGCTGCCAGCATGTTAGTAAACATGTAGGCTACATTGCATTGAATCACGAGTAGATTTACAGCATGCCTGAAATCACGCATCGAGAATGCACAAAACACTAAAGCGCGTATGTGTCCACAACAACCTCCTGTGGTAGCAATGTTATTATCGTGACGCAGGGTCACACTTATAATTTATTGGACTTTGTTACAATTTTATTCCTGAAAGTAATGCAAGATGCAAACCAATCCGTGCAGAATTAGCACCAAGATGATGTTTCTGACGACGTGAACTGGTGCAAACACAGCGAATGCTTTGTGAAAACAACAGATTGCGTTTGGCGAATGATCTGAGAAGCAAAAAGTTCCGGCGATCCTGCTTGCATTGCAGTGTTGCATAGCCTGAAAAAATCTTCCTGTGTAATATATGCTCTCTTCCAAGAACGTTCGCTTCGACCAAGGAACTCTCTGCAGTTAGTCAGTCTTCGAATCGCCGTGCTTTTTATTCTGGTATTATTTGGATTTTTTGACTGCGAAGTGATCAAAACAGAAAGTTCTGACTGGTGGTAACATTTCGCGAGTCCACTAGGCACTGCGGTGTTTGCATTATGACTTTCGTTGGCTTATTTGTTGCAGCAAACGTGCAGTTTTATGACTCATAATAAGAACAATGAAGCACGATGGCAGACATCTTTCTTAGTCGTCAAGATAGCATTTCCAATTTGTGTGAATAGAAATAAGCTCCCTAGAATGAAGTTGACGCCAAAACAAGAAAACAATCGAATTTGGAAAGAACAGTTTTTTTCATTCACATGTTCAGGCCGTAACCCCAGGGGTCTACAACAATATCATGTGATAGAGAAAAACGTTGTTTGTTTTAGATGCTGCATTGAAAGATTTTTTTGGGGAATTACATTGCTTTCTGGGTTCTTGTTTTAAAAACCTTTTCTCGTTTTTAATCCCTGCAATGCATTATGTTTCGGGTCGTCTTAGCTGCTTTGTCGAAAAATGATGATCAGACTGGAACAAATTGATTTCATTTTTCCTGCTAATACTTGTCGTGTCTGATGGAGAGACGAATCGCCAAAGAAAATTTAATGTTACATTTCGTGGCGGAAATGCGTCACTCACACGGAAATAGCGCTTCTGCAATCACGTTATTCATGCGACGAACAACCTCACCCGGAACTTTATTCTTATAAACGAGCTCAGCATCGGTACAGTAGGTTACGGGTAGCTGACTTACTATAGACGGAATTGGTTTCATGTTTTAGAAACACAAGAGATCTGTTGTTGAGATAAAATGCATGATTCTTAGAAGGCCTGTTGTTCCCTAAATTATGTTAAATGCTAAAAATATGAAAAGCGGATTCTGTTTGGTTTTCAATGTGAGTGGATATCATCAGCAGCCCAGTTTCTCTGCGTGAGTGTTGATTCAAGAGCGTTACAACGCAATTAATAATTGAAACGTTCTGTGTATTTGAACGACCAGGTGTTCCAACATTGAGGATTAGTGTCGTCCTTTGCATCCTTTACTGCTTTAATTAAAGTGCAATTCTCAAAACAGCAAGGGAAATCGTTGATTCACGACAGTATTTATGAAAAATCACGTCCGTTCAAGGACATATGACGACATGGTAGAAGTGAAATTGCTTGAAGCAAATTCCATGTATGTTAATGTAAGGCGTAAAGACGAGAACAAAACGTTTGACTGTGTGACAGGGGCGTGACGAGGTTAGATGGCGCCCGGGACAAGAAATAAGTTTGGCGCCCCCATGTTCGAACTCGAGGTCTTTCGGAAGCAAATGTGTTGTTGAAAAAAATACATGGGACGTGGTTGTGACTTTTCGGCTCCCCCCCAGTCATTTGGCACCCCCATAGTGATTCGGCGCCCGGGGAATTGCACCCCCTTGCCACCACCCCCCGTAACGCCTCTCCTGTGTGACTTGGGAACTTGGCACGGTGTCTATGTGGATATCATTCAGACAATGCCACCTTGGTAAACCCTAGATAGAGGGTTGACGATATTCCTGAAGAGACTGGGCATCAATCAAACCTTGAGTCAAATCTCAAAAGGTTGAGTGCTGCGAGTACTCCGCAGTTACCAAACTCACACGAGTCAGCTAGCAGCAATACTGACGGAAACGTTCCTGACAGTGTTGCCCCTGGGCCCAAACGTTCTACGCGAAGCGCTCACGGGATACCCTACGCCAATGGTGCTCAAAACGTGGCCCGCAAGGCCCTCTGGAGTAGCCCGCGAAGCAATTTTCATTGGAAAGAAAACTTAACACTTTAATCATTTAAGGGAATTTTTTAGAGAATTTTTATTGAGATCATTAATTCTTGTGGCCCGCGAAGGGTTTCTGAAAGACAAATGTGGCCCACGAACCAAAAAGTTTGAGTACCACTGCCCTACACGATACGGTGACGTAATTTCATTCTAGAGGGGGATAATGTCGTGGTATTGTGTTTGGTTCGATGCTGGTGGCCATTTGAAGTTGTGTGTATTGGTAATCTACTGCAGCGTTCATGCTGGTTAGTGACGGGTTCTTTCCTTTACGGTTACAGTTATCAGTTTGACAGTTCATCTCAATCGTTGACCAGCGCGTGGCCAGCGTTCGCTTCGGTGCTACGGTTGGTCTTGAGTTCGACTCTCGGCCGGGTCTTACCAAAACCTTGTAAATAGGCACTGTGGTGCTGTATCCTTCTTAACAGGCGCACGGTGTTCGGACGAGCTGCAGTGACTATCATCCAGAACGCAAAAACGAAACGGAATGAAATTATACCAGACCTTGAACAAACTCAGTCGTGGCGCTACCAAGGCCACTGTATGTGTAAAAGCACCATATAAAATCAAGAAAAATCTGTATCGTTGCAAGTGTGGGTTGCTGTTTCCGCACACTTGAGTTTGTTACTTATAGTCATTTTACTATAGGTTTTCCTATTTATTTAGATTCCGCCTTTAAGTTGTTTAAAACCGAATTCAATGACACAGCGGTCAATGTTATTGTTAGGATACGACAAACATTGTTTATTTTCTAAGCCTTTTCAGTTATTCACAGTTGACTTGTTCCATCGCAAGTAGCTACTACACACATGTTTGTAAGTGCAACTAAGCCTGCATAATTACTAGTGCGTGCATTAGTTCTACAATGGAAAACAATCATACCATAACAAAATAAAGTAACTCTGTGACATTCAGTAAAAATAAGTTTGATAAAGGTTAGCCTTGTTCTCATTGCGTTTCATCAGATGCAGGCCACAATGGAATCAGTGCAGACATATTTAACAAGCACAAGAGTTAGAAATGAATTCCTTACAAACTCTTTATGAAACGTATTCATTTATGTTGAGCTTACAGCGTTCGTCAAATAAGTTTTTTTCTAAATAGTCGCATGTTGAAATGGATGAGTTTGATTTCACCGATGAAATTGAGAGTCTCGAAGCAGAGCTACTTGAGCAAAAGGAGACAAAACGTAAAATTCTACAGAAACTGGATTTATTTGTTCTGGACAATTCGATTCGTGAAACAACAGTCGGTCAATTGCGTGGACACACCCTCCAGAACAAAATCAAGATCTATCAAGAGGCGAAAAAATGCGGATTCGAATACTGCATTGTTGCGTCATTCAATCACATGACCAGGGTCGGCGATACTTTCTGCCAATGGCTGAAAGACAACAATGAGGACCGGACAAAGATGTTCTCGTTTTCAGAATTCACTGAAGGGGTCAAAGATGGAGTTGCTGATATTGAAACACTTCCAGTAGCAATGGAGAAATGCAAGACGTACGGCATTCCCAATGTCATTATTGAAATAGATTTGGCAGACCCAAGATTCAATTGGAATAAATTCACCATCCGGGACTTTTGTCAACTTCTGCACAAACGAATCAACTGGTGTTACAATAATCTTTCATCAGACTCAAAGATTTTGGTCAATTTTCGCGACTTCGCTTTTGCCATGAAAGGTAAGAAAAGCCTTGTTCGCGTTTTGACCGTTACAAAATTCCTGGCAAAGCTCCCCAAACAATGTTTTGGTCTTTGCATCGAAGAAATGGGAAAGTTTCTTCCAGAAGAGGTTGGAGCTTGGTGCGCTACCCTGCGCAAGGTGATGAATGATTGCAGTTGGAATGATGGGAAACTACTCGCGCATGTGCACAAACGCTGGGGTTTCGCTCACGTCACTCAACTGGAATGCCTCATGAACGGGGCTGACGGTATCTGGGCTGGTGTATGTGAGGAGGGGGCGTCGGTGGGGCATGCAAGCTCCACCGTGACGATCATGAACTTGGTTCGAATGGGAAACAAGAAAGTCCTGGAGAAGTATAACTGTCATTACCTGCGTCAAGCTGCCGTCAACATCACTGAAATCACAACAGGTAGACCACCTCACTACCGGGAGCTTATTTATGGGGAAAGGGCTTTGGATCTTTGGCTTCCAGGACAGGAGGATTCGGTTCGAGAATTCGATTTGGCGAAGTTTTTTGGTGAAGAAGCACCCAACCGTATCACCGATGTTTCGTCGTTTGGAATGATAAAAGAAAGGCTGGTGAACTTGTTCGGCGACGATCCGCAGTTTACAGACAAAATGGCTGAAAAAATGAAAGAACTGCTTTTGAATGACATGTCTGGTGGTAGAAAGGAAGAATACATGAGCCCCGTTGGAATAGCTATGCTTTTCGATAGAGCCGGAGGCCAAATAACATCAAAGATGTGTGATGTTGTTGAGGAGATGAAGGTCAATGAGCCTCACGCTCAAAAGTTGATCGACGACGTTAAGAAGATATGGGATGAATGGGATTTGAAAGAAGGAGAGGAGAGCGGTGATAACCGTCTCCGTTTCGATTCTTTTTACAACGGATTCTTATCTCCCTATTTCGGATGTTACCGCTGCGAAGACACAAGGAAGGGATTGCAGGCTCTCGACATGGATAATGACGACCACATTGACTGGTCCGAGTTCGAATTGTATTTGAAGTGGGCGATGCGTCAGTATCCACATCTCGCTGATGCAGATGAGCTTCTGTCGTGCGCGTTCAGGAAAGGTCTCATTCCTGCCATGCAAGACGTTGTTCTGGAAACTGTTGGGACCGAATAACGAAAACTTCACCGCTGACACTCACAATGCACCACCATTTAAACAGCGGCAACTGCAACAGTGTTGAACTGGACTAACAAACTTCATTAAATGCGCAGCACAATGGCAACTATCACTGTAGATAGTGTAAAAACAGTTTGATTCCATTCTTTTGCATGTTCAGACATTTCTAAGCAGCATGTCCTGACGACTTGCTTGACATTCGACCAAACATCGACGGGTTTCTCACCTTGTCTAAGGCAAAAATGCTCACTTACCAAATACTGTTCATCAAACAACAGTCGTTGGTTATTTTTGGTCTAGTACTATTGTGTGAATGCTCTTTACAACTCGCAAACAATTCACAGCTGATATTGCCAGAATAACTTAACCCTTTTTGCTCCATCATTCGCCCTGCCATATTGTGAGCAACTGTCGTGAACACATATTTTTTCATCATGCTGAAAAAACGCAATGCTGCTCTTATGAACCCAAATGTGAAGCTTTTCTCGGTCAAATGGTATTTTTTTCTTAGCTGTGTTATTCATAAACAGCATCAAGAATGCGGGTGAGTTTGATGTGTTCTTTAATTTAATTTGAATGGAAGTTTAGAACGCGGTGAATCTTCTATGACTAAAACAACGAGGGTTTTATTCTTTGTTTTCATGAACTTAAAAAATATACCCGAAATCCAATAAAGTAAATATGGTTGAGTTTCGAAGAGGGGTGAAAACGCTTTTTTCTAAATTTTTCATTTATGCGTCATTGATTGGATTAAACTGAAGTAGATATTCCAATATATGAGAGATGGGTGTAAATTGTATCAGCTTATAGGCTTATGGCATGTATTCTGTGATTCTTCATCAGCTTTACAACCAAGAGATAGCGCGTATACATTTTCTCATTTAATTTTCTTATTGTATTAGGGAAGATGTCGTGCAAGATGACCCCTAAATGGATTAATTAATTAATCATCGGTTCAAGTACCACTAACTCTAGATGGTCAATGAGGGGCTTTAAATATGCGGATTTTCGCCAAGTGCTTTAAACGAAAAACAAGTAAATTGCCACTTAAACGTTTTTCTCAGGCCCTGATGACGTTATCGAAAAATTTCCTTACCTCACCTAGTCTTGGCGCCACACCAAAAAAAAAATCGAACGCGGAAGTACCTGCCCGGATTTTTTAAATCGAAGTCAGGAGACTTTCTGCTTCCTTCGAGGGTTTGAAGACCTCTCTAGCTCTATCGGCCGGAAAGTTATGGCTGAACAAGTTCGGCGCCACAATTGCAACTCTGCGGTCCTTCAAGGGTTAAATGAACCGTTTTCTTTTCTCAATTCAAAGTTTGCGGAAGAACTGTCTTTATATATTTCAGACGTTTAAAACAGGAAAGAAATTGCCCTCAGAAGCGTTGCAAGTAACCGGATTGCATCTAAAATAAGATGGTTGTTATTTTTGCCAACGATATCAACCAAAGTCAGCCGAAGTTAGCGTACTCACCGGCACAATCAGCTGCAATGAAATTGAATTCAGAAAGGCCGAAAACTTGTTTGTAGCCAGAGAGGATATGCAGTGATGCATTTTGGACAACTTGTGTAAAATTCAAGAAGTTTTTCCGCCATTTGTTATGCATAGAAACTTTGCAGTTTAGCTGCGAAGAAAACCGGTCACTTGGCAGCTTTTTGACTTGCCAGTATAGGGTCTCGAATCGTGAGCGGCACTGTCGAGATTGCGACGGGGATGGTCGAAACCTTTGCAGAACCTCTAAAAATTCAATGCGCAATGAAATTGAAACTAACGTTTGTTTTATTCATAACAAATGTCTTTCAGATATAGGCAGGTCAAAAAAATCATTCACATATTGTCACAACAACCAAAATTGCAATTGTCGCCTTCGGCATCATGCATTAGCTAACTTTCTATGATTTTATGCAGTGGCTTCTCTCCGTTATTTCCATTTTCATTGGACATGCTAGCATTTCCCTAGGACAAATAAGCCACACCTATAGTTACAACCGTAACGTTTGAAAATCGCTTCTTCAAATACCCGTTTTTATTGCACAACACGAAATCAGAGGCAAAACAGAATGCAACTTTTAAATTGATCACAATTATATAGTATACAGTACGTAGACAAATATTTGCTTTTCCCCGCACAGTCAAATGTTTGTGACATTAAGACAGGTTACTTTGCAAAAGGGAAACGAAATACTAAAAAAGCAAATATTCCTACATTGGCTGTAAAATCGTGTTCCAACGCAACAGCGAAACCGTGTTTCACTTTCACTGCATGGAAGGACGTTTCTGATTCATCTTCAAAAGCAGGTCAATCCCTCGACGCAACATAACTTTCTGCCAGCATCAAAGCATGACTTCCTGGCTGTCGCAGGCACGCGTCAAACAGTTGAAACAGTCAGCAGTGCGTTTAGGGCGAGTCAAATGAGGCACGTGCCTCGGGTCTACCTTTTTTAAATGCCGTGGGGCCTTCCCTTTTCTTAAAATGACCATTAATACACCAGACCCCGCTTGATAAATTCACCTGCGCACCAAATGTTTTTGGATTTAATAAGCGGTGGATTTTATAACCGGATCGCAAAAATAAAACTTAAACAAACAAAACGTAGAGTACAACACATTTATTAAAACTCATGCGCACCAGCAGAAATTTGGAGTATTGTTATTTGTGTTGGTGGTAATTTCTCTCTGAGGTATCATCTGTTTTGTTTTTTATTGAACAAACAAGTCTACCTCTTTGAAACCCCATTGGTCACGTCCAGTAGCCAAATGCCGCAGACACTCTACGTGAAACACATACTCTTTGCCCGCGCTTAATGTCTGGCAGTGCAGGATGAAAAATGATCACATGGAACGAATACTGGATTTGCAAAGAGGCGTTTTTTTCAATGCTAAGATTCCGTCTTAGTCATGTCGGTGTGCGGATGTGAAAGAAAGTGAATGAGTTGGAAAACCACGAGTGTTCATTACTGCTAGATAAGGTATATATATTTGGTATAATTTTTGCCCTGGAGCAACAGAAGTTTTATTTCAAGCAGCAGTGTATATGGAATCTGAATGTTTTAAGATGAAGCTCTCAGGAGCAGCTGCGTTTAACAATCCATAGTTATTTTGCCTTTCACTTGAATACTTTAAATGTGACCACACTTTTCAAGAAAAACATCAACTTACAAGGCTGTGGCTAACTACCGTGCTGTGATATACTCGACTACAAACAAAAAGCAACCTCGCCGAAATAATGGGAAAAATTTATTATGTAACCATCTTAGCAGCCCCTGCCTTCACCCTATAAGCAACTTCAACCATTTGGATATCCCGTACGTCCCCTTGTTCTTACGTAATACGTGAACGTTCCCTGCCCAAAATGTTCTTGAAAAAACAGCGTTGACTATTGCTTTCCTTTGTGAGTTGGCAAATCCACTGTTTGCTGATTAAGCAGCGACCCTCCTCGAACGCTGAGAGAAGTAAATTGTTTGAATTGATCAGTTCATGTAATTTTTAAACAGTCATTCAAGCGTATTTTTTACAGGCTATATACACGTTTGAACACATAAAACGGATCAGTATCATCAGGACCTTCTCAAGTGCGTGTCAAACGAAACCCCATCGTGAGCCTGTGCGATTTCGTCAAGGTCTACAGCAAATGTGCATCGCCCAATTTATGGTTCTATGTACCTCCAGCAGCGATGAAGACCATACCCCAAATCTGTTGGATTTTGTTAAGGAAGCTACCTTTAAGCCAGAGGCCAACGGCGACATTGAAAGCCAAGGACAAGACATCGAACCCACTTTTCCCTCAAACATTTCGACTAAACATTTGCGAGTAAAACGGCTTCCTCGCGTTGCAGGATGGGCAGTTTTAAGCAACTTATTAAAATCGAATGCATGAATGAAAACTTCACAAGCAAATGTCGAAATAATTGACATTGCAATTACTTTAAAAAATCCACATAATGGTCAAACTGCTGCACGAGCAAATATCATGTGTAGACCAAAACTGTTGTGGAGTAAATGTCAGTTTTAGTCTTTACTAGTTTTAAGCATACAGTACTTACTCATTTCATGCTCGAGTGCTTCGAAGGAATGGTGAATTTGCAGTTTGTTGAGGAACGCAGCTAAGGTGAAGATTTTCAAAATGGTAAGAGTTGTGCTAGCGTGCAAAGTAACGCTGAAATGTGGAATGTTGATATTGCGGTCAAAAACGGATGCTTCCTAAAATGTAAGCCAGGAGATTTGATGATTCTGTGTCGAAAATGTGATCTATTTCTCATCATCGAGTTCAATTGAAAAGGCTTATATCACGAGAAGTGAAATTAATTAATTCTTTGTCGTGTTCGTGCCCAATGCTGCCGACGCTCTTGTGCACGTGGTGCGCGTGTTTTGGTTAATATAATCAGCTGCAAATCTGTTCAAGTGTTCGAATGACTTGCGGTAGGCGACAACCACCACGGCTGGTGACCCTTCACAGTTGAGCTGGTTGCGAGCCTGGTGAACACCCTACCAAAATGGCCACCGTACCCCACTGATTTACGATCTCCCACGTTTTGACAATTCCAGCATATGTGTGGTTAAATATCAATCATTTTCGAAATTTTCCATCAGATGGCTTGTCTCAAGACAAATCTTGTAAGGAAATAATTAACCAGTAGGACAAAGAAAATTTCAAATAAGACGTTTCTCAAAAATGATGAGAATACATAATTTCATCTTTATTATTTGAAAGGTTCTGCAATGTTTTGAATTTTCGGGGGGCAAATGCCCCAAATGTCCCCCCTGTTTGCCCGCCTGCTTGAAGGATAATTCTAAAAATTGATTGATCACACCGCAAGCAAAAATCCTCTTTTGATGTAATATAGCCATGCTACATATTTGAAATATACAAAAGTTTCTGTTATGATGATGAATCCAGTCACTGATCGTTGTCTAGCTTTGTGTCAATATCAGCTGAAAAGATTTCGGATCAGGCAAATTCAAGTTTATTCGTCACGTTTTTGACTTGTTTACTAAAAATTGATCCCGCTGTAAAAATTAAGTTCGAAATTATGAATCACAAAATTCTGCATCGCATGGAGTTGCCCAAAATCCAGTCAGTTTCGGATCAAATACAATCACATTTTGCAAAAATTAACTCTAGAAAATTTGAATCAAAAAGGTCAGGACTTTGTAATAACTTACGATCACAAAAATCAAAATGTTTATCAACTCATCAAAACAAAGATTATTCTGACCATTACAAAGGTTCGGTTGAATGTTGTCGTATCTCATTTAAATGATGCTGATTGGCTTTTTGAAAGCAGTTTTAAAAAAGTATGCCTGGGATCAGAGACCGAGTTTAAGGGGGACGGGAGACATGTCTCCCCCAACTTTTGGACTGGTGGAGACATAATATCTTTTGTCTGCCCCAATATTTTGTGATAAAACATGATGTAGTTGTGTGAATTTCATGGTTACATTACTGTTGCAAACGTTTCCCCAGCATAAAGCCAGGGAATAAATAGGAAAAACGAACATTATCACTGGATTATGTGTGGACACAGTACACAGATTGACTAGGTAAACTGAA
>JGI24158J21664_10004945_pt1 | contig 17292 bp, 8 predicted proteins | sample Ectturendosymbi3_FD_21664 | JGI IMG/M metagenome (IMG submission 21664)
GCTAAAGGCACTGCAGATCGTAGAATTATCTCACAGCCACGCTACATGGTTGTTGGTCGATACCAAAAGCAAAATACCTTTGTTAAATCACCACAACAGAATTGAAACAACAGTTTCTACCTATGCTCGTAAAAGGCATCACAAGCGTTTGCGAATTGCTAGTGCAGTGGTTCTTAACCTTTTTTACATATCTTACCCTTTCATCGAACAAGATTACCAAATTTACACCCAATGGTGATCATTTATTGAAAATGCGAAATTAACAAACTCTTCCTGTTTAGAATGATTCATAAGAATTTACATTGGCTGCAATTTATGGTTCAGTAAATTTACCCCCAGGGGTAAATTTACCCAGGTTAAGAACTACTGTGCTAGTGTATCATCTAACATATTCGAGGCAGTGGTAGTAAACAAAGCTTAGCCGACATATCACTAACTTCACAGATAATTGCGCAAGGTACAGACAGATGCCGCCGTAGAAATTTTAAATGAGAGAATGGACAGGGACAGATGCTCTTGGAGCAACCCATGCATGCTTATTTGGCCAACTAAGCACGTGACATCTCTCACTCTCTTACAAGCAAACCATCATGGCAAGCGGAATCGTAGCGATAGCACGAATACACCGGCGGACAGTTAAAAGGGTTATTAACTCCCGCGCCGGCCACTACAGTGGCCGGTAAACCTTTGATCAGCCTAACTCCTGAACAAACAAATGCAATCACGGGGGTCCTCTTGGAGCGGAGGACCCGGAACAATTGCCCTCGTTTCCCCCCTTTATCCGGCCCTGATCCTATATCAATATTTTAGGAATTACATTGAACGCTATCGTCTTTCGACGAGAATACACGGTAAAGTGATTTGCATAGGTAACTATCAACTCCACCCAAGACGGGAATGTGGTGCAAAGATGTTGATAAACTCGCTGCTGTTTCCGTTACTTTTGGCAAAAGTAGCGGTGCTGCCGTTTTCCCACTTCTGATCGCAACCTCATCTCACTATTCGAAGAACTTTTCGTCCCAAACGCTTCGAACCGCAAATTTCCTGTCAGCTGGTCAGAACAAATCTAACTCGTGTTCGTTTATAGTGTATTTTACATAAGTAATGAAGCTTTTTTGCGATCACAGCGTCACAACAAAATGTCATCGCACAGCTCCTTTTTGACGAACCGTTTCAAATAAAAGTATAACGCTACGAACCTTACGATTCTCAAGAGACCATTGCAGTAGGCGTGGTGACTCATAATTCTACCCAGTCAAATGAAATGCCCCGATGTGATTCTCATGGGCATGAACCAGCTGGCAGCTGCCTCAGTAACAAAGCATGGCAGAGCCTTCAGCTAGGCAAGAAAATCACTTAATTCATTCTTAATTCTCACAACACAGTCGGCTGTTAGTTTGAGATAAGACAATTTACGAAAGAAGCGAATGTAAACGAAAGAGGTGTTTCACTAAGGACGCTAAATGCGGGAACAGTGGATATGAATGCGAACGAGGTTGCTTATGTAAAAGAGCGACGCATGATACGAGTTGCAAACACAAAAAATGGATGTCAGCCTGAACAGTGACAAGGCCAGGTAACAAAAACATCATTTATGGTCAGCTGACTTTGATGACCTCCGGGTCTTTTCGTTGGCCATGCAAAATAAACAAGCATTGTCTGTCTGTCTTACCCTTTGGGTCTCATATTTGAGGCGTAACATTTGTTTATTCTATTTGGCGCAGACAAAATATTCGATTTACTGGAAAGAAAAGTTTCATCTAATAAGCAATGGTTCAAAATGAGGGGATGCTGATTCTCAAACGCAAAAACAACTGTTACACAACGTTCCGTGAATTGGCATCACTGATAATTTTGTTCTTAGCACCACGTCGTCGTGCAATTGCACTTGGCAACAAAGCATAAGTACTGACAACGCAAAGTCGTATAAAACGTAAAAATACTGCATCATTGACAGCGATGATCAAAGGTACCAGAAACATAAATGTCTGACGGAGATAGTGAATTGAGCAGCAAATACAACGCGTGAATATCCGAGAGAAAAGCGAAACTGTACAGAAGAGGGAAATGACTGCGCATAAGACAATTCAGGTAACGCTTCAAGCACGTATCGTACACGATTTTTTTTGCAAACAAACAATATAGGCAAAAGTTTACAGTGACAAACAGGTACTGGGGAAACAGCACTGACTTCTTGCCTTTCAACGGGCAGGCTTGAGAAACCAGTCGTCTCAAAGTCAACTTGATCTCTAATGAGCAAAGTTTCAAGCATTTGATGAACTGCTGACAGCCCTGAAAAATGCAATGAACGCAAGTTGAGGAACTAAAGTTTTTAAGCTAATTGCGCTGCACAAGAGATAGTTTCAAACGACTGAGCACTCAAAAATACTGACTGCCATTTTGTTTTTTGCACACAAATAATTCTAAAGCAGACGTCTTCAAATAAAAACGAGCGGAGCCTGAACCGTTCCGAATTCACGTTAGCAGAACCCACAATGTAGGTTCAACTGTATCGAAAAGATGCAAGCAAACCGATGGCACTTGATAGGTACCTCCGATTTATACGCTTGCATGACGTTGGAATGGGTCCGCGGTGGTGACACTCAACCCCTACAAAAGTGCAAAAATCCGTTTACCATGTTCGATATGAAGCAGACCATGCTTCTATTGATTGTGAGAGCAACTTGTGTTTGACGCGTCAATATCGTTTTAACGGACCTTATTCACATGAATTCTGATTCTGCGTTGGCAATTTCCCCACTATTTCCACTCACTCACAGTCATTATTTTTTGTTTCTCTTTAGTCAAAAGTTGGTACACCAAAAATGACCGATGACCAAAAATTACTGAAGCAAGCGGTCTCTGTTCTTCACAGTCCACACTCGCACTGAATCTGTCAACACGTCCTGCATTCCACAGGAAGCGTGTCTCAATCCCAGAGGTGGAACAAATTTCATAGTGGATACGCGAAATCTTTGCTGGACCCCAGCAGATTACGAAGAGAGCCAAACCAGCATAAGCTCAAGGTACACTATACACCGAAAGTTTGTATAACGTTCGCCAAAAATCAAGGCCATATTTATTCTCCACTGAAAACTACAGCATGCCGGCGGCTGCAGGACGGCACCATTACGAGACAAACACACTTTGCAGTCAGTATCAGCGCTTCGATCGACTCTTCCAACATTTGCAAGTGGTGTGTTTGAGATCACAATATTTCATCATAAGATCAACAAGTTGTGCTAATCATTGAACAAAGCAAGAAGTTGCAAGGGCGGGATTAGAAGCACACAGAAGATAACGGGTCGAAAAGCAAAACCAAGACATATGGATGGATTTATGCGGGAACGCATAACATCGCTAGACAGAAACCAATGACTAATAAATAAAACCAATCATTTTTGGGTTCAACAGTCCTAGTCTATGACGCAAATCCATAAATACTGCAAATAGAAAAACGTGCGGTTTCAAATTGAGAAATGCTGTTACTTTGCCTGTTACATGCAATAAAAGATTGCAGGCGAGCAAAGTGATTTCGATGAGGACGGCAATACATTTGCAATTTCCGAAAATCTTGAAAAATTTAATAATCTTGGCCCAATCATTTCACGATTTTGGGAGAACAACTACCGCTTAGACCCGACCTATCAGTGCGTGAAAGTACTACTTGAAAAAACTCCAAATAATCAACACATACCGCTCGATATAGAAAATGAAAAGAATTAGACTTACCCAACCAGGGGTTGCAAGTGAGGCGAACCGATACTAGAGCTAGGTTTTCGTTTAGTTGAAGACTCAAAGCCACTAACGAAGTCAACTGCATGAAAAATGGTAGAAATCAGGTTGTTTATGTGCAACACATGGCTACCGGCACAGCCAAAAGAAAAGCATTTCGAAAAATGTAGAGACACCAAAAACGCATTCCTTTGCCACGAATATAATCAAGGACGTCGAAGACCAGAGGGGCAGGTCGAGTTTTGACGATACCAATTGTTACAAACAGGCCCGTTGCTAGATTATAAGGTTTGGGGAGGATATATTTTTAGGGGTGGCAAGATTGTTTTTATTTATATGTTTAAAATAAAATTTTCTGGGCACAACGAAATTTGGGGGGCACTGCTCCCGAATGCCCCCCGTGGCTACGGGCATCGTTATGAACGAAGTGGTTAAGATCTGTGAGTCATTTTCTGAGTTACAGTGTGTATTGTTACGTTTTTTCGTATTTCTACGCCACATTTTCACGCCCAAATATTTTGATTGTTTAAGTTTTCAATGAAGAAATGTAGGTATATGAAGATGATCCTCGTTCTTAACGTTCTGACACAATTTTGAGCTAAAAAATGGACAAAACAACTCTCCGTTCTTGAGTTTGGTATTAGTAGAATATAAATATACCACTGTTGCTGATTATAAAAAATTACTTCCATCTTCATTACCCCTTTCAAATAGGCGGGGTTGGCAATAACTCCAACATTGGGCATTCCTGAGCATCATCCAAAATGTTTCTGTAAGTTTCATAGACCCCCTTTTGCTCATTGTTTAACTATCTTGTCAATCCCAAAATGCATCTAGGCAACACTCATGGCAAGGAATGAAGAAAGCTGAGGTTTGTTCTCCCCCCCAGACGCTTTTCACAAAAAAGAAGATCACACTGTTCCATATGACATCACCACTGTTGCATAGTCACAATGGTTAATTTGCTATCAAAAACGAACAAACAAAAATGATACTTAAGTAGACATAGTAATCAACAAGACTTCCACAACACTTAAACCAAGACCTTACATTTGTCTTCTTCGTCTCTCAGCACACCAATGACATAACATGAAATGCTGAAACCAAATACCTGAAAAAAGAACCAGGTTGCAGTCAGACATTATGAACATCGCTGCACCACTGCAAACATTTTGTTTCTGTTATTTCCACTTTTCACTCAGAGCATTGAAAGCTTCTAAACCTTTTCAAAATTCTTATTTTCTTAGGCGGTGTTTTTCAACCGGGGTTCCACGGAACCTCAGGGTTCTGCTGGTGGCTGCCAAGGGTTCCGCAGAAACAGACCAAAATTGCCTGGATGAAATTCGCAACCACAGTTCTAAGCGGTTTTAGCAATACCAATGTTTCACCATATCCTTGCTACTATGAATCGCATTGAAAACTCTGCTTATCAACTGCTTTGACTTAATGCTCCCTTGGTGCTACGGAACCTTTTACCATAGGGATCTATGAGTAATGCAAACATTTGCAGAAGGTTCTGCTGCAGCAAAAAAGTTGAAAAACGCTGTTCTAAGGTCTATCACCAGCAAGTATTAAATAGTAAAGGTTTTCAGCAAAGCACAAAATTTTCTGAAATCATAAAAGGCAGCCACAGAAGAAGGAACCTCCAAATTGGTCTTATTTTGAAACTCTGATCACATAATTTATGACAGTATTTTTGGAAATTATTCTTTCAATGATTCACCATCCTCACATTAATTTTGAAAGAGTAGGCACAAAGCTTTCGACTTGCTGAGGCGTACATTTTTAAATCAAAGTTTTGAATGTAATAAATCACAGCAGCAGATATCAAAGCAACATCCAATACACATAAATGAAAAAACTCTGATACACATCAGGTCTGGATCAACTACAACAAAGCTAAGCTAAAAAGGTGCGCTCATTGCATTTTGACAGTGAAAAACATTAAAACAATGCATACCAGTTTAATACTTACTGAAAGCAGCATTTGCACAGACGACAATCCTATTTCAAAATACTCATAATCAAATATGCAGTACCATGGTGTGACCATGGTGGCTTCAGTTGGTACAGTGACAGTGGCATTGAAGCAATGGACTCTGAACCACGAGAAGGAATCTGTCAGGCCAAGGTTTAAAGCTATCATATGTTTGTTCTGCAAAACAAAGATTAGAAGAGCTGTCAACATCCAACTGTGGTACCAGTTCATACTTCACATTTAACAAATTTACATTTCTATATGTCTCATAGTTTACATCTAAATAATTGCAAAGAACAATCCTTACCAAGACTGGTATCAGAAGCAAAGCAGCTGTTTGATCTAATAATATCTGTATGAGAATGAAGCCGGACTCCAGATAGCATGCACAAGCACAAACAACCTAAGGACATCAGCATGCTTTTTTGTACAGTTTTGAAATGATGAGAAATTACCGTAACACTGCTGTGATATCTTGGACTTCCAACCATCAGACACAGGTTGCTTTATGTTCATGCAAGTTGACTGTGGGAAGTTTTAAATATTTGCTGCTTAGTTAATTCAGCAGTCACAGTTAATACAGTTTGCAAAGATGTTACTATCACCAAGTAAGAAAGAGCTATCTTTCATGTATGCAACCTGTAGTATTGTCAATTTTATTTCTTATTGAACTTATTATAGGAGTAAACTTTGAAACGTAATAATAGGTTTGTAATTGGCTGCACTAAAACCTATGAGCTACAACAAGAAATTCTATAATTAAAATGTCATTATTCTGTTAATGGATAGAGACAACCAGTAAGATTCAACAAATGAGGGATTTAACATGTTCACTGCTGGTGTACGAATATATCATACCTAAAAATCACGCCTTGAGCTGCTAATTTTGCACCACTTCAAAACTCCATAACTCGCCAGTCGATTGTGCTAGAGAGTTATTCAAAATCTCAAGACTTGGCAAGTCTTTAAGTCTGCAATAAAAAAAAATTTGTCTTGTGTTTCATTTTTTTGCGAGTGACGTCATAAGCGAGGTAGATTTTTGGCCATTTTGGCTCATGTTACCTGGCCTAGGGCCCAACTGCTACATGGAAGTATTTTTCTTAAGTTTTATTGGAAATTAGGCTAAAATCTGAGTATTTTGAGCCTTTGATCAACTTTCTAGGGTTCCGATTCAAAGGCTATGGTCTAAAAATAAACAATTAAGTAATCTAATTAGATAATTAATTTGTTGCTTTCAGATAATAACTTTTGAACCTGAAACCCCAGCAAGTTATCCAAAGTCTCAAAAGAGTTAGATTTTACCCCAGTTTCCAACGAAAACTTGAGCAAAATAATAACATCTAGCGGAGGGGTTCACAACTGGTGGGTCGCAACCCCAAGTGGTATGGAGAGAAGTGGCTGTGGGGCCACAAACAGTAATCTCAATAGTTTGCTGAAGTCTCAGATTTTTAAAACTGCGCATATCAACATTTTGCGTTATTTCAGCAAAAGTGAAACACGGTCAGATCTTTGTGAAGTTGACATTAATTATTGTAATTCCTATCTGGTTTCTTCCATACAGTTTCAATTGACCTTGGTATGGAAACATGCAAGCACCAGAAATAGAAAGTTCTCTGCCTAGTGATGATGACATTATGACAGCTGTGTTCCCTCAGATGCGCAACTGTGAGGTATACCACCAGACCATTTCAGCAGCGAAATCTCATTCTCGCGTACTTGCAGCATTCCAAATTTAATATCTTATATATATCACAAAGCCCTTTTTATCACTTGAAACACTATACTCGTTGAGTGTCTACATGGTTGCACAATTGCACATGAACTGAAACAAACATTTGTGCAGTGTAAAATTTTCTTCGAGGAACACTGTATGTCAGCCTTGTGAACATCTGACCTACTGTGAATACTTGCCAGCTGAAATTCCAACAAAGCAAAACCGAACTTTTATTGTTATTGTTCTGTATTGCATTTGTTCTTTTTTATTCATTATGATTTGAGCTCGTGATTCCAGCACAAAGTAGGGTATAGTTGACAGATGCCTGGATCTTAACAGCAGGCCTAACAAGTGATACTGATGCATAAAAGTAACTTTCTAACATGGTGTAATTTGCAGTCAATACGCATCAAACAAACTGTTGCATCCTAAAGATATTGCTCTTGCATTTCCTACAATCAAAACTCAACGTAACGATCATGCATTCACTTTCTGAATGGAATGGATATTTTATTCATGTCTGAGTATATTTGCAATAGTGAAATTATTCTTCAGCACGTGACTGGTTCTCTGAAAACTCTCTCACGCAGTTTTGGTGTTCAACCCAGTAATCATATTCAGGCCTAACTACGCTCAACATTTCTTGTCTGCTTCCATCCATTTCCACCTACATCTGTGAGCAAGGTGGATATTAGGGGAGGTGAACGGAAGAGAGTCACTTTGTGAGTTTCACACTTAGTTTCTGTCTGTTTTTTTCAAACACAGACCAATCTTTTTTATGACCAAAAAAAGTAAGTAAATTCGGTCATAATCTCCAAACAGGCAGACTAGTGAATATTTTAGCAAGTTTTAATGCTACCAGTATTGCGGTATTATAAGACAAATGAACGAAAGATCTCAGCTTCAGTTAAAAAACTTATGAACCACTCTAGAGCCAAATTGAATAAGATCTGAAGCAAGTCATATTTTTCAAAACAAAGCAACAATCAAGCAGATTAAGGTGGTACTTCTGGCGATTTACTTTTATTATTTAGCTGACATTTCAATAACAACCAACAAGTAAAGCAACCATCCTGTGCAAACATGCTGAGAAGGGACCATAAACAACTGTTTTGGGGCACCTTTCTTTTAGAGAGTTTCAGGCTCCTAAATTTTAATATCCACCCCTGTCTGTGAGGCTGGATTTTCAACCCTTGTGCACATTAAACAAAAGTCAAGGAATAGACTGCGCGTTGAGAATGACATGAGATTAGTTTTCACCAACACGTCCTCAAGAATTTCAATAATATTTGCATAGGTGCAAGCTCAGTTGTCCCACTAATTAGCGTATGTGCAGTTGTTTTGCATAAGCATGTAAACACATTGAATCTAACATGTGAAATAATAGTGCATTCTTATCAGGTTGGTTGTTATTTGAACACCTTTTGAGCTGCAGGTAATGGCTAGGGCCAAGTGCTTATATACTATTTTCGAATGGGGTCGCGAGATCAAAAAGGTTGGGAACCACTGATCTAGCGGTTTCAGCCCAGGGCCAGATGAAGTGGGTCAAAAGGCCTAAAACTACTCCACTTATGGTGTCACTCACAAAAAATGCGAAACCTAAAACCAAAAAATTTTTTTTCATTGCAGACTCCAAGACTTGGTGAGTTTTTTTAGGGTTTGAACAGCTCTCTAGCACAATCAGCAGAGGAGTTATGCTGTCGCTAAGACACGTGCAAACTGCTTGTTTTAGGTTGAAATCATACTGGCTATGACAGTGTGTTTCAAATATCAATAGCAAAAAAATGAATCATGCCCATTCGCAAGCAGTCATCTGCTTACCACGCAAAAACCTGCAAGTGAATGTTACGTCATAGAGTGATTTATCAGAACAATTGCATGTTCTGATTATTATGCACTACTAGATGTAATCAGAGGGCTCCATGCCATAAGGAAAAGGACAGAGATTTTGCGTTAACCAATCAGAGACGCAGTAGCAACTTTGGTTTACGAACACTCCATGCAGAACAATAGCATAGCAACTTTTGTGAGCACATATTGCTGATGTAAATCAGTGGAATTTTACAGCATACAATACATCAGCAAAATTGGCCAATGTATACTGATATGTCCATCAGTAATGGAGTCTCAAAACCCATTTGTGTAAGTGTCAGTATAGAAAGGTTTCAGGTTTCTTTTCAGTCTCAGTCTCAAAGACAGGTCTCAGTCACAAGCCTATTGCCTCAAGTCTTTGAATACTGCAAGAATACAGTTTGGTGAAACTTCTGTAGTTTAACATGCTTTTTGTCTGCTTTGCAGACAAGAAACAATGAAAGCGGGTGCGAAAATGCCAGAAATTGTAAAAAATTTCAACTTCCAAGTGGTAATGACATTTTTTGGATAAGTTTTTAAAAAATCTTGATATAATCCACAAATTTTCAAGTCTTGAGTCTCAGTTTCAGATTTTTTGACTAAGTCTCAGTTTCGAAGTTTTTACCAGATATCAGTCTCGAAGTTTAGGTCTTGATTACATCTTTGCTGATGCATCAGTCAAGCTCTAACTGAAATTACAATGATATCTAGGTACCATTAGTGCTTTTGTTTGATAAGTAATAGACAAGCAACTTGTTCACAGACAACTTGGACTCACTGCAATACCATAACTGCAAACAAAAATAAAGCCAGAAGTTTAAGCTACATGCAACTCACTACATCCAGCACTCCAATACCAAAGTAGAAAAATATGATGAAGATATTCCATCCCATCCAAATCAGTGTCCATGTTGAATACTAAATCACAAAAAGAAGATAAATTTTAAAGCAGTGTTATCTGCTGTGTACTGCTTAAAAGGCAGATAATGACAAACCATGGAGTAACACAAAAAAACTTTTAAAAATGTACTAGCACAGCTCTTACATACCATAGCCACTAATCTTGGCTTATTCCTGCATGTTCCAAACAATCCAATTGTAACAGCAATGATCTGACAAAAGTTGGCCACAATTGCAGTCCACTGAAACCCAAGGAAATCAAAAGTTTGGCGAAAGGAAATGGTTATCTGAAATAATAACATACTTATAGACTATGCAGGTAAGGCCAGTGTAAATAAGTATTCCCATGGAATGCAAAAGCTGAATGGAAAAGATAAGTGACATTCACACAAATTATTTTTCACTGCATAGCAGTCACACAATATACTGGAATATACTTAATGTAAGATCAGAAAGCAAAACATATAAAACTCAACAACATCATTTTGATCTTTGTGATATCATCAGTGCAGAACATATTTTGTATGTTTTTTTGCTTTGATATGTATATAGATATATGCATATGATAGAACATGTGGATTTTTGAAGAATCAGCTGCTTTAGAGTGCTCAGCAATAGAGCTTTTTACATATAGAGTTGTGAGCCGTGATCAAGCCAGCCTTATGTTGATTTTTGGTTTCATGTACAGTATATATGCAATTGCCAGGTGCATTGATAACTGGAAAATAATTATGCATGATGCATAAGAGCAAAGTAAGTTTGAATGAAAGTTCAGCTGAATTCTTGTTGCTGTACACGAAGAAACAAAGCGCAAAAAAGATATAGTATAACAAACTCTTCAAAATTAAAAATTACTACTTATTAGATGGCCACCCTCTACACATTAAGTAAAAAAAATCATAAAAATCTGATTTAAATCAAAAAAATCAGATGTAAATTTTTTAAATCAGATTTATTTCATTTTTTTAACACTTTGGCATCCGGCTGAAAAAAGCTGCCATCGGTTGAGAGACGGTGTACAATATATTTGCACTTCACTTTTCCAAAGCCAACTGTTGAGAGCCGGGCCCTATGGTTTCCTCTGCAAGGTACGAATATCTCGGTACTAAGTCTCTAGCAATCAGAAAAAGGCATTTGTCATGTGATTCAGCGTTTGGTGTGGTCAGGAGAGCATTTCTAAAACCCTAAAACTTTTCAGGCAAAAAAATAAAAAACCCTAAAACTTTTCAAGCAAATCAACTTTTTGAGTTACTCTATTTTTTATCATATGTCCTCTGCTAGGCGTGGGCTAGCCATTATGTTCAAACTAATAGCCTATGGCGCAATCACTTATTGCGTACCAGGCAACCACTCTTTTTGTCCTTGGTTGTTTCCCACGAAAATTTCCACAAATGTTGTGCATACTTACAGGCATCAGCCCTGAAAATTTCAGGAATATCGAGCCAGAACTTTTCGAGTTATACAATTTTTTATCAATTGTTATGTGCTAGGCATTTAAGTTACATGATTTCTATCAAGCGTCATGTGCTCAGCGCAGGCTACGCCATTTTGTTCAAGCTAGTACGGAGCAATCACTTGGTGCATACCAGGTAGCTACCTTTTATGTGCTTGGTCGTTTCCAACAAAAATTTTCACAAATGTTGTGCATACCTACATGCATCATCCCTGACAATTTCAGGTAAATCGAACCAGAACTTTTGGAGTTGCGCAATTTTTTGTCAAACGTCATGTGCTAGGTCATTTTTTCAAATATTTAGTTGGTGGCTAGAACGCGACAACTATTTTGTACATGGTGCTTTGTAGGAAAAATTTACTTTTTGGGTAAAGTTTGTTATTTTTTCAAGGCCAGTTACTGCTCAGTGAAATTTTGGGCGATGCACAAAAAGGTTGCTATGGGCTGATTTCAAATTGCCTGTTTGCCGAAGCCATTTGTGAACACATGCCATTGCAATAGTTTCTTCTAGAGTTGGTAAACATTATGTAAAAGTTTCCTATTTGGTTTGGTGGAAGACAAATATTTTTCTCAAAGGCAAGTAACTTTTTCAGCCACGTGTTCCAAGGTTTTCTGACGGCACAAATTTTCCAATCATGTGTCCTTTTTTTGCGACGGTACCAAAATTTTCCAGTCACATGTTTTGCAGTTCTTTTTTTTCCGACGGCACCAACATTTTCCAGCCACGTGTTCTGCAGTTGTTTTTTCCGACAGCACCAAAATTTTCCAGTCACGTGTTTTGCAGTTCTTTTTTTCTGACAGCACCAAAATTTTCGTACATGCATCATCCCTGAAATTTTCGTACATGCATCAGCTTTGTGTTCTGCAGTTGTTTTTTTCTGTCGGCACCAAAATTTTCCAGTCACGTGTTCTGCACGTCTTTTTTCCGATGGCACCAAAATTTTCCAGTCACTTGTTCTGCAGTTCTTTTTTTCCGACGGAACAAATTTTCCAGTCATGTGTTCTGTAGCTCTTTTTTTCCGATGGCACCAAAGTTGCAGCCACACTGGGGGGGATTCAAGCTATCTTATTTCAACCACATGTGACGTGGTTCTTTTTTCTGCAGCGTTGTGTTCAGCGGTTCTTCAAAAACATTCATTCCTGGCGGATTCCAAATATCATGCAATTGCAATGTGCATAAATAATAATTAGCCACGACGTTTCTTACAGAGTTACAACGTATGCTGATGTTATTTTCATGGACGATGATTCTGACCTGAGTGACTTCAAGCTTAGTGATGATCCCAGCCGGTCAGATTCCGCAGGTGATTCCAACGATGATGCACCAACCAGGTTGGGCTTACCCTGCTGGAACATTGACGTGCACCACAACATGTCGAAGAGTCTCAAGGAGGCGGTAACATCATTCCTTACGTCAAAGAATATGTCTCGTTGGCATACTCTGTACATGGACAACTTCTATAACAGTGTACATGGCTATGGAGGAGGTCAGCAAACCCACATGCATTGTTGATTACAACAAGCATATGTCAGGTGTGGATGGGCTGGATCAGATGATTTCGTGCTACCCCAAGCAAAGGTGGGTGGCCATGCTGACATGATTGACAGTGTGCTTGCGCTATGGTGCATAACTTCGTACATACTTGTTTGTTTGAAGCGTAAATTTTTATAAAAATGGTAACAGCCTAAGCAAGCATGTCCTGGAAATTCTAGCGAAATTGAGCCTAAATTTTTGAGTTGTTTACCTTTGCGCCAAGCACCTAAATGCGCGTGTGTCGCATTTCTTCGCAAACGTCCTAGCCTATCGACGATCAGCTGATGGAAACCGCTGTAGCTTTTTTTCTGCTTGTTTGCTGCACCTGAAACCAAAGACGATGCTGCTACAAGGTGATAACAACATCTTCTGTGTTTTTCATATTTTTCCTGAAACTAGAATAGAAGCGGTGCTGCTTTGTTTCAACAGTTGCGAGCAGACAAGCAAACGTGGGTGGCCATGCTGATTTGATTGACAGTGTGCTTGTGCTGCAGCGCGTAACTTGCGTACTTGTTTGTTTGAAGCGTAAATTTTTATAAAAATGGTAACAGCCTAAGCAAGCACGTCCTGGAAATTCTAGCGAAATTGAGCCTAACTTTTCTGAGTTGTTTACCTTTGTGCTAAGCATCTAGATGCCCGTGCGTTGCATGTCTTCGCAACAGTCCTAGCCTATCGGCGACCAGCTGACGGAAACCGCTATAGTTTTTTTCTGCTTGTTTGCTGTACCTGAAACTAAAGACGATGCTTCTACAAGGTGATAACAACATCTTCTGTGCTTTTCAGATTTTTCCTGAAACTAGAACAGAAGTGGTGCTGTTTTGTTTCAGCAGTCAAGAGCTGACAACTGTCCTCTGTTCGGGCGATGTCTAAATACATTTGTGTTTCGGTTGTTTTCGCGTACTGGACTTTGTCCAAATACGTTTCGTTTGCAGTGTGTGCAGCAAAAATATACTGAATCTTGAAATTCATGAACGAAGTGCTGTTGCAAAATTTATGCGAATCGAGCCTAGGCATAGCGATTGTTAGAGCCTCGGAGCGCACATGCGATTGCGTACTTAGTCGAAAAGCAGAAAATCCTTCCTAGTCTGAGGTGTTACATAAATAGTTGTAACTTTTTTACCTCTGAAAATTATTACTCGAAACTTCACAGGATGCTTGAAAATAGGTCTAGCAACATATTCTGTGAGTTTGGAATTTTTGCAATGCTTTGAATAAACGCAATGAACCTTCAAAGTAAAAAAACAACAAATCCACCACAGTTTTCACCCAAAACACCCATCTAAACAAGGTGTAAACTTTTTTTGGTTTTGTTCATCAGAAACTAGACGATCTGCCGAACATTTCATATGTAGGAAGTTTTTTCTAGCGTGCATGGTTTTCCCAGCACAGCACAGCCTTTTCAAACAGCACGTTGCTGGTTCAAGCGTCACGCACAAAACCATACCAGCAGTATAGTGATAGAGCCAAGTACGAATATATCGTACGTCGGCTCTCAAAGTGTTAACCATGATTTTTATCAACCCTACACTGGTAGCCACTACCAAACCTGAATCATAAACCTTAACACTCACCCCTAAACTTTTAAGACAGTGACTAGATAGCTGGCAACGGCTATGCAGGGTCAAGTGCTAGGTGGCCAGCACCGGCTACACAGGGTGAACTACTAGGTAGTCAGCAATATAAAAACCAAAACCTTAGCAAAGTGTAGAGTGAGATCACCTACCCGCAGCGAATGGCATTACACACACAACAGTGCTGAAAGTGAAACTGAAATCTACCTTGCCTCTGACTATGGCTACACAAGCTGAGTTGTGCAGTTGTGACACTAATGATTTATAGTCACATGACTAAGGGCATAGTTGTGTATTAGTTGCAGTTAAGGCTCAGGATTGCATAGTTTTAATGCATTGAAAGTTGGTTAATATAGAAATGTTAACTTTTCATTTAAAAAGCAATAAAATCAACTGAAATATAATAAAATGCAATAATTGGGAGCTATATTAGTGTAGTTCAATCGACTAAAGAAAATTGAACATGCTAACCTATGCAACTGTAAACCTGTATTAAACCTTATTTACACAGAACTCATAACACATAAACCTAAAACCGTGAACTTAAAACTCTAAACATAAAACCCTAAACCTGCACACCCTAAACCTAAAACAGTAAACCTAAACCTGAAACAAAAGCAAAAACCCTAACTACAGCTAAATCTTGAAAGGTAAAAGTGTAAATCAATGCTTGTTGAAATGAACTGAAGATGAGCAAGGAGTTGCTAGGTGTAATCCTTTGTTTTGTCAAATAATTGTGCATACAGCTTTTTACGGCAAATCCTTGAAGCATGAAAACAAAAGAAAAGGTTACACATGGCCACTCCTGGTTCATCATGATCAGTGGAAGATGCTAAAATTCTTAACCTAGCACTGCAATCCGTGCACCCTCATAAAGAATATCTGAAACTCGAGCATAGTTCAAACACGACCTCCAAGACCATAACTCTACTACTGTATGTTAACCCTACTATGATATAAAGTCTGAACCTGCTTTCTTTTTATGGTGACTAATCCTAACCATGCACTAAATCATGTGGGTGCCAGCTACCTAGACACTTCCAACTTTCAAACCTAAATCCTAAACCAAACCACTTAAACCTAAAGCACAAGCGTAAACCTAAACAAACTGTGAATGTGAAGACAACAGTTGGAATACTTTGAAAAAAATAAATAAAAAAGTGGTCCCATGAATTGAAACATGCAACCATAACTACCAAAACGAAAGTTGCCAAGGTGACTGAGAGCTGAACCAAAAACCATTGACACAGCATACGTAAACGCTTCCGCTGCATGCGGCTTGAGTGGCAAACTCAATGTTTTATTCAAACCGTGTCATGCGAGGCAGTTCCATAGCTACTTCCTTTTGTAACTAAATGACTTAAAAAAACAAAGTCAATTCAGCCAGGATGTCCAAAAATATACATTTAATGAATACTGTTACAATGAGTTATAATTAGGGCAACCAAAAGTCGATAAAGTCAAAATTTTTCTGCCGTTTCTAAAGTTTATGAAATGTCCACAAACCAAATTTCACACTCATACCATGAGGGAATCTAAGTTATTAGGCCAAAAAAAGTGAAAATTTGTCATTAGGTCAAAAATTTCTTTTTTTCTCTTTATCGATATTTTACTGAAACTACAACAACCAATATTGATATGCTTTTGCAAGTTTCATTGCAATTTTATAGGCTAATAATAATGGTTTTGTTGCGATTTCTGACGTAATATTGTTGTTTTGCCCACTACTGGACGATTTAATATTATGTATGATAGGTGTGGTAGGCGAGAAATGTGGTCTTACACCACTTGTTCTAGTAAATGCCCAATCCATTATGCATATAATGTTTCAGCTTTATGATGTTCTCAGGCTTGACTCTACTGTAGTTATACTTATCAATATATCATGATCATCCCCAAAATTAAACCACCAAAATTTTTAGAAATTCCAAGGATAGAGTGCATGAATATGCTTCTGGGTTAACCTCAACATCTAAGGCTGAATTATCTTGCAGTTGTAAATGCAGAAAATTTATAGGTCAAAATAAAGTCAAAATTTGTAAATTATAAAGTCAAAATTTTAAATTTTTAAGTAAAAAAATTGGTTGCCCCAGTTATAATGCAACTGTGAGACAAATGACTAAAGTGTCTCAGTGACCAACATGTCTTGACTAAAAAATGACAGAAATGTCTCAGCGAAACAATACAGCCAGTACTGTAGCTACTTTCATATAAAGAATGCTATGATGCTGCATTGGTGACAACACAATGACAATCAATGGCAGCATCTCTTGCATATAACCTTAAATTTGCACCTACACATCACTTACTGCTGAGGAAGCTGGATAGGTCATATTCATTGTAAGCAAGCCCGTACCTACGGGAGGGGATTCGAAGGCAGTTCCCCCGAAATTTCTTTTGATCCCCCCCAAAATTTCTTGTCCCCAGAAAAATTTGTTTTAAAAATACACAGTAATTAAGGGTCATTCCATGCTTAATTGAACAGAAAAATTAAAAATGTTCACCCACCCTCTCAGATTTTGATGAAAGTGGGCTCATTTGAAAGAGCTTCAAAAA
>JGI24158J21664_10004946_pt1 | contig 17291 bp, 12 predicted proteins | sample Ectturendosymbi3_FD_21664 | JGI IMG/M metagenome (IMG submission 21664)
ACTGCATGTTACCAAAACAGTGAACCTGACTCTTGTGCAGTGTGAGTGTCATATCGGCTAATCAGAATTAAACTGCTGATTTCACGTTTTCCAGAAATTTTCCTTCTTGGTCCCAATTTCCAGGGGGGACAAATGCCCGTTTCCCCCCCCGCGGACGCCCATGAAAATTACTGATTTGCGATTGGAGTACCAGGGAATGTCAGAAATTACGTCCGATGTCTAGCAGTATACCTTTTACAACACAAAGTAGCGCAGATGCTTCGAAATGTTTTAAGTAAAAAAAAGGGGAGCAAAGAAAATATATTCGTGAGTGTTTTTAGGAAAATGTTTGCAAGACAAATATCAAAGGTACAACTTCATCGGCGAAGATCGCAAAGCAAACTGCGCAAAAACTTGAAAGTTGGTGCAAAATGTTAAAAGCGTGACAACTTCAACATTTGAAAGTAAATTTGTTCCACGTATTGGTTTCATTGTAAAGGCTTGATGCTCGATGTCCAGTGTTGGTTCGATACATTACAATAAATATGACGAGATGTTTCGGTACAAAAATGACCGCCACCATTTTGTAGGTTTGTTTACAAGCAGTGCAACACTTGGAATACAAATAAGAAGCTTTGCTTTCTACGCGCGTTAATTCTAAGCCGTAAAAAAAAAAATTCATTTTCAACTTGGTTGGTTTTGAACAACATTATCCAAGGTGCTTAGGCATATAACAGCTTCGTTGCAAGTAGGAAGGTAGCCCAGCGAGACCGTTGAATCGTAACATTGTATTAAAAACATTTCGATTTGGCCAAAACACGTAGCGCAACAACTGATTATGTTACTTGAAAAGCAACAGTGGATGTCTGTAATCGCACAGATTATGCTGCTCACGATTGATATCGGTTAGACCAAGGGTGACGAACATGCCGCCCATGGGCCGCAAAAGAATTTCGTGCAGCCCGCGAAGCATTCAGGCGAGACCAGCAGTCTTGAACTTTCGCAATCAGGCGAGACCAGCAGTCTTGAACTAACAGGTTTCAAAGTATGACTAAAAAGTTGTGCGGCCCGATTACTCAGCGGTAACTGACAAAGTGGCCCGCGATAGCAAATAGATTCGTCACCCCTGGGTTATACAATCTGGGGATTTTTATTCAATGTTGCTGTGCATTTTTTTGTTCAGCGAAAAGTTTAGTTTTTCACGGGTGCAAAATTTTTGTTGCTGGGATTGCGAACGTTGTAAGCATCTACGAAAGTGCAAATGGTAGTCAAAACATACAACGCTATTATTAAGGTGGAGTAATAACACTGTCATTCACGGTTCTCAAAGACGATATTTTTTTCATAAGACTAAAGTCGTCAGATTAGAAAAAAAGGGAATTATGTAGTTGTTTTGAGTTTAGTTGGCACAATCCGAGACACGAAGCTGAAAGTTAAGACCCCTGCGACGACGCTTACAAAAATACCGTTTCCCAAATTAACTGCAAGGTGAAAGAAACTCAGTGACGCCTGTAAGAAAAATAACGTGTGATGCAGCAGAAAAGCGACATTTCTTTACCAAGGTTAGTTACAAGAATTTTTTTCGTGCTAGTTTGAACGAAATTAAACACGACTACGTAGATTTCAAAAAGTATTTTTATCTACAGTAACATGTTGCAGCAACAGACGTGGAAGTACTTTGCAAAAAACAAACGACACTTAAGCAGTGGCGTACCCCGGATTTCCCGCGCCTGGGGACAAACTCTGTTGAGGCCCTCCCACCCAGCCTGTTCATGACAGCATAAAACAAAAGAAACACTGCAATCTCATGCTTTACTTGCAATTATCTAATTCCAAGGACAAAGTTTTCTTGCTTTTGCTGCTGAAAATTTATCCACTACTTTGTCAAAAAGCTGATATGATTTGAATGTGTCACATATTTTAACCAAGAAAATATCTAATGCCAGTGACTTTCTGTAAGATGTTTTGTTAGCAATTTTGTGACCTGATTTTTGACAATCATGTCTGTGGAGAAGCTCAAGTTATAGGTGGAATTAGATAAAACGCAGGTAGCAGCGGTAAGGCAGGGGGCAGTAAAAGTGTTGAGGGAAATGCGAACTTATAAAAAACAAAAAATTCTTCACCAATATGTTTGTTTCTGTTCAACAACAATGTTGACCTCAAAAATAACAACAGCAATGTAAAAAAACATTCTGAATGTTGTGGCTGCGTGAATAGCTGCAATAAATTTGTTTCAAATAGATCTTGTTAACCATGAAATTCCCTATGACACTGTTATGAAAAGTTACCTCCGGCCCCGTTGCTTCCTTTTTGAAAGAACAGAGGAAGCAATGCCCTCGCTCTCCGTTGTCCCTGGGAGTAACGGGGAGTAACTGCAAAGTACACAATTTTAACTGATATACTCAACGCTGTTGTCCATTTGCAATTAGAATTTCAATTTGGCAAAAGTAGTCAGGATTTACTCAAACATCCCGCAAATAAAAATCATCACAATTACCTTCAAAACCACATCAAATCCATTTCAACATGAAGTTTGTCAAACCATCAAAGATCAATAATTTTCTGAACATCAGATCTGTTGTAACAGCTAACAACATACTGTTAAAGTTTATCGCTGCTCTAAAAGCATGCGCAGTTGAATGCACTGTGAATGCTGAATTTCCGTCCATTGTGACGCAACTATAGAATGAGCCCGAAGTGGGAAAGTTCGCAACCCTGGCTCGTAAGACATTTCGTAGTTGTTACGTTACGTGACATTCCAACCTCAATTTACGCCCACTAAAGGCTGCGCCCGGGGGCAGATGTCTCCCCTTCCCCCTGGCTGCGCCACTGTCTTCAAGACAGATTCATAAGTTTGCTTCAAGTTATGCATAGAGCCAAATATACTGAAGTCGAAACAAGCTACAAAATTCTAAACTCTCTCTCTCTCTAAATGATCGCTGCAAGCTACAAAAACTGTCGTATTGACATACACTTCAAAACAAAGACCGTAGTTGCACATGCAGCGAGATGTTGAACCCAGTGCCATATTTTTACAAGCATTCAGTTCAGTCATACGCAACTTTGCTGGTAACAGTAGTCAAGGCTTCGAAGCACCAACTGCTTCAAGTTTGTCGCTGATGCTGAGTTTTTACCGAACTAACGTGGAAACTATCGATCAGGTCAAAAGCAACCTGAGCTAAATCTATCCTACTACTGCTGGCTTACCGCAAAAAAATCATCCAAAATCAGCGCAAAACGGTGAGAAGAGCAGTTACTATCAACGTGTGCTGACGGAAGAGTTCTTGCGAACTTTTCCTTTGGCCACGACTCACGCCAAAGTAGCGAATAGCGGTAGCGGTAAAATGGTGATATCTCGCTACCGCATCCGTTATTTTTTTCAAAAAAGAGCGGCGCTATCGCTATCGATCCCGGAAAATTAGCTCGGTACAGTAGCTCGCTACTGCCCAGCTCTGCGTACCAATAACATGGCAACGATTCTTCAAAGGTGCACTTCAAGTTACGATAATTAACGCGTTTTTCTGAATGTGACTGTAGTGTTGATCTCAGACATCTTTGGCAGGTGATGAAGCGAGACAGTGAATGCTGATAGTAATGGTAAGACGCGTTTTTTGTATTGTGGGAAAAGCAGCAGTGGTGAATCTGTGCAAAGCTTCCGTTTCCACAAGTTTCAAAAATCCATTGTAGTGTGAGATTGTGAGTGCGACCAATGTGCCTGAGTGAATAGTTTAATCAAGCTACGCTTATGTAGCTTCTTTTCACACAGTATAACACTACGTGGCGTGTTAGAAAAACCTCTGTAAAAGGCTTGTGAGAATACCTCTTAATCGTTAAGGCTTAGTTCTGACTTGCGAGCGAGTACTAAGTGCAAAGCTATATTCACCGCGCTGGCGAATTTTCATAATTCATCTGCTCAGTCTTTACGCCTGCCTGATGTTCTAATTGTAGTAAGTTCTTAAGTTGTCCGACAGTCGTGTTGAGATACAGTGAAACAGTTTTGCGAGTGTCTAACTTCTTGGTTTTTCACCGCTAATGTTGATCTGAGCGTTGATTGTTCTTAAATTATGACTTATTTGTAGAAAGTGCTGGCAAAAATGGAGATTAGGCAGTTTATGAAAAGGAAAAGCATTTCTGACAGCCGAAGTGTAGAAAACAATTCGGACAAAAGGTTTCAGAAGTGATTTCTGTTCATTGGGAGAGCCGAAAACGTAGCTGCTAGTTCAAGGCCATTGCAGACTCATTTGTGTGGAGTTCACAATGATAACGACATTTACGCGCCAGTTCAGTAAAGTTGCAACAGATGACGGAAAGTGCACCTTTGTGACAAATTTGTCTAGCCTACAGCTCCACTTAAAGAAGGTTTCAAAATAGCTGCGAATGGAGTATGTGCTTTCATGGGGAATTTTCTTTGTAGTGTAGAAACATGAATGCGTTTTGTAAACGTCCATTTGCATTGCAACGTCAGCAACTTGAAAATGATAACCAAAATGTCGACGTTTCCNCCCCTGAAAAAAATTTCTGTGGACGCCCATGGCTACTTTAAACCTTTCAGCAAGCTTTCACGTATGGGCAAATCAGGCTAAGCTAACCATGTACGAAATTGAAAACTAAACAAACTGTATTCAGACGACACAACCGTTCTTGAATAATACTTTTAACCACACAACTGTTTAAGATGGAACAAATCTACAAATTGTTCTGTTCATTTACATTGCTTATTCTTGATTCTTGAATGTTCAATGTAATCAACAGTTCAAAATGAGCAGTTTAAAAACTATTCAAGAATTTTCAAGGACGCCGGAAGATATTCAAGGACAACAAGTTGTTTTTCAAGGATCAAGGACACAACAAATTTGACAGCAAATTCTCAAGGACAATTCTTGGCGCTCAACGACGTCTGGCAACCTTAACCTCACCAGCACCACTTTTATAAATCTACCCCTAGTTTTTTTATTTTGCTCTGAGAAACCTCTGAATTTTTTTAATTGTTTAAAAATAGTATACCTGCCTTAAATAACAAATATTGCCATGAACTCTTTTGACATATTGTGCAGTCGTAAAAAGGCTAAAAGGGAGTCGCTGCCCAGACGTCGGCTTATATGCCCATGGTTATTCCCGGATTTAAAAACTACACCGATGAGGTCTGAAATACAAAACGGTGAAACCTGCAAGCGAAGTGGTAAAGTGCGTTGAGCACTTGCGGCTAATGCTAGTAGACTCGGTTGAAATCCCAGTCGAGTCATGGCGAAGACTTGAAAACCGGTGGGCTACTTGACACCTGCCCAGATTCGTGCTTGATGTACTGCATATCGTGCGGTGCAAGTTATCACCTTGAACATGTCGATGGAGTAGAAACATCAGCTTTCTCTGCTGCTGTAGTAAGATCTTCCAAATTTGCAGATAACCAACTCGCTCACCCAAAGGAACGCTCCTCCAGCAACACCTCAGTCCTTGCATTTATTCTTAGCGATGATATTATAATAACGTGATAATATCATTGTTCTTAGTAACTTCGAACTCTTTCTCTATGGTGATTCCCACAGTGGTGATTCTCACGTGACGTCAATATTCGGTCAGCCATGATTGTCACAAAGGGAAAACTTCACCCGCATTGCTGCACTTGACTTGCCAGTGCCACCAATAGATTCAGGGACGCCGGAAAGGGGGTGCAGGACCGCGGCACTGCCCCCCTGACCTTTGAAATGGAGGGAAACGGAGGCACAGGTTCCCTTGCATATTATAACAGCATAATAGGTAATTTCAGGAACGCCGGAGAGCGGTGAAATGACGGGGTATTGCTCCCTGCCCTTTTAAAATGGGGGCGGATGTGCCTGTTTCATAACAGAATATTGGGTGATTCCCATAATATCGCTCAAAGAATTTTCAAAAAATGTTTCAGAACAACAGTTGGCTTGTAGATGGACATGAAGTATGAATTTTAAGGTGGGCACAATTGAAGCATCCTTGGCAAACTAGGATAAAGTGAAAGCCACCTGGTTGTGCTACAAGAAATAAGTTTTTGGCACGTAATATCCACAAAGTCACAATAGTCTTTTCAAAAAGTTAGTCTTTTCAAAAAGTCACAATAGTCTTTTCAAAAAGTTAGTCTTTTCAAAAAGTCACAATAGTCTTTTCATTCTTCATTGGGAACTGTGCAAATGCAACCACACGTAATTCACTCAGCTTCAAAATAAATTAGTCCTTTTCTGAAAAGGGACACTTTTGTCGCATTGCTACATTTTTCAGCATTATTGATTAGCTCAGGGGTGCAAAAACGTCTATGAATGTTAGCAGCGCGCAGAAATTTTTAATAGCGCCTATACATAAGCTTTGCCATACAGCATTAATATGAATAAAGTGTAAAATGCAAGAAAATGTTTGTGCGCTCCAGGTTTTGATCGCGCTGCGCGACCGCATTTTTGCACCCCTGGATTAGCTATAATCACTAGAAACTACTACACTAAGCTATGTACAATACACTGATCACCGTATCACGGTTCATCAGCAAAGCTAGTGCAGTATAATAGCGTCAGCAGTACGCACTCTAATGCCAAGGTCATTGAGATACTGAAAAAAGATTTACCACTGTTGTGTAACGTTTAACGTGAAAGCATTCCCACCTTTCCTGGCGAGAATTAACTAATTAGACAACTCGCAGACCCTCCCATAAGCGAAGCTACGCCACCAGCTCTTATCTTGTTGCATTAGAGTAGGGACAGCTTACCGTATGCAAAAACAATATATCATAGCCAGTGACGTAACTGACGGGAGGCAGAGGGGCGAATTCCCCCCTGGCAATCTGAATGTGAAAACCGGACCGCCACCTAAGTGATATTTCGGTTTTGGTATCTGTTTGGTTTTCAGTAGGTTGCCGTTTTTTGCGTTTTTCGGATTATTTTACGGTGATATAGGGTTTTAGCATAGCTATCCACATCCGGATTCACCATCATTTCTCAAGATTTTTTTCCGAGTGTTGGCTGGTGGGCCTTGTACAGTGGCCTGTGAGTCCCTTTTAGCTACGTTTTCCACCCTGAGTGTAAGCTCTAGTTACGCCAATTTATAGCTATGTAAAATTAGAATGCAAAATGGAGGACATTTTCGTATCGAATGTCATCGGAGAATATTTCATTTCTCATGAAAAAAGTGGGCATGTACTTCAAAAAGAGGGCGCATGGTAGCCATACCTAGCAATGCTACTCATATGCGGCCTGTGCAAATCTGAGTAAAGCTCCGCAAAAATCTACTAGAAACGAGTACAGACGTAAGCTAACGTGATCTACGTGGCTTGGCCTTGCATTCACTAGATTCAGATACCTGACCCACTTTCAGGAAACCAATAAGTGTAATAGTTGTTTAGTCGGAAGGGATTCATGCCAACCGAGGGGACTTTCGAACACGTCTTCATGTTGGACACTGCTTTGGTTGATTCTAAGTCAGTCAAGAACGATATTTATATCGCTTGGCTTGACATTAAGAACGGCTTTGGCAGTATTCAACATGAATGTATCCAAGTTGTGATGCGAGCATTTGGGGTTCCTGACTGCCTTGTTGAATGCATTGCAGACATCTACAAACGTAACACTACCGTAGTCCGCACTGCTGGCGGTGTTACGAGCGAGATTCCGGTAGGTAGGGGGTTCCGCCAGGGCTGCCCTCTGTCGGGCATTGTATTCAACCTGGTAGCTGAAGTTTTGGTTCGGGGGGTAAAAGCCGTTCACAACGCTGGATACAAATTCTCATGTGCCGACGTGTTTGCCCAAGTGCTGATGTACGCTGACGACGGCTGCCTCTTGGCCTCGAGCCGCTCTAAGTTACAGGCACAGCTGCAGGTTTGTGACCAATTCGCCGACTGGGCTGGAATCAAATTTGACAACAAAAATGCCGCGTCATGTCCAGAGTGTTGGCGTGGATGGGGGACGCTTGGTGCACGATCCTCGACCATTTCATCTCAGCAATGACTTGGTTGAGGTGATCGCACTGGGCGAATTCTACCGATACCTGGGCGTGCGCGAAGGATACCAGCCTGACGTAAAGTCAAACCTGGCCCTAAGCCAGGCAGTCGAGCGAATTGAAAAACGCTGTAAATCGAGTCTAACCCCAAACCAAAAGCTGTTAGCCTTGAAACGGTCCGAGGTACCACGTCTTACTTACCTTCTTCGTTTACGACGCTTTCCCCAGGCCGAATTGAAAAAACTTGACCGCGTAGTAAGGCGTTGTGTTCGCATAGCCTACCGCCTCCCCGTCAGGACTTGCACTGCATTTTTCCACTCCCCTAGTGGAAGTGGAGGCTTGGGCTTGCCCTCCCTCGCTTCAGAGGGAGATATACTAACAGCAACCCAAGCCTACAAAATGCTCACCGCGCCTGATGAAAGAGTAGCTGCGGTTGCTCATGGCCGACTGGAAACAACCGCCTCTGGATCGACGTCAGAACGTTAAGACATCAGTGCGTTGGCGGCTTTTCTATCAGCTGGCCCAGCATCTACCTCGGACCCCTTGCCGGGTGTCGACCTGTTCGTTCGCACACGACGGGCTGCCACTCGCTTGGGTTTGAGGTTTACAACCAATGCTGACGCTGAATTATGCGTAACGTCTGGAGGCAAGACGTTGGCCCCGCAAAATCGGTGTGTACTCACCTGAACACTCCACCAGCAACAAAACGCTCGGTGGAAAGGAGTGTGGGCCTCAAATCCTGACCAAGGTAAAACAGTTAGTGCCCACACCCTTTACCGTTTTCCCAACATTTGGGTGACGAAAACCAACGCTCTTAATACCGCAGAGCGCAGATTCGCAATGAAAAGCCGCCTGAACCTCCTTCCAGTAAAAAAGGTCCGGTCACAATTCAATAAATACCCCCAACCCAACCTGTGGTGCTGCAGATGCGGACATACAGAAGAAACCCTCCCCCATGTACTCAACCACTGCAAGCCGGTCATGGCTCAAATACTCAACGCCATGACCGGATCATGGGCTAGGTTCTTGACCACATCCCTCGACAAAGATTCACCAAGATTTCTGTCGACGAAGTCTGTTCGGCGCACGCACAACAGACGGGCGAAAACCTTCGGCCCGATATTGCATTAGAATGGGCCGGAGGGATTCTGGTCGTCGACTTTGCGTGCCCATTCGACAACGGCGCGGATGCTCTTGAGTTGGCGGCGGCCCGTAAAATAGACAAGTACAGGGAGCTGTGTGAAAACTTGGCCCGCTCAACTGGAAAGCGGGTCAGTTTTCACACCTACATAATCGGCTCCCTGGGAAGCTAGGCCAAGGACAACTCAACCACTCTAGCAGCCCTTGGCATAACGGGCCGAACGCAAACGCAAGTTGCAAGAAAGACCTGCAATCTTGCACTCAAGGGCAGCCACCAGGTGTGGCAATCTTGGTGTAGGGGCATACCGACGCGATCCATACAAAATAGTGCCGCATAATCTTTTTCTGTTGCAGAGGCGGTCTGAATGGCGACAACGGCTCCCATCCCCATATGAACAAATGCCAAGAACTAACTTCCGGCAGCTTCGAACGCAGCACTTCATGATATGAAGAATAGTTACACCTGCACGAGTGTGGAGCTTCGTCGTTTCGCAAGCCGTCTGTTTTAACGGATTCACCGCTGCAAGAAAAGCCAACTCTGCAATGGTCTGAACCAAAGAAATGTTCAGCCCTCAAGTTTTCTTCAAGACTGCAACATCGTTTTGTCACACGCAGCACCGGGAGCAAGTGCTGCATTCACGCTCTTAGTGGAACAATATCGGGACTATATGTCGGAGATGAGAGCCGAACATTAAATAACAAAAGTGCGAATAACGTGACAATCAATACCGTTTGTTTTCATCGCATTTCACCAGCTGACTGCCAACTGCACTGTTACTTTACCTGCTGTGTTGACCTCGCAAATTCCACCTGATTCGCGTCGGTTAGCTGTCTCCTGTAAGCTAAATTTCCAAAATTTGCGTTGCTGCACCAAGTTATCGAACGAAATTAATAGATTCAAAACACCTTGTGCAAAGCAAATTATAAATTAAAATATACTGCACAAAGGCGCATTTCTTTGCCGACCGACCAAACGTCAGTCAAGAGTGTAGTATTAAAAACTCGAATACCCATTTATATAAAATCAAAAAAAAAAAAAACAATCTCCATTTGGTCGCAGCAACCCTTACGGTGTACTCAAAATAATGATGTATATTTTCACCCCTTGGTCCTTGGACCAAGGGAGGCCATCCATTTACAACCGGCACTTCTATGTGGCAAACTTGTGGACTGTTTTTCGTCTCTGCATGAATAAACACAAGGTCAAGTCAAAAGTTGTTTCGTCACAATATCAAACATTCTTCTAGTGAAATACTGCCGTTGGGCTGACCGATAAATTAATAGCGTTTCAAACAAACTTTTCTCGCTAAGCATGACTAAGTGGCACGCACAAGTCGCACATATGGCTAAACACATGAACATGGTGGGGGTCCTGGGCCCCTCTAAATCCGGCGCTGAGTAGTAATGACAAGAATTTTGACAAGAGAATTTTCTGCGTACGCCACTGTCCGGATTCACTATTATTTCTAAACTTTTTTCTGAGTGTTGGCGAGTGGCCCCCTACGGTGGCCAGTTGGTCCCTTCAGCTAAGTTTTGCTCCCCCTGGCTCAAACCTTTAGTTACGTCATTGTCAAGAACGTCAACCTTGTTGTTATTGTAAAACAAAACAACGTCAGTTTTCTTTGTTGATTGGGGGACGGGAATCGTGAATCGTTGAAAGTAGACATACAGCAGCGCCGGATTTAGAAGGGGGCCGGGTAGGGTTGTACTATCAGGATATCGGTTAACCAGTTGACCAAGGCATTTTCAGCTATCCGATATCCGGATAGCATTTTGTCGGTTAACCTGGTAATAAAGGAGTAACATTATTACTGCCTTTTTATGTTTGTATGACGTTAATCTGTGCATGCGCACATGTCTTGAAGACAGAAATTTCGCTTGACACAGGCAAATAAGCTGTCATTGTAATTATGGGCGCAATTTGGTGGGGGACGCTTCCCCCCACTTTTTTAGACGGGGGGGACATAATATGCTGTGTCCTCCTCACTTTTTTCTCTTAGGGTTTGTATTTGGAGAGGTTTCAAAACTAAATGTGACATGTGTCACGCTTTGTGTGAAGAGCTTTTCATGTTAGATGTTACACATAGCCATGTTGATCTTGAAATAGAGTTTATGTGGTATCACTGATTCTGATATTTTTATAAATATTTACTTCAAAAATAATTTTTAGTATTTTGCAAGTTTCTAGAGACCTGAACAGATTGTTACCTGCCTCTGTCCGACATTTGTCTAGCGAGGTTTACTGTAAGAAAGGTCACTGTCTTGAAACAGTGAAGTTTAACGGCTGCACATGTAAGAGACCACAGTACAGCCGTAAGTTTTTTCGTGCAAAAACGTTGACTAATTGGCTTTACTGTAACGTTGGTTGTCACGTATTGAAAAACTGACAGCGTAAGATTTAAAGATGCAAACGTATAATGTTAGAAAGTTACATTTTCAGGCAAAGCTTTGCGAAGTTTTTGCCGAAAACAAACACCAGCCCTATTGTGGAGACTTAGTTTTAGGATGGGCAGTTTTGCAAAAGACTGTCTTCAACCGTTAGTAAACAAGATTTCCATCAAAACTTTACAGAAGTATGGACCTAGCTTGTGCTATAGCCAAGACTTAATGACTTGACTAGGAATGAAAGGTAGCTTTTACATTTATCCTTATTTCTTGTATGTCACGACCAACAAATCCAAATATATTTATACCCACTATGTAGCAATGTTTTCATCCAAGTGCGAAACATTTGCTTTACAGGAAGCCTACGCATGGGTGGCGGAACTATTTTCAAAGTGGGGGGGCACAAGTGCACGTCAAAAAACTGGAAAAATTTTGTGCCTTGAATTGGCAACTGTGACGTCGCAAGCACTGAAAAATTACCTCATTAACTTTAGTCAGCATGTTTAAGCAATTTTATTAAAAATTTGGTAAGTCCTGAACCACCCCTATCTACAGAACACCCTATCTATTATGCACTACACTGACTTGAGCACATAAATGCAACTAGTTGTTCTTATTCTTACACAAAAACAATTTAGCCTACTTTAACAATGGACCCAATAAGAATTGTGCTCCTTAAACGTTTTTAGGCAAAATTAAATGTGGCGACAGTGCTGCGTTGCCTTAAGCCACCTAAAGCGAGCGTCGAACCGACGACCCTCCTCGTAACAACAGTAATAGAGTTTTCCCTACTCGACCAGGTAGGCCTACACTTTAAAATTCAGCTTTGTATGTGGCAAATCACCACGCCACACTAGACCCATGCGGTCCCCCTGGTTCTGCCACCTGTAAGCCTACGTAACACCTAGTTTTGCTGGACATTTTTTTGTGTTATTTCAGGTGAAATGTGATACTACTGTATTTGCCAATTCACAGTTGTTCATTTTGATTTCTCTTTAATCTCAAATATATTTTCGTGTCGTTATGCATGTATAACTCTAGAATAATACTTTTAACATTAATTTCGCCTATTAAAATTTGATGCTAAACCTGAAAATTTTGATTGTGAAAAGACTGAGCTGAGTGGCATAACTGACAGAAGTCACACGGCAACAGTCACCAGTAGATCCGTAACCAGCTTGGGACACCATGGGGGACGAATAATTTTCTGAGGGAAGTCCAAATTTTACATCGCCAGCATGTAAAAAAAACAATGGTTATGCATACAATATGTCCAAGACATTTTCTCAGGGGAGGAGAAAGTTTTTCCAGGGGGGTGAAACACTCCCCTTAGTTACGGGCCTGGTCACCATATGATTAGGTATGCAGAAATCACATTGCAGGCTAGATTGGCATATGGGTATGTGTTCAGAAAGACTTCTGGTTCGTTTTCTTTTGGATATCTTGAAATCTTCTCTAGATGGCTTGGATAATTCTGCTTGACAAACGATGTTAGGACAATCGAAAGGTACCCAACAGTATGCAGGGGCTGACAAGGGGAGAATTAAAGGGTACATCCTCCGTCCATCAGCAGTAAAAATAAATTGTAAATCATTTTGTGAAGTAGGCTACGCTAATTTGATCAAACACTTTTTGCTACAGTAAGAGGATATCAATGGAGATTTGGCTAGGGGTGGGAGTGCATGCATGATGCCCAGAAGCTAAAGATTTGTAGCATTTTTAAAGAGCAGATATGTGCAAGAAAAGTGTTTAGCTACTATACCTTACAATATATATCGTACCTTGCAAATATCGTCTTTTTAATGTCAAGTGATATGCACGTGCGACCAACGCGATTCACCGTTTTGTATACTCCAACTGACAGCTCTGATAAAACCCAATTGATGTGTTCTACTATATTGCTGTGCTTGTTTGTATCATAGTCTGATAATAGTGCAACCGAGCTGAACTACAGTACCATGTCCAACAACAAAATTAAGCTTATTAATTTCTAAATCATTTGTAGGGATAAAGCAAAGCGTGATTGGCGTTGCTTTGAAAACACCTCTTAAAACCAAGATTGGGAATGGGTATTAACACAACTTCACTTCTGCATAGGCCCGATGGCTATATTGGTTTCCCACCAAGCTGTCCCCCCACATTTTACAACAAAATTGCGCCCATGCTATAAATTAATGGTCTGGAAGACAGTGTCTTATAGCAGCACACATTGTGTGATGTGAACACTCTATAGAATTACCATATTACTAGCAGACCAACCCGCTATTTGCTGGTTACTGATTCACTAAACCTAGTCTGAAAGAGGTCCTTGCTGCTCGGTTGAAAATGCGAAAAATGAGTTTGGTGAGGTTGATTAACAAGAACCAAGTCACAATGATAACTAATCCAACGAACTTAAGAGTTGTTTGAATTCGGGAAGTGCAATCACTGGAAGCGAAAAGAGGAAAAAGTGTTAGTGGTGTCACTCAATCAAACCTCATCAGGTGGGAAATATTCTTTTTGATAGGTTGACAGGACGGTACTTTATTTGATCCCGGTCAAGTACGTGGTTTTGGCCATTGCTTAGGTTCGCAAATCTGTGGGCATTGTGAAAATGTGTTGACTGAAGGATTTCACTGTTGGTTTTCGCAAGTCAGACTGTGTTTCTTTCCAAGCAGGAGCTAATGTTGGAGCAAAAAGAGATGTTGGCCCCCAAACAAATAAAGGATTTCTTTATGTTGTAAGATCAAACGAATAACGTATAGTGGACAAAAATGCACAGATACTCAAAGATTGTTTGGTGCATGGGGCAAATGCACCAAATTATTTTGCTAAAATTCAATGTGGGACTTCATCCAGACAGTTACGGCCTACGGGATTAATTAGTTCATCACTGATTTTTTGGCCATAACTAGCCAACAACTATGCCAGATGACCATTCAGAGGCTCTAAAATGTGCATATTCACTTAGTATATTTTAAAGAAAAACATTTGAATTGCCACTTAATCTTTTTCTCAGAGCCCAATTACGTCATCAAAAATTTACAAACCTCCCCAGTTGTGACGTCACACCGAAAAATACACAAAAGTGCCCGATTTTTAACAACCGATCCCAGAAGATGCTTTGCTTCTTTAGAGGGTGTGAGCAGCTCTCTAGCTCCATCGGTCGGCAAGTTATGACTGGAAAAAGTCAAAGCCAATATAGTGGCTTTGCGGTCCTTACTGGGTAGACTTTTCATTTTTCAATAAAATGTGTTAAAACTGGAAGTTGCGCCTGTGCTTATCATTGAAATGACGATTCAACATATAGGCCGCATTAGCTGCTGACACACTCTTAAATGCCCAGCATGTGATATATGATACGGCCAAAAAAAAGACTTTAAAAAATGAATTTCACAAAAAACTAACTCAAACCAGTTTCAGGACAACATCACGAATAACATATTACGGCAGAACCCAAAAGTTAAAATTTTTTGAATTTCGGGCATTAATGGGTTAATCTCCGATCAATTTATTTAATTGTTGCAATGACAGTTTATTTGCCCGTATGACACTACTGCACAAGAGCCAGCTTTACTGTTCTGGTGCCATGCAATGATGAGATTGCAATTCGTTCGTGTCCTCTGCTTTGCTTGCCGAGCAAGGGTGTGGAGCCTGTACTCAAATTTCAGACTCCGGCTCCAGCTCTGGGCGTTGCAATTTTTGGGCTCCGGCTCCAACATCTGGAAGCTTTTGGCTCGGGTTCCAGAACAGTTTGGTTCAAAATATCATAAAAAGCATCATAGTATGTGTATAACTCGCTTGCCCCACAAACTATCTCTGTGGAACCGGAACCCAAATTTCAGGCTCCGGTTCCACCATCTGAAAGTTTTTGGCTCCGACTCCACAGCCCGAGGTGGAGTCGGGCTCCACAGCCCTGCAACTCCACCTCCACAGCCCGACTCCACCTCCACAGCCCTGTTGCAGAGGCCGGTTGCGAACCTTACTAGCGGATTGACCAAGTGTTGGTCTTTATTGCGTAACAATAACATGTCAACTAATCATCAAACGTTCACTTCAAGTTGCGGTAGTAGGCATTTTTCCGCATGTGACCAGGGCTCCCACTGCGTTTTTTTACCCAGATCTGCTTTTTTTAGTCGAACTGGGTGTCTAGGTTTAAGTATGAAAAATCGCATTAAATCTGGATTTTGTGAAGTGATAAATTCATCAGCAACTTCAATGTGATAAACCGTATAAAGATATCTTTATATTACAGTGTTTGCATGTGGACATCAGGTGAGAAAATACGCATATCGGATGAAGGAGCACGTGTTCAATCGGTTTCATTTCCTCATATAAGATCATTGTCGGGGTTATATATAGAATGTTATTGGCTCTAATGCCAACTGAAGAAACTGGTGAAAGAAGGATTAGGACTGATTGTTTAAATTTCGATGTTTCCCTAAGAATTCAAATTAAACGAAACAAATTTCAGTTAGAGGAAGAAAGCATTGGGATTATATTTTTTGGGGATTTTAGATCCCGCTACAGTTCAAGATTGCACAAAATTTCCTAGTTCAACAACAAACGCACTCCTACAATTATTGAGAGATATCATCAACGAAGTATGTTACCAACGTTATTAAAAACGTCTTGAGCAACAAAAAGGTCGTCCAAAGATTAGTGTTTGCGCTGCAGACGAAAATTTGGAAGAGGAACTACAGGGTGTCTACAAAGTTTGGGTAGATGGTAAAAAACACAAAGTCTGGGACCATCCTTCTCGCCCACTTAACAGTACCAACTCGATTCGTTCTTGTTTGGACAGAGCCATCATCATTTAAAGCAGGGATGAGGAACCTGCGACCCGCGTGAACATTCGATATGGCCCGCATCAAAATTTTCGTGACCCAATTTAGAATAAAAAATCGAGTCAAAACGAAGCACCATGATAAATAGGTACTTAACGTAGCATGTTATAAAAAGTCTCTATCCTTCGCATTGAGATAAAGGTAGAATGTTTGGATAAAATCAAGTTACTTGCGTCCCGCTACCGGCAATCCACAGTTATGCGGCCCGGGATAGTAAATATGTTCCCCACCCCTGATTTAAATAAATAAACCTATGGGAGGAAAAGTAGCCTAAACAAATAAAATAGATAGTGAAAACCTCTATGTACCCAGACTTTGTGGACACCCAGTATAATTAAATTAGTATTAAATTATCGTTTCAATTCAAATGAGCACACTCATATGTTTTTGTTTGTAACACAAGCTTTCTGGGTTTTTATTGTACGAATATGTTTTTTTTCGCTTTGTTATCTGGTTTTATTTGAAATCACTGAATGGGACCCATAGAGCGTGGTGCTGTTTGGTTCAATTCTTTTAGGTCACTCAAAAAAAAAACGATAAATGCCAAATTTGTCAGTTTCCTTAACCTATATAGGCTACTAAATGCAGTCATCAAAAAGCTCTGCAATTTTGACGCGTGTTAACAGCCTAAAAATATGAAAAACCAGTAAAGGAGTTTTTTTATTCAAGCGCGAGGCCCCCAAAAGCGGGAGGCCCCAAGCATTTGCCCGGTTTGCCCAATGGTTAATCCGGCCCTGATTACCTGCCAAGATGTGTGCGTTCAACAGTCTCGTGCAACAAAACGCCTGCTACAGTAATTTAAAGTGAACCTTTGCAGGTTTGTTACCACGGTATTGTTACGCAATAAAGGCCAACAGTAGAACAATCCGCTCGCGACTTTCGCCACCCGCCTCTGCAGGCAAAGGAAGGGACACGAGTGAACTGCAAGCTCATCACTGCATGACACTATAACTGTGAACCTGACTCTTGTGCAATGTGAGTTTCATACCAGCAAAAAAACTGTCATTGCAA
>JGI24158J21664_10004947_pt1 | contig 17290 bp, 13 predicted proteins | sample Ectturendosymbi3_FD_21664 | JGI IMG/M metagenome (IMG submission 21664)
TAGCAAGAGGTCGGATATTAAGGGAATTTAAAGAATCGGCGCGAGCTGCAAGTAAGATCCTTGAAGCTTACGACAATCCAACGGAAGTACCTATGATGTTTCGAAGTTTAGGCGAAGGTAACCACGCACTTCTACTTGAGGAAGGTCTGATGAAAACCTGAAGTGAATAAACGGCAAAATGCGGGAAGGCGAAGGGTGACAGCAACACAGACACAAGGCGAAGTGCACGAATAGTTTGAATATGGAGGTCGTCATACACTGAAGTACAGTAACAAACGAACTGCTTTTTAAGCCAGTGCGAAAAGTAAAAACTCTAATTGGGCAAAATGAAGGGAAAAATAAAGCTTGCTTTGCATGGAACGCGATCAGTTAATTTTGCGCACTCATAAGTAGCATCACCTCAGGAGTCTGTGAACGAAAACATGGCTGTTTTGTTGGTAGCAATCTCTCTGACAAACTAGTCACATCTCTTATTCGTTTGTTTAAACTAGCTCGTATATCTGTTGCAATGATCCTTAAAAAGTCAAGCAACGCTCTAAGAGCAGGAGGTAATGCAAGCAGCATCTGCTGCATACAAAAGGGCGTAGAGAAGCTGCCAGTATCAAGCGATCATAAAAAAACTTCATTTCGTTTTTGACAAAATTAACGTCAGGCGTCCAGAAGTTCCGCGCACTTACGCTCACAACAGCCATGCGATTCCGCCACTCGGCACAGAGCAAAACCATTGCATAGAAGAATAGAAAGACGGGATCAAACCTGAACGGAACGTTGAGTGCACCAGGCGCCGTTTTCGTCAGGGTAGAAAACGAAAAAATACGCGAAAAGAAAAGCAATTAAGTGGCAAAAGCCGGTANTGAGAAGCATCGCCCTGACGGTGTTAAACAAGCCGATGATCGGGCTGCTGATCGANGCTGATACGATGTTGCCGATGTACATCTGGCACGCCAGGATTGCACAGTCCAGGCCGAAGCCCCGCTTTGTACCTCCCGGGCTCTTTGCTACGTACTGCAACGTAACAATGAAGCTATAATTTTCTCCTGAAAGTTGATGGAGACGGTTGTTAGGCAGTGAACCGAATGGCACGCCATCCACGAAATCCAGCTATTTGCATTAAACATAAGTTCAACGGACATTTCGTCCCCGTGTGTAAAAGAATTTTTGATGGTCATTTCTATCTTCCTCTGTTAACACCTGGGATCCCAGCAAAACAAAATGTGATTTAGAACAAGCTTTGAAAATTAATAAAATATTTTCTATTTATCAACAACGGACAACCGGACGTTGTTCGAAATTCAACTGAAACACGTCTGTGGTCAGGGTCAACAGGGCAACGGCAATCGTGTGAACAAGTGCTCAGCTCAATTGCAGGATATTGCACTTAACTTCAGAAGATTGCTCATTCAACAAATGCATTTTAGGACTTTATCAGATGTCAAGAGAGCGCCAACGACGCATTAACTGCGCCATATGGAGTTAACAGCAAACTAAGCGTTCTGAGATGTGAAAATGAAAAATGTGCTTCGAGAGACGTCAATTACTCTAGCACATTTGTCGGGGTTACACCGGAGCAGAACCGCCGCGAGAAAGTCTTCAATAGGGGTCTTTACGTTTGTGCAGGGGCGGTTGACGTTCTAACAATTGAAAAAAACTCCACTGATTTATAGTGTTTCATATTCCAATTAGTAGGTTTGGAGCTTCGTTTGGGGGGACTAAGCCCACCAAAGCCCCCCCTCCCCCCCCGTGGCGACGAGACTGCACCGGAGTACAAGCAACGCCAAACTTAACCCTAAAGTGAAGCTCGTAGATATTATGTTCTTCTGCCACATGGTATCTAGGACGTACATAGGCGTAGGCGTTGGAGTCAGGGGAGCTGCAGACCTCCCAACTATTTTACTTTCGAGAATGAATAAGTTCAAACATGAAAAAANCTTTTGCATTGAAATTGCCATCTTTTCCAAACAAGTTTTTGTCAATTTACCTGTCTTCTGGTATTATTTTGATAGAAATTCTATCAGATATGTCTTTTTGNTATTTATCTCTTTTTGTAAAAACGCGCTTTTATCCAACACAAAAATGCTAGTTTCTCTCACCTACTGCACGCAGCAACAACGAAAATTGCAATGCATGACCACATATACAGCAGTGGTTCCCAAAGTGGGCGGTTCCGCCCCTGGGGGCGGTGAAGCAGAAATGGGCGGTTGGGGACGANAGGAGACCCAGTTAATAATTACATTTCTGTTGTCTTGCTAACTTTGAGTGACCAAGTGTCATAAAAACAGTATGATCAACAAACATGTATGCATGTAATTTGTAAACAAAAACTTTTTTCAACGATTTCCGCAATGCAACAAAAAGTTCTTCAATACATCATAACCCTCAGTATGCAAACAGCCTCTTGATATAAAGCACTTTAGTCAAAAATAGCAATGCAACTATCAAAGGCGTTTTACCAGGCTTTTTAGATTTGAGGAACTACAATGAAAAACGGTGATCAAATCACAAAACCGTTAAAAACAGCGCCATTTTTATGCTCGGAAGGCTGTAGTAATGTCGGGTAAGGTTCGGCGGTAAGGGATGATCCCAAATGCTGATGCACAGCAAATTTTGAAAGGTCCAACACGCAGTGGCGCTAGATATCCATCGCTTGTACAATTGGCTTCACCCAACGGCCATTTGTGGCAGTTTTGCGAATTCCTCCTAACATGATCATCTTCAAGAGTTTGCACATGTTGTAAATTGCAGCAAATAACATGACGTAAGACACACTGCAAATTTTTCATGTAGGCACAGCAGATTTTTGCTAAGATGACATATTTTACGTTTATAGTGACTCCTAACCTCTCACATATTTCTGACGACTAGAAAATGTTTTTCCCTTAGCAACAAAAGGCAAGTACCAGCACTGAGTAGTACTTGATTAGCACTCCACAAAAACTTCAAATTAGCGTTTTACAGGAGTTTTTTACATCTGCGTTTCTTCAAACCACTACTTTGTGTATGTGCAGGTACGACTTTGCGTGTGAATGTGTGCGCAACCGTGAATGTGTGTGCACGTTTGTGCGCATGGCTGATTGCGTGCGTGTGTGTGTGTGTGTGTGCATGTTGCGTAGGTTCATGACAAATCAAACGCCACTTGGTGGGATAAGGATACCCGCCAAAAAAGTGAACTGAACATTTGAAAAAAGGCAAATTTTACGCAACATTTTGCCAAATGCAGTTCTGTAGCATGCTGGTAGCCTGAGTTGATGCTTAAATGGCAGGTGTATTCAGACTAAGTTCTTCGTGACTGTTTGTCAAGTACTCTGTATCTGTTTGTGAAGGTTCACTCAGTCACCTTTTGTTTAGCTTTGTGGTCTTGACTCACGAGCAGTGAAACTAATCCCTCTTTCGGGGCAGAGGGCTATTAAAGAGAGTAACCATGCGGTCAAAGCGCAAATACACTTACTATTCTACGATTCAACGCAACGCTACAGGAAACCATCGGAATGGCAATATTTCCATCTTTTGAAACATACGCTCCGGCAATCAAACGTCACCACTTTTTTTACACCCGCTTTTCTTCTCGGGAGGGTTGCTTGGACTGAAACCTTAGGATGTATAAAAATACCTTCCGTTTTTCAGCAACCTGCGACATTTATGCTGGCTCCACTCCAAGATTGAAACAAGCCAGGTCGGGGATGTAATCGCGTCATCTGATCTTCGGTCCATCTCCGGGTTGCCTTCCCGTGAGTGCAGCCAACAGGACTCGCCTTACCAATAGTTCTTGCGGCATTGTGGCCACGTGCCTTAACCATCACAACTTGGATCCCTTATCGGCGAAGCAGCCCGAGCTTTACGAATTTCACAGCAGCGCACTTTGCCGCAAAGCGTCACGCCGTGAACTTTTTGTAAAAATCCCAAGTCTGCCGTCTGTACTTAGACAGCATTCTTTCAGTCATTACCCGTGATTAATGACCATAGCTGAAGAATGAAGAGGCCGATTTAAAAACGGAAAGCTTTGCATTGTTTGAAAGCTTCCGTTTTGTGACAACAGAAGGATAAAGCAAGTTTACCTTACCAATCTGTGTATTAATCTCCTGGTTCTGTTTTCTGTCACTCGTGAATACCGTCCCAAGTACGTACTTGAACTTCTCCGCCTACTGTGTATTGCTGCTTGCTTGCAGCGTACAATGACTTGGGTTTCGGAAGAGCCATAATACCTCGGTATTCTTAGTGCTAATTTTCATTCCAGCTTTGTTGCACGCAACTGAAATTATCAAGTGGATATTGAAGGCGCTGTTCAGAAGAAGATTCATGTAGTACGACTTAAAAAAGGACTAAAAGTAAACGATTGAACCTGCAGTCTACGATAGTGACACCCTCGACAACTCGGCCCTGACGATCTATGCCATTCATACAGACTACAGGAAGAGGAGTGGTGACAGCACACACACATGTGCAAGATCAACACCCATGATGAACGGCTGTGATCTAACGTCGCTGATATGGACACACACTTGTGCGCAGAAACACATTTGACGACAAAAGGCTAGAGGCGTCAACGTCGCACTCCCGCAAAACTTCCCAAAGATTTTCTCGAATGTTGTGGTCATAAGACATAAGCTTTTCCAGGGTCGACAGAACTAGTGTAGAAATCTTTGGCATACCCTCAATTTTTCTCAAAAATTTGCTGGCGAGTGGAAATGTGAACTGTAGTAATACAGCCAGGACGAAAACCACACTAGGTATCCTCCAGCTTGGGTATATTTCGCGGCATCTTTTTGTCAAGACACTTGGCATCTACTTTTCAAGGAAAGCTAAGAAGAGAAATTCTCGGGTAGTTAGCGCATAATCTCCAGTCTCCTTTTTTGTGTGTGGCGATGGTAATTCCAGATTGCCAGACCTTCGGCGCTTTGCCAAAAGTCCAGGCCACTTGACACACACCAGTTAGCTAAAGAATTCCTTCTCAGTTCAAAGCTTTAGGCGTTTCAGATCGGATTTCATCAAAATCTTTGAGCCTTCCAACCCTCTATGTTCAAAAACGCAAGAAAATTCGGTTTTGGTGATTGCAATGTCACCCAAATGCACACCCTGTGTGTCTGATGGCACGAGAGTAACTGGGTTAAAAATATCTTCGGCATACTTTCCATGTGCAAAGGATGTCCCCCTCATTGCGAGAATACAGCACAGTTTTGGTCTTTGAGGTATCTAGCAGTTTTAAATCTTCTGCCATGAGAAACTGGATGGTTTGCCAGAACGCTTTGTCGGCTTGTCAGCATTTGGAATCTGTCAGAAATTCTCTTAGGGTTGCGTTTTTAATTTTTTACCACGAAGGCTGCGGACTCTTATGCCTCAGCGTACCGCGAATGCAAAGAAGGTTCCGCTTTGTTCCAAAGCCAAGACTTGTAGGCTTCTTGTTTGGTTCGAAGTCTATTTCACTTCCTGATTCGCCAAGAGCTTTTTCCCCATTTGCCACCACAGTAAGTCGTTTTTGTCCGCTTGCCCAAGCAGGCAATAGTTGAGCTGCTGTGAGCAGCCACCACTCCTCTTCTACGCCCGGTGTGCATTCTGGGAGCTCTCGGAACAAGGAAGATATACTGTCTGCAAGTCTTTCTTATATCTTTGTCCATCAAGGCCTTACGCTTTATTCGGTAGGACCTCCTTCTTGTAGTCCTGAACGTCTGTGTAAACCCTGTTGGTTTTTTCAAGCGTAAGTTGCAGATCACCAGTCGACGCCTCTTTTTACACCTTGCCTTCCGTTGGCGTTTATGTCAGCGTCACCACATCGGTGGATCACACCTTTCCATATTGCAGCGTCGACTCCGACTGTTCATTGAAGTGCCTCCAAAGCATCGTAAATTCATTAGCTTTAACTTTCACAAGAGACCACTAGTTTCCTCCACGAATTCAGGGTAAAGTGCGCTTGTGTTTGGGCCGTATAGCTGTATCAAACACACAGAGCCGTCTGCCAACTTTAACCTCAATAAGCATACCCTTCTCCAAGGGCATTCGTGAACAAAGCCGGGGCTTGCGAGTATCTACGTCTCAGCCTGGGCCAGATTGCGGCTCAACGGAGTAGAAGAGTTTGCACCCATTGCCCAGCTCCCCAGAGTTAGAGCCCTGACGCTCAGTCGAAGAGTTCCAACAGCATCCAAAAAATACTGTTTGACTTTTTCAACTAGTTCGTGCTCTTTCCCTGTGAGTGAACTATTCCCATTATGGCAATATTGCCGTAAATCTGGACTATGCTCATTCTCCTCTACGGATGCGTAGCGGGTGTAAAGTGAAGCCTTCATTTCCGGATGGCTGATAGCGTGTGCAATTGAGCCCCTCTGCCACAGCCCGAACGCTGTTCTTGGTCACGTGCGCGACGACCGATGCTTGATGGTTTTGATCGTTTTTGCGTATTTCGTGGTAGTAATTTGCCAAACTGTTACGTTAGCCAATCCGGTCGTGTGCCATTTGTGCAAAATTTGGGAAAACAAGCGTTAGCACAGAAAGGCGTTGCTGTGGGTGCATTTGTGTAGAAGAGACCTTGCATTGAATCTACTGCGTGAGAATGCAAGCAGTCATTACAACGGAGAGGGGAAGACTGTGTGTTGCAATATTGCTTTTCTTTTCCTGACGGGAAAGAGCGAACAACCTTTTGGTCACCTTTACTTCATAACCTCCGGTCCAGGACAAAGGACAATTACTTAAAGGAGGCATGATAGAAAAAAGGTTAATAACCACTGGCTCATAACCTCCGGCTCGTTGAAAAATTCGACGTACAAACTTACAAAAAGCAGCAAAAGGTCCTTGTGCAGTATTATCAAGTGGTCTATCCGCGTTACTGCTGGACTGCAGTCTCAGTTGAGAGGGTGTTATCGACCTTAAATAGTTAAACAAGCTTTCCTAGACAACAGTCACCGCCATTCAGCACCGTACACTATCCCACATTTTTGCCAAAAAGTGTGCCTTTCGTAATTCACAACTTCCAACAGGAAGATGCAGTCAAACTACACTCATGTCCTACTGAAATCCCATAGCAGCTGGAAACAAACTGTAAAACAAAAATAGGCCGTGATAGCCATGACAACGGCTTCAGTTGTAATCTAACGCGCCAACTACATCAAAGCAACAGAATAGCACAGGACGGGTTGTTTGCACCTCTACCGTGCTAAGCACACGAACCGGGAGTTATTCAGCCCAAGTAAATGCCTCAGAATACAACCTTGCGCCTGGCAATCACCGCTGCAAGTTTTCAGCACAAGCAACTGCTGTGACCATTGCCCGCCTCGAGCGGCAACTATAAAACAGCGAACGCAACGCACCTGCTTGATCTGGTGATACTTTCCAATCAGTACGTACGGCACGGTCAGCATAATTGCGAAGGTGATGCCGATGCACCAGCTGAGGCCAAGCACTACGTTAGTGGTGGTGAAAAAGAACATTATGATCGTCGTGCCGACCATGACGAGGAACGAGAGGGAGTACAAAGTGCGAATGCGAATCCTGGTCAGGACGCGGAATTGCTCCATGGCCGCTGCACAAATAAAACGGTGTGTTAAAATATAACAATGGTTTACAACATTGCACTGTTGAACTTGCGAACTTGCGATATAAGCGTGGAAGAAAATAATTTTTTCTTCTGAGACACAGCAGCTCAGAGAAGCAAAATAAAAAAAAACACTAACTTAAAAGAAACATTGGGCCACATTGAAAATTGGCATGAACCTTGACAAAACCTCAGCATTAGTAAGCTTGGAAAACGTCCACTCGTCGTGTCTCAACGGTTTGAAGTTTGAAAAACAGATTACGGGCAACGATCCCTCAAAAGCAATGACTTCGCTTCATGCCTTACTAAAAGGATACAAAAATTGGATGATTTTACGCTAGATTCAGAAAATCTGCAAGCAACATGACAAAAATCTACGAGGTACAGTGTGTACAGTATTACGGAAATTGTCATTGTGACTCACTTTAAGCGCAATAACGTATTGGGTATAAACACCTTGGAACAAAAACAGTCGTCAGGACACGTTTTTTCCTATCTTTCAGAGACTAAGAACGGAACTGCTGTCAGTATAAAAGCTATTTCCAATACATCCGCATCCTCTTATCTCAAAATCAAACCCTTAAAATTGCGACCTTCTTGCGCTGACTTGTTATTTATTTCGAACATTTTTTCTTCCCAAGCTCAAAACAATCGAAACTCCATTTAAATCATATCAACAGAGATAAAATGCTGAAAGTTGTGCGACAAGAGCGGTTTAATACGAGTTAAAAGTTTGAAAAACAACAAATCAATCTTTGATATTTCCAGCGGAGTTCAAAGAAATCATGCTGCTGTATCACTGCCTCAGTAAAAACACAAAGTGGCGCAATGGCGACGAAAAAACTAGATATTAATCCTTCATGTCAATGGTTGGAAAAATACCATTCCTTGGTAATTACATGTATACACATATTACAGACAGGCTGCCTAACCGCAGCTACGAATTGAAACCGTGTTCTCCGTTAACAATCCTGATCAACGTGACGTTCACTCACCCGAGAAAATGACCATTGCAAGAGAGTAAACTGTCAAACCCCAGCAACCCATCTTCACGCCGGCATTGTACGCAGTGAGCTCGGTCGAATTCGATGCAGCCTGGCGACACAGGTAGTGTGAGGTAACCAAGTGCTTAGAAAGGCAGACTGTCGAAAGCACGCAGCGCACATAATTTTCCGATTTTTGATTTATGTGCCCAGGCTCTGTCTCCGCAGCAAGGTCAGCTTTTTGTCAGGTATCGAAGATGGAAATACAGGTCATAACAAACCTTATTCACTGTGTTAATGTCACCAAGGAAGTGTTTCCAATAAAAACAATAGATTACCAGCTGTCTTTGCGAACCAACGAAACAAGTTACAAAAACACAATGATCACGTCTTTGATTTCCACAGCCACGCACCAGCCGGAAATCGAAAAATAAACGAAATTGGTGATTTTCTCTTTTGTATGAATATGTGGGTGTGTAGGCGTTGAAACATAAACCACTGCAGACCATCAAATTGGGCAATTTATGATCACATTACCTGCGCTTACCCTTCATCGAATCCTGCATGGCTGCACAACGCGCATCACAACGTGCCAATCTTAAGTTATGCCATTGATGTATGCGTGTGGTTCACTATAGCGTGACTCACCCTTGGGTTGAGTGCAACAACTTATATGAAATCACGTTCGCCTCGTTGGATGCAACTGTTGCTGTCTCTTCAACACATGACTGATTTGCGGAAACGCGTCACACTCAACAGACACCGCAATGTGCTGCAAGTTACTGCGCCAGTTGTGCTGTATGTCGACGCTTATAAAAAAAAAAAAAACGGTTGCTTGGCAGGTCCAGTCTTCGCAAAAGATGCTGCACCACTGATAAAAATGCAATGCTCTGAAGGTGAAGCATCAGTTTGATTTTTTATTGTTTTTGTTACCGCACCATCGGCACCTGGTTGCAATTGATATTTTGCTCTTTTTTCAAACTCACAAGTAACTTTTAATGTTTTTCCAGTTGTGTCGCTCCCAGTTCATTTTCCCATAAGTCTGCGCTTTTAAACGTAAGTTTAGATGCAATTTTTTTCAACTTTTAAAATGTAAAAATCACTTGTGGATCTGTTTGTAGAAGCACAGCTAACGATATCACAGCAACGCACCGTTCTATTTCAGCGATCATGAAAGTTTATGACTTATCCAAACATGTCAAAGCATACAGTATTGGAATTCGTTGTATGGCCAAAACCGTTGCTTTAGCCAATGAGCCTTACACTACACCAAGTATAAATAGTAAGCTCACTTGAGGATCTCCATTGTACACAACTCTTCCCATCAAATCTGTATACCACAAAAGGATAGTTTCCATACCAACGAAGCCGAAAAGTTGCGCGATGCAAAGCCATCGCAGTTGCAAAGGCATGGTCAACACGGACAACCAAAGTTGTCGTAGCGAGACCGGGTTCTCTGCAAGAAACAAAGCGTAACTCGATCCAACTCCACACGACATATCGTTTGCACAGTAAATAGTAAATACAGAAGCAAAGAAAGGTTCATTACCATCAAACTAGTTTTTCACACTCGTCATTTGCTCCAGAGATGTTCTCGGGGCCAGAGGCTCTGAGAAATCTATAAATATCTCTCACATTTTAGCTACGTATTATAGGCGAGCTGGCTCCACACCAAAGCGTGACAAATCGTTGGTGAACAATTATAGTTCCTGGTCTCTTGCTCAAAAGCATTTGGCAAGAAGTTCGGTAACAGCGAAATACCAGTAAACGCCATCCGCTCTTTTAACTTCGGTTTCAGAATTTCACCTTATTTTGCCATTGCGAAGTTTTACAAAATTAACATATCCGCAACGGATTACATTGTTTTTTATGCCCGCATGGTGCGTTGAAAAGCATCTTGCAAGCCGTTCAGGCCAGGGTTGCGGAGTCGTAAGGTGTCAGAGGTTTATGGGTGGATCCGAAGTCGGATTCCTAACAAGACTGGGAGTCGGAGTCGGCTTTTTTGTCCGACTCCGGATCTCCGGTTGGATCATTTTTTAGATCACACTTCTATTGGGAATTTCTGTTGAAATGGTACAATTTCTTTTAAAAATTTTGTTGAAACAGAGATTTCTTGTTGTGTACCACGATTTCCATTGATTTTAACAGCCAAATTTCATTCCCTTTATGTTAAGGAGTCGGGAGTCGAAGTCGGAAATTTTGGAAAAGTCGGAATCGGAACTTTTGTGAAGTCGGATATTTTACCTCCGACTCCGGAACCCTGGTTCAGACACCAAAAACTAACCTTCCCGGTGTGTATCTTCGTGATTTTGTCGTTTTAACTTTTTCTTGTGTTTCTTTTTTCGCTTTTCCCCTATTTCTTTCTTCTCGTCGACATCGGCTTCACCATACACGCAGTTTTCAAGTTCACGGACAACTGTTAAGTTCTTTTCAGCGCGTTTAGTTTCGTGATCGTCAATGGCAACGGCACTGTTTCCGAGTTGATTTCTGTTGCGATCCACGGCCCCCTCAGGACTCTCAAACGGATCCACGGTTGCATCAGTGCCTTCAAGCGGATCCAAGGTGTCAACAGGCGCCAGGACGGAGGCGACAAGAAGACTCTCGCCATTAGCAGTCCTCCGGGCAAATTCTTTACCGCGAATAAAGTTTAGCAAGTTCGAGCCCTTAGCTGCGCTGCTAGAAGAAAGTACGGGAAGTGAAGTAGACATGTCTTCGCCTATATTCAAAAACAAGATGAAAGTTTAGTTCAAGCAGAACGCACAAGAATCAGATCAGAACATCATCAACGTTACTGTTTAAATATTGCGCGCTGCGCAACGAACAATGACGCAATCAGTGAAGTGTAAGGAGGCAATGCTGCCATGCTTTCATCAACCACAGATGCTACGCGTTCGATTCCACACACTCCAAACTATTTTGGCGTCATCTGAAAACGAATATGGAATTACCGTGTGTTGTAACCAAGCGACCAAAATATGTCAGCATTTCTAATAAAAAACAAAATTGCTTTAGGCTATTTTTTCTCCATGCAAATCACGCATCGAAAAAAGAAGAATGCACTCACGAAGTTCATTTAGAAAGCGCAGGCAGAAGAAAATAGATTTCTACAGCACTATTGGAAATACTGCGTCAAGCCAACGGTATTCAACGACCTGCGCTTCCATCGACTTTCTAAAAATTTATTCCTGACGTTTTCAAACCTTATTTTGTTATTTTTTTAACTCTTTTACAAAAGCGTGGAGTCTTTCGTGATGATCAGACCACATGTGAAGAGAAGCAACTTTCTGATGTTTGTGTTACAGTTCTTAATGTCCTATTTTCTTTCTTCTTGGGTGGGTTTAATCTCCTCTACGCCAAAACAAAATTATTTAGTCGACATTTGCACAGTAGTAAACCACGTGGCTATTCATGACACGCATACTCCAGGTTCCTCAGGTATTGATTGCAACATGGATAAGCAGAATGATGAAAACAGAGTCTTTACTGAATATTTTCAATTCTCTCGTTTATTTTCAATCCTGTAACTTCAGGCAATTTTCTTCTATTTGAGTAATGCAAAATCTCAGCATTACAGATCTTCAACTTTGATGCAACTGCTTTATTGGAGTACGCGGAAAACAATCTGCATCGTAGCAGCTCATACACTAGACCAGTGGTTCTTAACCGGGGGGCACACCTCCTCAGGGGGCGTCAATAAATTTCCAGGGGGAGCGACCCCTTGCGCGCTGTGCAACATTGAAAGTTTTGTCCATAACTTTACCAATCAATGCATTTGCTTATAAAACTTATTTAACATCAGGAGAGCTTGAAACAAAGAACAATTACTCAAGGGAGGTGTGACAGAACAAAAGGTTAAGAACCACTGCAGTAGACAGTGTATAGAACGCGGTTGTTTTTGTTATTCGTTTCGTCTTCTTCGTGTCAATTTCTTTTAAATGGTTTGATATCCTGCAGTTATGGCAATGCACCACTGGGAATATAAGGCAAGTCAAGTCAGTTCCGATGAATAAAAAAGAACGAGTGCAAGTGTTGGTATGTATCAGCTCCACAGACACATTTACATCTTTATTTCCTGCGAAAGGTATCGTGAGTTACAGGCAAATCATTTCCAGCGGTCGCTACGTTCTTTTACAAGGAACTTGTTCACTCGCTAGCCGAGCACTTTTAAATACCGATAAATAAACTAATGCAAATTATAATTATTTCAAAATACCCAAAATGCATCGCGGGCCGCATAGAACGCCCTCGTGGGCCGCGTGTTTGTGACCCCTGGTATAAAACTTCACGAACTGGGTCTAAAGCACCCTTTCAATCTTCCCACTATCTCGCTATGGCATCGTTACGTCATAATGCAACCGCTCACAACGTTTTGCAGATTGTGAAGCTTTTTATCACGTGAAGCAAACTGGCAAGATGCACCGGAGTACTTTGTTACGTCAAAAAGAAGGAGAAATTGGTCGTGATAAGAAGCCATTGCTGAAAATCATTTATACAAAGAGACCGTGCGACGCGTTAACTGACGCAACAGCTCGAAGAAAAAGCGTGCTTCCGGTGTAATTTTCCGTCCACTGACTCCGCAGCCAACAAAGGGTAAACAACCTCGTCGGATCCGGCAACGAGCCGGAAACGTACAAATATCCTCAGGTCAAACCACACACGTATTATTTATCAAAAAGGAGAGCTGATCACAACTGCACTGTCAGTTGGTAACTGACAGGCCCTTGCTCATTACACGGCCAGTTCACTGTTTCGGTAAATGAACAGGCGGATTGACCTGACACAGCAGCAACGCGCGTATTGGCCTGCAGCTGTTGTACTCTCAGTTTCAACTCACGTTCGTCCGACAAAGAACTCGGTAAGTTCGACTCTTCTTCGTCCGCTGATTCAGCGCTGTCGATCGACGATGACGAGTCAGCACTTGAATCGCAGCAGTCATTCAAGCCGCCAGGGCAGGACGTGGAAACGTACAAGCCTTTGCTGAAGGAGATGTGGGGCAAGATTGTTAGATGGCGTCCGTGGTCCTGAAATCCTTCAGCTTGGAAGTGTTTGATAAAAAAAAAACACGTGAACAAGAAGCAGGACATAAATTACTTTTGAAACCGAACCTGGGACAAACTGTTTGCTATTTAAGAACCGCCTGGTAATGCAAGCATTCAACCACCTACTTTGTGGAGCTCACCCCGTAAGTTTGCTAAGATTTTTATCTTCCAGAGCGCTTCGTTATCAATACAATACATTTGAAGGATGCGCTACGAAACTTTTATATAAAGCACGGTTCCACAGACGCCTTCATATTAGCATACACGACGCAACTTGAAACCATCCAGCCAAAATGATGTAACGGGCGATCAGCGCCCAAGGAGTCCAATACCCACAGTCAACGCAAGGAAACAAATTTGAGCGCGATGCGATTTTGTGGCGCAGAGAATCACACAGGACAAGCTGGCAGAAAATCTCCACTGGTAAACTTAATTATCTCCAAAGGTAAACTTAATCATCTCCAAAGGTAAACTTAGTTAAGGGGTATTTCGTGCATGATAGCGTTTAAAAAAATGAATGAAAGGTTTCAATGGCTTAAGACCGAAAGAAAAAGGTTAAAAAATACCTGGGCGACTATAGAGCAAGGCTCGACCTTTGTGGCGCTTGAAATTTTCCTGCAGAAAAAATGGTTGCCAAGTAACAAATACGAAACTGTGCACCATCCACATATGTTTCAAATTACAGACAACGGAAAAAAGCATGTCTCTCTACCGAAGCGTATTCTCCACACAAAAAAACGCTTGCCTGTGACCGATAGCATACCTGCCAACCAATATGTTTACACAAATATAAACGTAAATATGAAAGAGCAAGTTTTATTCTAGTTGTACTGAAATGGGAAATGACCCTGTGTCGCATGATATATATAATTACTACTCTCACATACGGATTTGCTTCCCGCTGCCAAATTGTTGTAGCTGTTCTTCGGTGACGCCACCTCGGAAGATTCGTATCCTTGCTTGTGCTTCTGTTTGATTTCTAAACAATATGTGAAAATCATTAGGGTTCATGTTCTATTCGGCATGAAAACGATTTGCGACATGCAGTTGGATGTAAAGCGGTTGATACACCGAGCGGCAAGAAGCCATATCAAAGACAATTACCTGCTTGCAGATCAGCTGTGCACTCACTGTTCGACAGGATAATGATGAACATAGAAATGATCGCATCGCGTTTACGCATTAAAATGCTTCGCTTGAAAACAATCTAAAGCGAAAGACGTTAAGAACTTTCCGCATACCCAGCTATGGTTCCCCAAAACTTTACAGATTTCCAGCCAAATCAGTGCTTTTCAACTTTTACAGTTTCGCGCAAAAGCGAAATCAATTTGACGCAGCAAAGCATTTCAAACAAAGCAGAACTGGCGATTAAGACTGTCATAAATGCTATGATGTTCAACAGGCAGTAAACAACACAGCAAAACCACAGTATAGAGAGACACAAGTGGGCTAAGATAAAACTAAAAACCTTTCGTGTTTCAAGCAAAATCTTCAGGAGACCGAATTTTTTTTGAATTTATAACACCAATACAAAAGGAGGAAACTCTTACAAAAAAGGATAGCGACAGGATTAGCAAAAAACATATGACAGGAATTACTTACACAAGCATAAAACCTTGTTTAAAAGATATGATTTTGTTGACCATACAAAACACAGTATGGAGAAATACCTCGGATATTGACAGAATTTTTCGGTATGTTCAGAAAATCAGTAGCATTTTCCCTTTCCGCAATATCCCACCTGAGGTTCGTGAGGTAACGTTTCAGTGTGGCTGCATCTTTAGCAGGCCCACCAAAATTTCCGTAAAATTTACGTAATAACCTTCGCAAGCATGAGTCATTTCTTGATGGAAAATAGACCGAGTTTAAAATGGTCTCAGGCGCTTCAACTTTTCAAAAGCTCAGCTTTCAAAAACTTTTTCTCGATTACCTTGGACAAATAACACAGCTTTGTAATCGCTCGGCAAAAATATTTGTTTCATCTATGTTAGTAATATGGTTGAAGGTCGAGTGCAAAGCTGCAAAAAAAGGGAACACGCATGCAGCTCCGAAAACCAGGACTGAGCACCGCCTTTCGCTGAACGTATAAACAAACATCCTACCCCGCAGTAACCTTTCACAATAACTACAATATCAACAAGGTCATGAGCCCAGGCACAGTCACCTTAGTTGTAATTACCATACCACGCAATGAAAACCGAGAAATGCAACCATCAACACGGGTCAATGGTTCCTTGAAGAAATAACGGCACATTAGTATCAACCTTTATATGAAAGATCGCAGTTATTTTTACGAGATTTTGAGCAGGACACTTGCGAAGATAAGAGCGTCTTAGCAGGAGTGACATTGCTGAATGTTGTTGTTTTTTTCCTCGATTGCTCCTGCAGAATACACAGTACAAGTGCTATTTAAACTAACTTCGGTCAACTCTTATAAATCAAGCAGAAAAACGCAACAAAACCAGTTTCAATGCTTTCATGCAGTGGTTGTTTTCGTCAAATAGGTCGCAGTTGACCTGTCTCATAATCGTATGAATACTTAATTTGCTTTACAAGTGACGGTTACACAAAACGAACGTAAGCACGAAAAGAACTTACCTTTATGCTGAACAAGTTACAGGCAGTCGTCACTACGTATGCTACAACTGCGAATATATAAACTACTTTGATTTGAGAGCCAAAGTATTGTGAAACAAGCGTTTTTTCCCAGTCGATGCCGTCCACGATGAAGCCCAAAGCTCCACCCACTCCTATGAAAAAATGCAAGAAGCTGAATGTCAACAAAACAGACAATGACTTTCGGAGATGGTTGGAAGCAGTAAGCATTGGGAAAAAGCGGAATCTTTTGTCTATCGCGAAACAGCACCAACTTACGACAAACCACAGAAATGACCTTTGAACTTCCTATTCACCACCTCAGTTGATTAGCACAGCATATTAACTGGAATGAGTGTTGCAATGCATGCAATGCTTTATTATTAACTCAACTACACTGCGCTAAATTTTTCTGCCAGTGTGCTAAATAACTAAACCACGTTAAAAACACTACTTTCACCGACGGTTGAAAGTAGGCTGTTCTGTGTATTTAGCGCCATAACGCCACTATCCCACTTTTGTTTGATCAAGAATTAGCACGGTGATGCACGCGACTGCGCATGGACGGTGCGCACAAATCATGGAATCGAAATTAGAGCAGTGTTTGAGTTTTATGAACTAAAAGCCTTAGTAATGGGCGCACTCAACCGATTTAAGTCGAACTAACCATGTCAGTGACAGAAGCCAACTCTTTACTGTGAAGCTATTAACTTTCGAGATTTCGGTAAGACTGGCCAGTCATGGCGCTAAAACATCCTGATGCTTGATACGACTGTTTTCAAAATTCTAGCCATGCGTACGTGCTACTACCAAAACAAATGCAAGGATTGGTTTACGCTCAACGAACCTAACAGAGATTTTGTTGTACAGCCCGATGTTAACAGTTTCCTGTCGCCAGACAAACCATCAATCTCCGCCAGGTTTCGAAAGCGCTACTAACAGTCAGCGTGAACTGCATTTTGTTCAAAGCAATAAAATATTTTAATTTAATTTAATTTATTTGTGTGTGAGCAGACACGAAGTCCATAGTATGAACACACACACTGCAGAACGCAGGTTGAAAACCGACAAAACAGAACGTAGTACAAGGCATTGAAGCCGGTGGAATCACAGGGTTACAGACACTTTTTGCAACTGCATTGAAGACAGAACCATAG
>JGI24158J21664_10004948_pt1 | contig 17289 bp, 13 predicted proteins | sample Ectturendosymbi3_FD_21664 | JGI IMG/M metagenome (IMG submission 21664)
TTCTATGTTCATCAGTATTTCTTTGTCTTCTTAGTGTTGGTGGTGAATCCAGTCTTCTTTGTTGTTGAATATTGTTTTGTTTTGTAATACGTTATTTGGATGTATTAGGCTATATGCCTGCTACAAGACAAACATGCCTGTAACAATATACTTAAATTTGTTGCTGGACATGGTGCTGTAGTTCAACCTGCTTCCATTAGTATTGTATTTGGATACAAACAAGCACAGCAATATAGTAGAATACATCAATTAGGTTTTGTCTGAGCTGTCAGTTGGAGTACACAAAATGTTGAATCGCATTGGTCGCACGTGCATATCACGCTTACAGTAAAACACTTTGGTTTTAATGCATTTCATGAGAAGTGTGGGTTACAGCGCGATTTGATATCTTGTTCAAGTCGCTTAACGTTACAAAGACGATAAATATTTTTCTTGCACATTTCCGTTTTTTGAAAAATCTACAAATCTTTTTAATGCTACTGGGCATCATGCATGCACCCCCACCCCTACCAAAATCTCCATTGGTATCCTCTTACCAGCAGCAAAAAACATTGACCTAAAATTAGCGTAGCCTACTTCACAAAATGATTTCAACCGATTTTTACTTTTGGTGGGTGGAGGACGTATCCTTTCAATCTCCCCTTATTGGCCAGTGCATACATACCCACACAGAGTTGTGGAAGGGCTTCATTTTGAAGCCTGAACCCTGCCGGATCCCGAAATCACACGTCCAAACACGGCTCGAGCCCGACATTCATTTTTGAAGCCCGATTCAGACACGAAAGCCAAATTTACCGAGGGAGTTAAGATATGCGCAACTGCGGAGTATCAAAAAACCTTGCGTTCGGGTATAACTGCAGGTACACGGTTTATCACACCCAAAATAACAACCACCTTGACCAAAACATTGGCATAATCTGGCAAAAACGTAGCATATTAGTAAAAGATAACACTGCGGAATATAATGTTTCTCAAGAAAAAACATAAACTACCACGAAACTACCCACGTTGGCGCTATAGGCATGACAAACCGGCTTGCAGGCTTCTTAAAACAAGCCAAGAATCGCGTGAGTGATTGATCTCCTTGAGGCAAAGCCGTCGCGTGCTAATTTCTTCACCGCTGTCGCCTTCTCAAAAAGAGTGTGAGACTAATCCGAGCAGAGAAGAAAAGAATGCAGCTGTGTTTGCAAACAGAATTAGCTGAAAAAAATCACAATCAATTCGCTCACAGGCGTAGCCCCTGTGAGCACAAAAAATCTACTCACGAAAGAAAAAAATCCTTACTCCTACTGCTATAAAAAAGTTTTGTATGCGGGCCCGAAATATTATGACAAATTTAATCACGAGCCAGGCCCGATCCGAAAAGTCCGGCCTGAATTACAGCTGTGCACAATGTCAAAGGTTTCATTCTAAGAGTTCTACTTGAATAACGACACGAAAATATATTTGAGATTAAATCAAAATGCACAACGGTGAATTGGCAAAAAAGTACCAAGTTTCACCTTTAACACGAAAAGATTGTCCAACAAAACTAGATGTAATGTACTTGTAAAGCAAATGTTTCACAGTTGGACGAAACCGGTGCTGCATTGTGGGTTTGGCTAAACTCAAATAAATCAGATGACTTACGAATCAATGCATACAGCACAAGGTGTAAGTGTCACGGAAAAAATATCTGTTTTATTTATTGGTCACCATTGTGGCGACGTTACAAGAAGTGAGAATAAATGTGTATTTTATCCTTATTTCCGAGACAAGTTCCTACGTTTTGAGCTATAGTTCAATATACAGCTAGGTAAATACTGTAGGGCAGGGGTGGGCAAATATTTTTGCTTGGGGGCCGCTTTCAGCGGACCTTCTTATGCGAGTAAAAGCATGTCTCGATTTATAGCCCCAGCAGTCAGCACTAATATTTACTATGAGAAGTTGGAGGAAATTTCAGATTTGAAGAACTTTCTGAGTGCTTCTGCGGGCCACCGAAAACGCTGTGGCGGGCTACGTTTGGCCCGCGGGCCGCTATTTGCCCNCCCTTGCTGTAGGCTACTTCTCCAACGTTTTGAGTGAAATGCTGTTCACTAATAGTTGAAGACAGTCTTTTGTAAAACTGCCCGTCCCAAAACTAAGTCTCCATAATAGTTCTGCTTTTTTGTCTTCAGCCAAAGCTTCACAGAGATTTGCTTGAAAATCTAACTTTCTAACGTATACACTAGCATCATTAAATTATACGCTGTCGGTTTCTGAATACGTGACAACCAATGTTAATGCACAGTCCGTTAAATTTCTGCGCGAAACAAATAATGGCTGTACTGTGGTCTCTCACATGTGCAGCTGTAATACTCTCACTGTTACAAGAAAATAACCTTTCTAACAGAATGCCACGCAGGGAAAAATGTCGGAAAAAAAGAAGTTATGCATCTTTCGCGGTCACTAGAAACTTGAAAAATGCTAAAAATTATTTTATTGAAGACAAAATGATAAACTAACAGAATCAGTGATACTACACCAAACTCTGTTTCAACATGAACGTGGCTATGTCCTATGTGTAACCTACCATCTAGCATGAAAAGCTCTTCACACAAAACGTGACAAATATCACCTTTATTTTTGAAACCTCTCCAAATACAAAACCTAAAGGAAAAAAAGTGGGGGGACATGGCATATTATATCCCCCCACCTGAAAAAGTGGGGGAACACGTCCCCCGTGTCCCTCACCAAATTGCGCCCATACTTATCACAGCGAAAATCAAAAATTGAGGTAGTGTCACGTCTAAACATTTGTCTAACCGGAACCACTCAGGAGATGAAATAAGAAACGTCAATCAGCGCTATTATGTAGCTGTGAACCCACATTGGACCATTGTTCCGTTATTGGAACATGTTGTTGGTAAGCAATAGCAAAATATTTTACCGATTTTTTGGCCTAATTTTTATGTCAGGACTTATATAAAACGAATATTTAAAAACCAGAAGACTATGAATTGTATTTTTGATAGTGGTCATTATAATGGGTTCATGAATGCAATATAGCTGCAAAACAATTGAATGTTATATTTAGGCTGCAATTATATCAGCAAAATGACAAAATTGTTCAGAATAGCTCCAAAATGGTAGCAGAGGTAGGCCTATGCAAGCGGTAACTGGACTACAGAAAAATGTTCTGTTACTGTGCATTACTCCTAAAATGTTAAATCCTCTCAATATAGGTGATTTTGGCACACTCGTACTTGTTCATGTGCTGTTGACAATTGCTTTTTGTTATATGTCTTGTGCTTTTGTCAACATCATTAGCCACGCGTATATCATGGTTGCTGCATGACTTTCTACATTCCCGAGTTACATTGCTACTCACATATTTTGCATATACAGCATAATAACACTACCATTAGGTGTGAAATGCTTGTTTCTCCCACCCTGGGTCACGTTGCAGTAACATATAACAATGGTGGCGTTAGTCAGAAAACACGTTTCAACCAATTCCATTCTGTTTGATCACAACCAGTATCATAACAGAACTTTCCCTTTAAAATTTTGGTTGGTTCCTGAAAAGACGTCGTTTCCTTCGGCTCCTGCTCCTGGTAGAACCCAAATATTTGGCTAGGTCTCCGGCTCCTGCTCCGGCGTAAAATGCAAACTCCGGCAGGAATCCACTCCGACACTCCTGCTCCGTGATCACCTCTGGCGTGAGCACTTCGACTGTAAAAGAGTCTTCACGACAAGCAGGCTATAAGAGTTAAATCAGCTCTCGTTCGATACATCGCCGCTCTATTAACAGTCGGTTTGATAATAATCTGTCGTTTGCTATAAAATCAGTTCGATTAATTGTCGTACGATAAATTGTCTTTCAAAAAAGTGTCGGAGTGCATTGAATGCACAGTGCACTTTTTTCGAGATTCACGTCAAAAGCAACACGTTTTTAAAAGAAACTTTTATACACTCTTCTGGAGGAAGCATAAATGTCTCTTCAACTAAAAAAAGGCTTTTCATCGTACAACCATCGCATTCATAATAAGCTACCAAAACTATGTTTACAATAAACCACAAAGTCAAAGACAGCCGCTTTTTAGATCTTTATGATTTTTCAGGCAAATTGTTTAGCAATCGTCAAATTCTTTCTAACTGAAAGGCGATGTACGCGGATAGCAGAAACGACAAAGAAGGAAGTGATGCTGTTACTGTGAAAACAAAAGCGGAAATAGGACGTTCTCATCAACAAGTTTGGTTTATCTTCTCAGGTACGACTACGTTCTTCTTATGACATTGATTCAAACATTATCTCGTCATAGTATTGAATTGCATTTGTTTTTACAAGGTACTACGAGTCAATGGAACGGCATGGGACGAGATCTCTTGGAAATAAACGTTTTTTCTGAAAGCATCAACCGCTGCACGGAAGCACTGAATGGTTATGAAATTAACGTTCGCAATATGCTATTACGGTCAGATGATGACACCTATAATGATCAGATAAACGCATATGTTGGATTGACGGCTATTCAGGTAATTTCGATGCAACCATTTCATCCAATTACTTTTATGAATTGTTCATTCAAATCTATCCGAGGAGTTAAGTTGTTTTGTGAATAGAACTAGTTCCGTAGGAATTCGCAGAAACACTGCACACAACTGCAAGTGAATTTTTTTGAACTTTCAACTTTTGCAAATACTTGTTTCGTTCCAAGCACCAATTACGTGAACTTTGTCTTAATTTTCGCTGCATTGAATTCCGAATATTTGAATCCTTACTGAAGCCCTTTTTCATTTTTCCGAGAGATCAGCGACTCGCCTCCTTCTTTTACTATTATTACTGTACAGTATTTTTGTATTTGACAAGCAAAATATTTGACAATCTCTCGTTGTGCGCCTTTACTGCTGCATTTCAAACAAACAGTAATGTGGACTTATTAATTTCGAAACAGGTTGAAAGGATGAGCTTTTCCACACCATCACTTAACAAATTTTCCAATCTTTTCTTGCTACTGCATTACCTTATATTGAAACTTTTATTTCCTTTACCAGATAGTATTGGGTTAGACTAGGAATCTCTAAACTACGACCCGCGGGCCAAGTCCGGCCGGTGAAACCATTTTTTTCGATAATAAAGAAATACAATATTTATCAATTTGGTAAAACAGTGGTTTTCAACCTTTTTTTGTACAGCCACCCATAATAGCAACCCACTACATCCCAACGACCCCCATCCGAATCACGAATAAAGCAAATGTAATACAGCTGTGTACCTAGAATAGCTACTTGCGACACCTCCAAAAATGTTTCACGCCCCCTCCAGGGCAGTGCTCCGCAACCGGTTTGTGCCGTGGCATACCGGTGTGCCTCGAGACGATGCTACAGATGTGCTGCGGAATAACTTCATCTGAAGATATGAGCATTAGAGTTCGATAGCTCATACCTTAGCTCAGTGTTTTTCAACTTTTTGCTGCAACTGAACCTTCTGCAAATGTTTGCGTTGCTCATGGAACCCTATGCAAAGATCCAAATGTCTATCCTGCTTTCTGTAATAAACCTGTGAAATAGTGGTATTGCTACAACCGCATAGAACTGTGTATGCGAATTTCGTACCGGAAAATTTCGGTCTGTTTCGGCGGAACCCCTGGCAGCCGCTTCTGGATCCCTGAGGTTCCGCAGAAACACGGTTGTCAAGCACTGTTTAGCTAGACTTCCACTGAACGTTTATGGTGTTTTTGTGACGCCATAAACGAAATTTTCACAACCAATAAATATCATGAAGCGCATTCTTAAATTTGTGGTCGAGGTGTGCCGCAAAATTTTGGAAAGTTGTTAAGTGTGCCGTGAGGGCAAAAAGGTTGCGGAGCACTGCTCTAGCGTCATGACTCCCAGGCTGTTAATCACTATGGCATAATGTAACATATCCCGCAGCAAACACATTACTTAATGTGTCCGGCCCCCAAACTGTTGTGTTGTCCTATAGGTCATATGGCCCTACGGAAAAAGGTTTGGAGACCCTGGGTTAGACGGACTGGAGGTGCGTTGATGACATGTGGAACTCATAATGCGGATGATCAATTAATGCCTGTTAAGATATAAAGGTATAGTATTGCAAAATTAGTACCCCCACCCAGAACATCCCATTCGTGCTCCTTACCTTACCCTTTCTCCAAAAACTGTTTACCCCCCATCCCAAACGTTTCATCAGAAATACAATCAACTTTGATTATCGTGAAGTTAGGCATGTCAGGGCGTTATCGTCCAAAATGATGGAAAATACGCACAGATCTTCAAGCACGGTGCGCAATGATTTTCAAATATGGCCAATTTAACCTGTTTTCCTGTACGTTAACGCCAGTAGAGACTGATTAAAGTACACTTGAAAGAGCACTTGATTCAACTATTTGAAGCTCTAGTTTTGTCACCAAAGAGCGATAAAGCTAACGTAAAACTGCGTTCCATTTACAAATCCCTGTATCATTCTCCTTGTTCCGTCTTCCGTCATTCGTGATTACCACTCGGTGGTGACCATCTATCGAATTCATATAAATTATGACGATAAGTGATGACAATACACACACCCTTATCGGCGTCCAAAACCAAGAGGGAACAGTCGTGATTTAACTCCGCCGACACAGACACAAACGTCTGAGTAGGAATATAATCAAATGACGGCCAGTAGCAGGCGGCTGTCAACATCGTACACCCGCAACACTCACCAAAGCTTTTCACTGTATGCTTTCTCGAGGTCGACAAAACATGTGTAGACGTCTTTGGCACAGTCCCAAAATTTATCTAAAATCTGCTAAAGAGAGAAAACCTGGTCTGTAGTGCTACGAACGGGACGAAATCCATTTTCAGGGAGGCGAAGGAGAGAGATCCACCTGTACTTATCATTTTTTTATTTATTTATTTATTGGGGCGAGGGACCGCAAGGTCATCGAATCAAGCCCCTAATAACGCAATAGACACAAAACAAAAGGCACATAAACTTATCAGGAGTTCACCTCTCCTCCTTTATTGTGTATGGGCATGATTACCCTGACTTTGCAGAACAACAGGTTACTTCACACACACGTGTCGGCTTGAGAGCTATTCGATTCAAGGCTTTGAGCATTTATGCTTTTTGTCCACCACCCACACCAGCGCACCCACCTGTAACGGTAGGTCATCAGGCCGAAAATGATGAACCAAAATATATGTTAAACGTAAAGGGAAATCAAGAAACATAAGGCCAAAAAAGTATTTTTTTTTTGCATTTTGTTTGAGCGGAACAAAATTAATGAGCTAAGACATGCTACACAAAACAGGTATGTTGCATTCAAAATGGAAAACATATGGAAACACTAATAATGAAGTCAAAAAGTAATGCTATTAGTGCAAAGCATGTTGTTAAGGCAAAATAAATAGAGAACAAATCATAAGGCAAACAAGGTTGTCAATACAAATTATCAACTAAATAAATGCAAAGTAAATGTAAACAAATAAACATAAAATGTGAAAACCAAATTAATGAATATAACATGAGTCGTGAGAATCATGTGAACGCAGTGTATGTACGAATGGGAAGAGAAATAAAGTCACGAAAAAAGCGGTAATGAAACATAAATATCCACTTTATGTGGCTTTTATCGAGGTCAGACCAATTGCTTTGTTAATTAGTGTTAGTACTTCTTTGTACGTTTTACATCACGTCTTTGTTGTATCTTAAATCTGAATTTCAGTGATTGCTTGAAAGATATTGAAAGATATTGCTTGAAAGGGCAGCGGGGATGTTTTGGACTGGTTGTTTCTTATTTTTATTTCTTCTCTTCCAGATGACGTGCGATAATATAGAGTTGAGATATGGGGTAATGTCGTTATTATAAGGTATGTTTGAGGAGGGATTTGAGACCATATTCTTATTGTTTGATGGAAGTATGTTTAATGTTGTTTTGTTATACGGTAATATGTCCTATTGATGTATGGAGTAATGCTTTGAGTTCGGCGCATTTGCTAAAGAGATGGATGTCGTTCTCGTAAGGGATTTTGCAGAGAAAACAATATGGGTTTAATTTGAACTTTGCTTCAACTGGCAGTGCACTGTTCGCTAATTTGCAGTTAAATGTTTTTAGGTAATTTGATAAATATGAGTGATGAAACCATTTGTAGTTAGGCGTTGTTATGCCAAGTATACTTTGTGTTATAGTATATCTTACTCTTTTGGTTGTTTTGACTGGCACGTAACTTTCTTTGATTTTACCTTGATAATTTTGATATTTCTAAGAGTTGGTTGTGATAGCCTTCCACGTATTGGGCCATAACAGTGTTTATTTTTCATGTTTTTATTTTGGTAGTTAGCAAGTATGTGCAAAGTGTGTGATATATGGTACAAAAATTGTTTTTGATATTACGGCTTTTAAATTGTAAGTAGTGTGCTGGTGATTCAAATTTTGTGTTTTTCTTTCATTTCTTTTATGTTCTTGCACCAGGTTTTTGTTACTATTGGGGTTGGCCAATTGGGATATTAATGGGTTCGATTTTTTGGGTTTTCCAGTTGATATCACATAAGTCTGTCCCATTGGTTGTTTTGTTGATGGCTAGAGCAGATGTTTTTGCTGATTTATTTGGAGGCCTGATGCTCTCTGGTATTCGTTTAGTACTTCTTTTACACAATGTACACAGATTTGTTTGCTTATGGTGAGCGTCAGATCGTCTGCATACGCAATTACTTTTGGAGCTTTATTAGTGGGGTTGGTAGAAGCTGCAATGTTTTTACTTCTTTTAATTGAGTTGATCAGTGGCTTAAAATTCACGTAACCCCACTACATGTTTTGCGGAACCCCTGTTGAAGAGAAATGTGCTAAGACAAATGGGGTGTAACCCTTCATGTGGGGGTATAGGCTTTCAAAAAAGTTGCGATTTTGTACTCTGTTTAAAAAATTGCCAAGGGCGCATATATATTAATTATTTGGAATTGTTTATAAAAATACAAAAGCTTAATCGCCAAAATTCTTCCTTTAAGGTTGATACTTATTTGTTCGATGTAGATTTGTCTCGAGTTCTCTGAACTCGCTACCCCTGAATTAAGGGTGTTTCGTTAGACGAGTTGAAAATGGCTTGTTCTCACGTCCACCCATTTTTCCAATCTTGTTCCACGTCTGGTTTGCTATGCGTTTCTTGAATAAGGGATAAGTCAGCGTGGACGGTGGGAAACAAGTCCAAACAAAGCTTTCTTATGGGGTTTGCGATACTGTTCACATTGTAGGTTGCTATCGTGATCTCCACTACGAAGAAAAAAAAGAACCACAAAATTTGAGTAAAATAAATGTGGTTAAGCAGTTTTCATCAATATAGTAGCGGGGTGATTGATCAGATAATACACAATAGTAGCTATTTGCTGGGTCATGAAAAGTGTATACCTACGGGGGTTCGGGTATCATTGCAAATTTGTCTGCAGTTCATGCAGTGTGTGATCTCATCCTTTCTCATAGTATGTAGAAACCACAGGTGGAACCACACATAACTATTCTACTTTTGCTTACATTGCAGTTCGGATCTTCGTTCAATTTGGATAATTCATGCCACTGTCCACATGAGCATTTACAATATATTTCTCCACAAGAGCAATGAGCAATGATCCGCGTTCCTTTTTTCTGTAAATCTTTTCTTGCAACAAAGGGTGCATTTTTCCAGAGATGATTCTTTGTGCGATATCTCTTCCGTGATTTTCGTCCTTCTAATACGGGAAATTCGTCTTTGTCAACAGGTTCAGGTGGTTGTTCATTGTTTGTTTCCAAGGAAACTATAGGGTTTTCCATTGCAGGTTGAGCGTAAAAAATGTTCTTTTTCTTCTCTCTGTCTCCATTGTAGGCGAACTTTAGCTATTTCTTCGCAATTCGGCCTCTCATGTGCTTGGCTTTTGCAAAATTCGCAGTCGGGAGACTGACCTTCGTACCTCACTGCGCATGCGCTCCTCCCAGTTGCAGGAAGCGCGGGATGTCTGTCATGTTGTGTTTTTTTAACAAATATATGTCGGGTTCCCGGTTGTAATCCATACTAGTCCACTACTGCATTTATTCTGATAGTTTCTGCGTGTTGTTGATTTTTTTGTGGTATGTCCGAGTCTTTGAATTGTAGTGGTAGACGACACGTTATAACTTTCAGTCCATTCTCTCCATGTCTTCAAACTTCTTTTAACTTTTGAGGAGTACGATAGTTTTTCTTTAAGTTCGATAGCAGCTTCTCGGACTTTTTGCATGATATGTGACTGGAAGTCCAGGTAATTGTATCATTGCTATCAGTTTTGGTTGGAGGATGAAGTTCAGTTTTTGAAGCTTTTCCTACATTTCGTATCGTCGTAATGGCGTTGTAAATTTTACGTGTACTTCAACTTGTCTGTCGTATCGGTATGTATTTTCAGGTCTTATATTATAAGATGCTTTTATAAGTAAAGTCCATTAAAAAGAAAATTTTCATTGGCTGATTCTTTTAAAAATAAGAGAAAAAGATCTCACGTTTACAAGGCATAGGAATGACTACGTATTAGTTAAAGTTCACCATTTCAACATTCTGTAAGGTTGGCCTTGTCGATGTTCTCACCGCCGCTGGAGTTGAACCAGACGGCATTCTAGGACAATCCGCTGGAGATATTGCTTGCGGTTACGCGGACGGATGCTTGTCATTGGAGCAGGCTATGCAAGTAACTTACTGGAGAGGAAGATGTATCGGCGAAGCTGACTTGCCTCGTGGTGCAATGGCGTCTGTTGGTGGGTGGTGAGCTTGTTGGCGAAACAAATTTTTTTTAAGTCACTTTAATAGTTTTCAAAAAACTTAGCGATGCTTCCGTCGAATTCACAGTCAGTTCTCTGTAAAACATTGATTGTTTTAAGATTATTGATTTCGTGGATACTTTTTGTGTGCTTATGTTAACCTCGACAGATCTAGAAAATTATATGGCTGTTTGCTACGTTAAATAGAAAGCCATGGTAACGTTACTATATACTATTAATACAGTTAGTCATCTGATAAGGGCTTCCGCTTTTGAAACCAGCTGTTCAAATCGATGAAATGATATTTACGCCGTAACACGACGAGACAAATATCTGATGTTATATATCGTACCCACCCGACAACGCGAACTTAATCGGATAATTGAAGGCTTCAATTGGATTAGCTGCAACCTGACGCGAATACCCGATTGTGACCGGCCTGGGCGTGTACTTCAAAACATTTACGCAGTTATGGGTTTGTATTAATATCAAAAACCGTTCAATCAACGAAAAATTAAGAAGCAATAATATCAAAACCATTAAATACTTTACTAAAGCATGAAAATATGAAATAATATAGCTAAAGACTTGAACAAATGAAAAACATTGCCAAAATCATATATGGAACAAAGAATTGCCTGTATAAAAATGTTACAAGCACTTGTCAATATGAAATATGTTAGCAAAATATGAAAGGATTACCACAACTTCAAACTATGAAAAACATCCACGAAAAGTACAAAAAACATTTTATTACTAGAAACATTTCATAAAAAGAATAGTGGATGGGTCTCGGAGCAAGAATATGGATACGTGTTTACCCAGTAGACGATCATGGGCCCTCGATGAAATGGAAAGAACACCTGCATATGCAGCAGAGCTTCTTTTCGATTTCAACACAACAATTGTGTTTTTTGAACTCTGTCATTCCCCGGCTCCCTCGTTCCTTCGGACAATAGGTACTCTGTTTGCTATTGCATACTACTGGAGTAAACCTAGCATAATTCACACCTGGCTTTTGAAAACATCTTTCTTTTTGCACCAGGTTTTCAAAAGCTGTAGATTTTTTCTTTTACGTCATTTATGAATGATTTTGTACACTTTGCTATAGAAGGAATGAGGGAGGCTGGGAATACCAGAATTCAAAAAACACAATTGTTGTTAAAAACGAAAACAATCGTTTTTTTTCTGTTTTAGAGTGTACATCTAGCGCATTTAATTCAGTACCGCCAAATATATCTATCTATTTATCTATCTTTTGCCAACCATCGCAAAACAAAAAATTGCGTAGAACTTGGATTTTGTACAAAATGTTGTTGCTCTGCTACATGTAAAAGTTTACATCTTCATTCCGGCTGTTTTTGCAAAAAAATTCGCGTCTTGCTTTATGCTGTTTATTTCATGTCTTCACTGTTTTAGTTGTTTCGCCTCTGTGTTTTAACTTTAACAGTTTTGAAATTTTCAGTTTAAGGTTGCCTTTAAGTGGACCTCTATCCTCTTTGTGACCATATGAAACTGTTGTGTCTGCATTTTGCATCTCGTACATGAAACGTGAACACTTCTTCTGTACTTTGATTAAGGCCTCACATGGAGAAGCTGTTTAGAACAATGCCCACCGGGTGTTTATCCTAGTGGCCACTACGGCGCCACAAAAGTGACAATTTCAGGAACTGAGCAGGAAGTCTTGCATTTTACACAGTCGCTGCAGAAAAAACAAATTTACGCCATGGAAGTTGAGTGTGGAAATCTTCCTTTGCACACCCACTTCATGCTGGAAGCTTGCCCAATATTCCTAAAAAACGTGGTTGAGGTGAGTGTCGAAGTATATACCGTTTTTTTACTAACTACACCAGCAGCTTGAAACGATAATCATTAAAAGAACGTAATTTTCAAAAAAGATGGAAGAGTCGCATTTAACGTAACGAAATAGCACAAATATTTAAAAAGTTTGTTGTATTGATTTGGCCAACCGCATTTAACGACTGATCAAAAATGTATTGCAAGAATTTTCTGAACTTGGATACCATTATTACATGCTGTCAGCACAGGACGTATTGTACACACAGGTTCAGTACCATGGCATATGGATGCAAGACCCCAAAATGGAAATTGTTGGGCCTTTTCTATAGGTACCAACTAAAAAACATCACCCAATTTTCATTTGCTCCTTATTGGGGCGATTCAGTACCTCAGCCACGGCTTTGCAGATACTAGACTAGAACTTAGACATGGAAACGGTGTAAGTACTTCGTATTAGTAGTTTCGTGGCAAACCCATGATGTGGGACAGTCCCAAGCTGCCATGGGGTGGGACAGAAAGAAGTGTCCCATGGACAAGCCTGTTATTTTAATCCTACCAGCTGCTTCAGCAATATTGCAATATGTGAAACGTCAATACTGTACGAAGCAATTATCCAGGTTTTCAAATCATTACAGTGCAATTTAGCTTCTTAAAACAGTTACGAAGGAATGTAAAGTCCTTTCAATTTTGCAGTAACGACAACCTGTATCATGTAATAGATTAAAGTCTACTGAAAAGCGATTTTAAACTGGTTGCGTTCGATTCCCGGTTGGGTCATATCGCAGACTTGAAAAACGATACTTGTGGCCTGTCCAGTCTCGTGCTGGGCGTTATGTGTGGCTGCAAGCAAACGGTTCACGTGCGGTGCTGCCTTTGACTCGCCGCGCGTGCAGCGTTCACTGCGAAAATAGCCGCAGGGCCCACGGCGCAAGCAAGCGGAGATGGGAGCCGCAGATCACTCGCGACACATCCGAAAGAAGTAAACAAAACTAGTATAAATGAAACTGAACTGGATCTCAGCAAACGACAAAATATATGAAATAGGATGAAAAAAACTTTTGCAAAGGTGTTAAAAAATCGATATTTTCAGATCATACCTGAACCTAAGTTGAGATCAAAGAGGTGGATATCTTCAAATAACTCTGATCGTCTTGAAAAGGGAACAGACAAATACGACCGGTTATTTGCCAGATGTTCCGCTGAATATCTAGCCAGCAACATGTGCGGACCAGTCATGTTTTACAACGCATTGAAGAAAGTTCCGGAAAACGCCATTACTGTGGAAATCTGTCCTCATGGATTGCTGCAGGTGAGACCAACATTTTCTCTTGTTCTTATAACACAAAAGCAACATCACGTGCTACCTTGTGCTTGTTGCATTTTTGTTGAAATTGATTTGAAAAGACTAGCCAGCAGCATCCATAAAATGTGATATTTGGCTGCATTTCCACCGAATGACTTTTAGTAGAAACCTCGAACGTGAATGTCCAAAGAGCAAGGGAACATCATGACGCAAAATGTATGCCTGGAATACAAGAAAGGATATTTTGATCTTGAGCATTTATGCTTTGAACAGCAATACATCAGGGCTTACAAATGACTAGTCCCCACGAAGGTGAAAGGTTTGTAACCAACAGCAAATTTTTGACTGGAAATCGATTTCACGCAACATTATGCGCATCTTCAGTCCTACAACCTTATTCAAACAGAGCTTACAGTAATCAAACAAAAATGAAGTTTTATCGGATTAACTGCAACCTGACACAGAAATCCCGATTGAGACCATTTCAGGCACACCCTTGACAAAACGCAGTTTAAATCGTCACAGAAAATAGTATGAATAAATGTCAACTCTCCACAATCGTCACGCAGTCGACATAATTCGTAAATTGTTTTGCAAAGAAACCGATTTCGCGTAATTTTTGCATTCTTAGTCCTGTAAATTGAAAGCAATTGTTCAATTAAGGGTGAATGATACACTAAAACAAGATTCCCAGAAACCACCCTAACTGTAGTTTTAAACACACGCTATCGTCATGCTGCTGGTCTTACGGAAATTTACTGGACTGCATATATGTGTGTTGGGCGAAATCAATTTCCTAGTAAAACAATTTGCGAGTTGATTTGACTACATCGCCCTTGTGGAGACTTATTACAGAAATGTGGATATGTGCATTTCCGAATCGTCGCAAAGTGCTGATAGCAAGAGCAGGGCAGGCAGCAGTAGTGCAAGAGCTGGGGGTCCAGGAAGCGCAGTCTCACCCCCAAAAGGTTTGATTTGTCGAAAATCCGGGCAAAATCTCTCAAAATTTGCCAAATCCTTGAGCATTTGTGCACAGATGCGTTGCCACCTCTGTTCTATTTGTGTGATCAATGAGGCTGACTGATTAAAAACGTGGTGGTGTCTATTTTGTGGTCAGCGGCAAAAGCTACGCTGAGACTAGTTTGCCATTCGAACTGTATCCAGCATTGTCCACAACGAAGCTGGGTTCGTGACACTAGCACCACGGTTTGTATAGCCGAGTGTTTAGGTTGTCGGTTCGGCTCTCACCCATTGCTGCTTTGGCTTTGCTAGTAGAAATGATACCTTTGATAGGAGCGTTTTTCACGTGTCACATGACCAATTCAACCAATAGGACTTACCTAATGACAAGATAGCTCCAGCAGTGCTTTTTCCTTTAATGGTCAAAATAGACATTGCCCAAAAAAGTCTGAATTTTACAAAAGCGTGGCCTCCAAGAAAAAGTCGCCATGATTTTTTTGTAAGAGTTCGCCACACAAAAATTTTGGAAATTCGGGCAAAAATCCTTTGCAACCCTAACATTTTGCCTGCTCCTATACCTAGGGCAGGAAGATTCATCGAAATCCAACAGCAAACCTAGAGCCTTCAATTCTAAAGAAATATCTATTGCATAAAACTGAAAACATTTTTTCATAAACAAAAAATTTCGCAGAAACTTGCATACTCGAAATATTTTTTCCCAAAAAAGATTTATAAACAAATTTCCAAAATTTGGGTCAGCGTATGGGTGACAGGTGTTTGAGGTAACACCACCCAATGCGCCCACTCTTTTCGCTCCTCCCACTTCTTTGGAAAATGGCTGTTCAAAACCTCTTCTATTACTATCGCAGAAAAAAAACACTCCATACAAACAAAGATGTAACAAAATTTGAAATAAATCCCCACCAATTGGCGATCAGAAAAAATGCCAGACAAGTAATGTAATCATGAGGGAAACTACCAAGAAAAAGTGTGTTCACATAGTGATGGGCCTTTTGCTTTGTATCTGCAGTGTGCTGTGAAGTGCGTACTACAGTACTTGCGGAAGTAGATCACACTGTCTACATAAAAAAAAAGAATATGAAATAAAAGACTATAGGTTTATGTTCAGAAAATAGTGGAGATTTGCTAAAAGCACAAAAACGGTTTTTGGTAACTGTATTTTGACATTTTAAAGTCATAAACAGTCATATAAGACTTCTTCGATTCTTCTGCCTATATTTATCCTGTTCATTGCGGTTTGCAATTTAAACAAGTAAAGCGTGTTTGTTCGTAAATCAAAACTATGAATAGTTTTCTGTCATTGTACTGCAGCGCTTGCTCTCGAAAAATTACATGGATAAATATCGTAAAGAGGTTCATACCAGTGCCGTTCAAATGTCGTTTCAGGGAGTTCTTAAAAGAACCCTTTCACCAGCTTGTGCTCGACTAGTGCTATCTGATAGAAGAGAAAAACACGGAATTATTTGTCTGTACAAAGCGCTTGACCACATCTCCAATAGTGGAATAAACTTGGCACCTGACGTTTGGAGTGAAATACAGTCATTGTACATGGAATCTGTCAAGTGGAAAATTAAGAACGAAGGAGTTATGCAAACGGCAAGTGACGTAGTAATCAACAAATAGCACGTGACGAATATTGTTACGGAAAGTAAAAATCGTCACATTATGAAATAAAAACAAAAAGCTGCAGGAAGTTTGGGCACTCATGAAAAACTTTTCAGTTGTATGGGTAAGCTATATTGTTCTATAATTGCAATTCAATTAATTGGGTCTGCTTGTTACGGTCATTATTCGTTCGCTGCTTTCCTGCCGACGAAATTCCTTAATCAGCGTGATTTCGGTGTTTGTCGTTGCAATTATTTGTTTCATGTCAGTTGCAATTATTTGTTTCATGTCATTGTTCCCTTTTTTCTTCCGTGATGACGATTCTATTCAATGCGAGAGGTTGTCGAGAGAGTTGGTTGTTGTCGCTGGTGAAAGAGTTCGTGAAAAGCTTTTGTCCGCGTAGAGAGCTTATTGCCGTGTGAATTCGTCTCGGCGTTAGTTTTTCCATTTTCCGCTTGTTCTTTGGCGTGGGTTGTTTTCTTATTAGGGTGGAGATATTCCAATATTTTTCACGAACGTGCTCGAAATATCGAAGGCGGGTGCGCTTCGCGCCCAGTGATGGACGACGATAACCTAGACACGTCGGAGTATTATAGGGATGCTCAATCTTTACGAGCCATGAGAAAGCGAAAATCGAAAACCGATTCAACTGCTGGCTCCGGTGAAATTTGCAGCAAACAGAACAAAGCCGTGGATTTGCTCCCGGTTGTTTTAGAAAGCACGACAGGCAGGGAGTTAAAAGCTTATAGCCCTGTGTTTATTCATAACTGCCTTGAAAGGTGCATAGGCTCGTAGAAGAGTTGCTCTCCGTTGAGAAATGGCAATCTGATTGTGAAATGTTGCAGTGTGCAGCAGATGACTACGCTTCTACAATGCACGAAGCTG
>JGI24158J21664_10004949_pt1 | contig 17288 bp, 10 predicted proteins | sample Ectturendosymbi3_FD_21664 | JGI IMG/M metagenome (IMG submission 21664)
ATTTTATTTTTGCATGAAATTGTTTAATGTTTGTGCCAATAAACTCTCTCTCTCTCTCTCTCTCTCTCTCTCTCTCTCTATTAGCGCAGGCACGTCGCTTTTGAGTTTTTCGCATATCCATAATTGCCATACGCTCAGGCATCATGAGTAGCAGTTCCGCTTTACACTCCAGGGAAATAAAGATGTTTTCCGCGCCAAAACGTCAATGGAAAACTATTGGGTGCTTGGGCCGTATCGGTATAGACCAGGGGTGCTCACACATTTTCAGCATGGAAGCTACTTGTACTGTAAAATAAAAAAGTCAAAATGATCTACCTACTACAAAAATGCAAAAGATATACTTATTGATAAATATATTGAGAATTATATTTACATGTATGTTGATGTACCTTGCATACCCACATGCTGAGCCCATATTGCACAACTCAACACAATTAACTATGTAGATTTTTGTCTTTACGTGACTTCACTCTAAAGACTTGCTCTGAACGGAATCATCCAGGGTTTTAATATCATGAGATATACCCACAGTACCTGTGAGATCGAGTGGCAGATCGCGATCGAGGTATTGAGCACTTATGGCATAGGCAGTGTTGGAGTGAGTAATGTTGACTTAGGTTGCATCGCTGTGTAGGTAACATTTGTTTAAACCACGTTGGTGCTTGGCTGCAAAAATGTTATGAACTCTGCAAATTGGGGATGATTTTGATATGTTTCAAGGAGAAAGAGACAAAAACCACGCTTCGTGGTGATTTGAAGTTACGCAATTAAAAAAAACTAAACCACCAGTTTTGGACAAGGTTAGGAGAGAAGTTGAAGAAGAGCTATACACGGTATAAAACATGTCCGCCCACAGCTTGATTTGCAGTCAACAAGTCTTGCCGTGGTATCTTCACTGCACATTTAAAGGTGGTCGTAGAAAAAGCACATGTACTGCACATTTCGAAATGGGTCAAAGGTTCCAAACCGTTTCCTTGTAATTTTCTAGGTAACACTGAATATTTGATGTACTGGAACTGGCCAAAACATTTTAACTGAACGAAAATTCGTGGTTGATACATATAACATTTAGTTAACTTTGATTTGCAAGAAGATCCAGACTGAAGATAAAAGATTATAGAACGGTTGTTATCAACCTGGACAATCCTCAAATTAAGCCTTGAAATGATGAAGGGCATACAAGCGTGTGCGTCGGTAGGGGGAGGCAGGGGCTATGCAACTCCTTGATTTTGAAATTTAATATTTTCCTATTACATTGTTTGTAGAAGAATGTTGATCCTGAGGTTTGAGTTGAAAAAAAGAAATTTCACCACTGTTGCCCCAGCTTGAAAACGCCCTTTTTGCTACCCCTGGAAAATCCTTCGGACGCCTGTTCCTACAAAACAACTTTTAATGTTGCGAGTTTCCAAACGCTTTAAAAAAATCTTTGCTCTTAATTCCGTTTATGCATTTTTAGCTGCTGTCGATCTACGTCAAAAAGAGGTTTGGATGTGATAGGGATGAGCTGTTTCCTTCGCTTTATACATTTGTAAGGTCTGCGTGATTTAAAAATAGTAATTTCGTCAAATTACGAACATATTCCGACTTTCTATTGAATGTTCATTTATTTATTGTAAAAAGTTTGGTAATTTATGCATTTGTCGTCGTACAGAAACCTATATAAAGATTAAATATGGAAAACATATTAAATGTTTCACATTTTTTGAAGTGATCAGAGGAAAAATTTGAACGAGAATGAACAGAACTGAAGAAATGCGTGGAAGTTGCTTCGAACCAAGGCATCAAGTATATGTTGACATGCTGACACTCGTGGAAATGTATTGGAAAAAATTCTTAAACTTTTATTGTCGGCTGCGCCCAGTCGTTTACTGTGAAATTGGGTGTACCTGTTCCACATATTTTAGGCGTATGTTGGCAAGCAAGAAGCACAAAATAGTATCAAAAACCTTTACAAACCTACTGCCCACATATTCAGAAGAAAGACGTCGAATGTTTGAATAATTTGGTATTTTTTTAAGGAAAATAATTTACAATGCGTCAAATTTTAGTTATTTATTCATTTTTTAAATTTAATTTTTATTTTACGGCAAGAGACGACAGGCCAGAGCTTGGAAGGCCATCTGCCGGTACCCGCAACAATACGATAATATCATGGTAAATGTTAATAGATAAAGATGCNAAAAGATGTTACATTGATAAATAAAGACGCAAAAAGAAATTTCATAATNGAACGTTAATTAAAAAAATGTGCNCCCAGTGCAAGAAATACGAATGGATGCAACTACGCCAAAGCTGTTGAATGAAAGTTACAAAAGACATCATATAAATGCAAAGAGAAAGGGCGTTTTCGTTCATCGTGGCCAAATAAGAGAATATGATTCCATGTAGCTTGACTGAGTGCGTTTAGGTGAGATAGCGTGAACACTTGTTCTTTTAAAAGAATATTTCTAATAGAATTTAACATAACCTGAAGCGAAGCTCTGGTTAGGTCGCATTCTAGCAAAATATGAGTCTTATAATATGAGTCTCTGGTTAGGTCGTATTCTAGCAAAATATGAGTCAAAATATGAAATCAGTGTTATCACCACGTCATCCAGTCACATTGTTCAGTTAATGTAACCAACACGTGTAGTCAGTGGCGTTACTAAAGGTTGAGCCAGGGGAGGGGCAAAGATTACCTGAAGGGGGCCCACTGGTCACCGTAGTGGGACCCACTAGCCAAAACTTAGGACAAAGTTGAGAAATGACAGTGAATCTCTGGATGTCGTGGATGTTCATACTAGACAAAAAAAAACAAAAACGAAAACACCCTGAAAAATGCAAAAAACAACAAATTACAGAATACTAAATATCAAGATGTCAACTAAAGGGGGCCCAGCTTTTATGTTTACCTTGCCGGGGTGGCGGCTTGCCCCCGTGATTTACGCCACTGCCGGTAGTGCTAATTTGTATGACATCGTCGCAAACCTTCCAGAAGGACCCCAATTAAAAAAAGCCTAGGGCCCCGAAAATCAAAATTCGCCTCTGGATAAAAGTAGTCACTTTGAAACGAAACAAGTTTGGTCCTATTGATTTGACAGATTGACAGATATAGGTAAAGAATTCCACAGTCTGGAAGCTTTTAGGAAAAGTGAACTATGAAAGAATGCGGTTCGACATGCTTGAAGTTGAATGTTGATACCATGACGCAGAGAGTGATTACTTAGGATAACGGAAGAGTTAATGGGTTAGATTGGCTTTAACATGTAGGACATGGCCCAAGAAGAAATTTGTGGAGAATAAATCAAATGTGGCAGTTTCGACGAAGGTGCAGAGGTGACATCGAGAGTTTAGAATTTTCGAGTGCGAAGTGGTTTGCATACAACCTAGGATAGTTTAGCAAGCAACAACTGTCTGCAGTATAGATATTATCGTAAATAACATCATCTTAAACAAATAGAGGTAGAATGTAGGAACGGTATGAAATTAGGAGTGCGTAACTTGGCACGGATAATAATCTAAGTTTGAACGTTCAGTCTTGCGATAGCCTTGTAAATACAATGATACTATGTGCGTATGCCAAGATAAGGAACGATAGAAAATAAGACCAAGATGCTTATGAGAGACTACCTCGGATAACAGATGGTTATCTAACAAGAGAGGTGGATAAAACGCTTGCAATTACCCAGTTAAAACGCTTGAAATTACCCAATTTTTTAATGGTGTGGCACGAAATTTTCCTACACACAAGCATGGGTGTCGGAAGAGGGACAGGAATTTGAAAATTTCAGCAAAAAAGTCTCTTTTCTTAGTTTCGAGTGGTAAAAACCAAATTCCACCACTTGTGGTCCACCCTATAAAATCGTTTGGAAAAATCCACTAGTGCTCCCCCCTGGAAAAATTCCTTCCGAAGTTCCGACGCCCATGCACACAAGCATGTAAAATTCCCCCATTTTTGTAAAAATTTGTGTTGTATTATGCCATCTGGCAACACTGTTCAATAACACCAATGCATTAAGCAATCCACATCGGGGTGACAGACTGTGCACGGTGTATTCTGCCAAACAATTACGAAATCCTGCCAAATTAACTGCCAAATTACAAATCATATATTAGAAATAATATCGACAAAATACTGCCAAGAGCCTGCAACATTTTTCATTAAACGATTTACTTTAACACTGAACCCAATACTAACTGTGCTACTTAAACTTACGATATTTAGGAAAAATTCGAAATTAAACGTGAGGGGGAAGGCNCCCCAGAAATACAAGTGGGTGGGCCTAGGCCTATGCGGCTCCCCGGTTCCCCCACCTATGCTAATAACCCTGATTAAACCGTATTGCAGCTTGTGAAAAGCTACAACATGCTATCCTGGACTTCGACCCTGGCTCGTTCGGCTGGAAGCGACCGCGAGGGGCCCCATGCACCCGTTGGTTCGACGTGGTCAAACGCGATCTTGACCAGCTCGGCCTCGATCCAGCCGCAATTGAACCCCTCGCGCAGGATCGTGATAAATGGCGGGCTCTGGTGAATCTGGTTGGCTCAATGCACAACGAGCCGACGGGCGGCGTGCACGAGACACGATGATGACCGGGTTCTGTGTCACCCGCGAAAGTCGATAGCGAAGTAGAAAAAGAATCACCTATTGGCTTATTTTTATCAACCATGCTATCTATTTGTTGTATTGTCTTAGAACGCGCCGTCCGATGTTGAAAGGTGCGACCCTTTAACTTCTCATGGCCCGCTGATGGGGCCTTCTCTCTGAGGAGTTCGCCCACCACTGACCTAATAGAAGGACTGTAGATCAAAAGCTTTGGGCGAAGGGTTGCAGCGAGGAGATATTTATCAGCCAGTGAAAAGACAAATGTCTCAAAATTTGGTCTTTGCCGCTCAAAGCTTTGCCATAAGATTGCCGGCACTCCCAGACCCGTAGCCAAGGGAAGCATTCGGGGGCACTGTCCCCGAATTTTTGTTTCCCCCAATTTTGTTGTACCCACAAAAATTTGTTTTAAGCATATATTATAAACAAAAACCTTTCACCCCTAAAAATGTATTTTGCCCAAGCCCATAACCAGCTTGGGACACCAGGGGGACGATGAGTTTTCTGAGAGGGGCCCAAATTTTTCAAACTATAGCCAGCACCTTTTTCCAGAGGGGAAAAAGTGTTTCCAGGGGAGACGAATCCCCCTGCGCCCCCCCTGTTTACGAGCCTGATTCCCCTCCTTTTCTCCGAAACCTGGCTACGTGCCTGGGCACTCCCCGGCAAAACAGAAAGCAAGCCGCACCTGGATAAGTATTTTAAGCACGAGGACCCACTAGCGACATCAAGAGCGTGATCCTAGGCGACGTAACCCAAAAAATACCGCAAAATGATGTGCTGTTAAAAGCGTGCAACGAATAGGCTGCACCCACGCTTGCCGCCACCATAATCTCTGATCTAAGTCAACATTTTTCAAATAGATTTCATGTAAATTTTTATGAAGTTTGTGTTTCCGTCGGCCAGCCACGCGTTGGTTGGGTTGTTGGGAGGAGCCCAAGTAGCCTACCTGTCATGTTTTCAGGTAAAAGGTCACAAACGTCACATGCTAAATCTTACGCTGATTTATTGGTGCAATATTGAGCAGGGGGCATGAAATATTCTGCTGTGCTGTTGTTGTTGTTTGTATAATGATGGCGTTTATACGCATTTTAAAATCTTAAGTTGGCTATTTCAGAATGACGAAACAAAAAAGAGACTAATTGAGAGTATTTTTGACCTGATTGAAGGAGGCTACAGGCCAAAACGCTGAAGCACTTTAGACCGACACCGTGTGGTTTGGCTTCGTGAAAAATCTAATGCAAGAAATATAGGGTAAAATTAAAAACTGTGAAAAAGGAAGAATCATTTGGTCTTAGCCACTAGAAAAATTAGCCTCTGGCCACTAGAAAAAAGCAGGAAAAAGAAAGTCGTAAAATGAAACCTGCAAAAAGCAGAAACGAAATTACTTTAAAACCTACGCGTCCCAGTTGCAAAATTCAAATAACCTACAATCAGAGTTACCATAATCCTGAACCGAAAAATAAGCACGTATCGAGTAAAACATGTTTTATGTAACTCACAGCAGGCCCATAGCCAGGTTTTAAGGTTTGGGGGAAAAAAAATAAATTTTTAAGGGGCAAGATGTTTGTTTTTATTAGATGGGAAAATAGATTTTTCTGGACACAACAAAATTTTGTGTGGGGCACAAAAAGGAATTTGGGCGGCACTGTCCCCGAATGCTCCCGTTGCTATAGGCATGACCCGCAGTGTTGATGGATATTAACGTACGCAACAGATGGCGCCTGGATGAAGTTTTGTGATGTCATATAGAAGTTACAGAATATAACTAAGTCTATACAATATGATTAATTGAAAGAAAATCTTTCAGAGCCAAGAACCAGACACCGAATGTTACCAGAGTATGTAACTCGCCAACTGAGAGGGTATTTTCAACTCTTATTTAAACGATGTTCAGTATGTATCTTTTCATTATTCAATCATTATTCTTTTTGGAAAAACATTACTCAAACTCTTGTTCATTATTCAAACAAATCATGAAAACTGAAAAGTTCAAACAGAAATCAAAGCATTCCGGTTTGAGGGAGGACTTGTTACAGCCCTCCGACAATCGCTATCAATTTCAATTACTTTAGTTATGAACATGAAAATGCTTTAGAATGAAAAGAAAATGATGCGTTATAGTGTGACATCAGATCTAAAAATTACGCACACAACTAAAAAGTAAGCAAAACTCTTTGAAATAAGCACATTGCTATTTACTAAGACATTTCTCTTTAAAATAAACACAAATCTTAGAAATAAGCACTATCTCTGCGTGCTGTCTAAGCCAGGCTCGAGGTGTGCACAGGTACTGCAATGACATTCTCAGAAAAGATTCTCTCACTGCCCCACTCCAGAGAAGTCATGTAACACTTAACCTACCTGAAGCTCCCCGCTGGTACAGACCCATGTGCAGCTTAAGGCTTACTTTTGTAAACAGATTTGCAGTAACACTGTTTGAAAGAAAGTCATGTTTGTTTAAAATCATTGAGGAGATTAAACGGTCCACAAAGAACTGACCAGTACAGGTTTTACTTATATGCAGCTGGTATTCGGCTCATTCTCGTTTTTTTCACCCGCTGTTGAAACGTAAACCTTTCACGAACTTCGAGATACATTGAAACGAGCATTAAGTGAAACACGCACGTTTCACAAAGCGGCCAAACCCCGTTTTTTATCTGACAAGCACACGAAAGCTTCAAGCGAGCAGTGATTGCAACACTCGACAGTAATTACGTGACAGTTACCGAAAGTCCCGTGGGCGCTGCTGCGTCCAACCTGCGATGAACCAACGCAACAGTTCGCACCGTGGCCAGTGTACTCAGACATAAAAAATTGACGATGGTGTCATGCTAATCTTTTGTCAGCTTGAACGAAATCGCGCCGCACTGTAACCGCCGGAGGGCGTCGGAAGGATTTTTTGCGGGGAGAAGCCAATAGTGGATTTTTTCAGGGGGCAAAAGTGGTGAAATTTAATTTAACGGCTCGAAACTACGAAAACAACTTTTTTTCTAAAGCGTTTACAGATAAATTTAAAATTTTACGGTAAAATCCGTAAAAAGGGGTAATCGTGAAATGTACTTGATTTGCATAAACGCGTTGTTTTACAACGTGCGTGCCCAGAAATAAATTATCAACTTTAAAATTTAAATCTATTAAATTTGAAATTTAAAAGCCTGTTGGTCAAGTTACTAGAGTTTAAGATTATTCTTTTTGTGCATAATAGTGCAACTCACTTTATGTTCAGCAATGAAAACCGTGTCTAATTCATATTTCAAGCTTATTTACCTGAACTGGTTTTCAAATGTTTTTATTAGTTTCTTTCATGCAGCGTAGTTTTCTTTTCGTATTTTCTTTCATGCTGCATTTACTTCGACTGACGTGACTGGGTCAGCGATAGCAAGGAATACTCTCATATTAGTCACAAAATTCACTGCTGCTTACATTTCGGAGAAACGCATGTGATGAAAACAAACGCCACCGTCACGTGCATCTCCGATCCAACGAGACAAAGTGGACTGTTGTTAAACTTATATTCTGTTTACGTCAAAAGTTTCGAAAAGCAAAGAGGGACGACTATCAACAGCAATCGATTCTGTCCAGGTTCACGGACGTCGGAAGGGTTTTGTCCATTTTGGCCATGGGGAGCGGAGGGACAATAGTGGATTTTTCTAGGAGTAGCCAAAAATAGTTTTCCAGGGAAGGGCCAAAAGTGATGAAATTTGATTTTACCTTTTCAAAACCAAGTAAACAACCTTTTTTTGCTAACAATTTCACAGAGAAATGTCAAACTTCAAAACCCAGGGGGTCAAGGCCTCCCCCGCCTTTTTACTTTCACCCGACGCCAGTGCGCAGGTTTCAAAGCATTTTTCCAAAGCATTCCTTCACCTGATATTTGTCTCACACTTTCTCTACAGTGTCGCGTTTACATTCACTATTCAAGGGTTTAACTTTAAATTCAAAATCTGTTCCACAGTAATGAGACAATGAGAAAAAGCGTTGAACTTATATCCAAGGCGTTGGAACCGTCGCGAAATCAGTTCAAAGCTCCTTTTCTCTGCAAAACCAACTGATGTATAGCTTCTATTTAATCCATTTTCCGAATTATTATTGTGTGGAGATTGTACTTCTTGGAGAACCTTGTTCGTTCAAAAACTGAAAGAAATGAAAAATGCCCCTTGCTGTGTTCATGAAGTTGCCAACCTGCCAATGGTGAACTAACGCAAACATGATTTCGTGTGTTTGAAATCGTTATCAGTAATTCGTTTTCTTAAAATTGTCAACTGTGAGGCACAAGAAATTCAGCTGTAGCTTATTTTGTTGAAGTGAAAATAGATGAAGCCTTGCAAGTATCGTGTTGTCCAGTTGCACGTTTTGCCGTTTGTTATTTGCAACGATTTCAACCAAAATTCTTGGTCAAAATTAGAAGTTGGACAAATATCGTGTAGTGGCATTTTTATAGCACTGCAGTGCTATGGATCTTTACAGTGAGCACTAAATCTGGTGAACATGACTTAGCTGAAAACAACGTAGATTGAACCAACTTGACAAATCTTTTCAAAGGATTTTGAAAAAAAACACTGGTTTACACTCACTTTTTGCTGTAGCTAAACATAAATTGCCTTGGTTACTAACAGTTCAATCCCTTTTGTTACATTAACTCAGCCGCTAGCCGCGCGCGCCAGTGATTTGCACAGTTGTATGAAAAAAAATGAAATAAAGTTTACAAAGCGCACTTTCAGCTTATGTTTTCTGCTTGGTTTGCGCTCTTGTGAATCTTTTGCTTAAGTTTGATCGCGATAGCAGTGAATGACGTCAAACAATTGTTTCACTGAGAGAAGTATGTTTGTTTGGAAAGATTCGCCCCTAAAGTGGGTTGCTATGTCCTTTGGTTGACCTCGTGAAGCTCTAGATAACACGCGGACTGTGATGTTTTTGCAAAAGCTGGACGATTTCGACATTCCGTACCTTCTAAAATACACAAAATAGATTCACTGTGTTACAGGCAGATGTTGCTCTTCAAGATAGAATCCCTGCAAAATACAGCTTACCATCAACGCTTTCTTAGCATGTTTCCTGCTCTGCTCCGAATTCCGTTAAATGACATTAACCTTAATTTTAACAAATTACCTCCTTCTGGCGTAATGCCCAATGAATAAGTTGTAGATCACGTCGGGCAAACGCATCAAAATCAAAAGCGCGGCAATGTTTATTCAAGCAAAACCAACATTGCAAAATATTCACGATCTCTCACCAGAAACAGGAAAGTCGTTGTTGCGATGCACGTCCGCGAAAAGAACGTCGGGATCACCGTCATATTCCAGCTGTTTCGTTTGCGAGGATTTTTAATGGAAAAGCAACAGAGAACGCAACACTCACTACCTTACGTTGAAGTCCAAGATTTGCAACGGTTTGCTTTCGGAACACCAGCCTTCGGGTATTTATACTGAATAGGTTCCACGGAGTCTTTTTTCACCTTTCCGCGGAATGCGCCTGGTTTGTACATATTAAACAAGTGCAAGCATCAGACACAATATTCCATCCCACACAGTTAATCTGTTAATCATTGCAGGCGGTTCGGTTTGAAACTTATTGCGTTCAGGAGAAATACCATGTCGACACGTATTAATAAGTAAAGCATACCTGAAAGGGTAGGGTTGGGAGAAACAACCTTTCAAATTTTAGCAACCTCTCCTGCAAGCTGCAGGTGGGAGCTTAACGTGATTTAGCTTGCACATTTGAAAGCTCTCGAAAAACTTGCACACACTATGTTTTCCTGTTGTTTCGCGACATAGAAACTGTCATGCTATTTCTTTTTCGGGCGTTTGAGTGATTTTCGATTCCTTCACCACCAAAATTGCTTTTTGGTTTATTCAAAAGGTGGAGATTATCGCTGTCTGCAGTAGATTAAATCAAATATCAACTATTATCAAATGTTTTGCACAATAGAATGCAGTGCACTAAAATAAGGGCATTTAAATCTTCATAGCACGGGTCGTATTCTTTCACAAAAGCACAACAGCTTTGATGTATTTAATGTCGCACCTCGAGAAATTCTGAAACAGTCCCACGCAGCTAGCTCAAGATACGCAATTCGAAAAGCTCGGTATTTGCTCTCGAATGCTTTTGCCAGTTTACTGCACATTCAACGAAAAACAAAAAAAATGTCGGCCAGTTACTTACCTTACATGCCATCCAGTGCGCAAGCCAAAAAGAAACAGTACAATTGTAACAGAACTTCTGACTTGAGTCCACTGCTGATCAAATTAATAAAGAGTGAGATAAATGGAAAATCTTGTGAAAGATAATTATTTATTTGCCGCGTAACTATCAGTAGCAGGGGTGGCCAAACCACGGCTCGCCGAGCAGTTTAATCCGGCCCGCCAAATACCTTGCACATTTTTTCAAGCACCACGTTTCCGACTGTGGACAGCAGTGCAACAGCAGTAATGGCTGCTGCCCGAATAAAGAAAAGTGTAAACAAAATGGTGCGATTTTGTTGTTGTTTTGTAGTGCAATACATTTCAACGATCCATTTTTGCATAGATTTTTAAACATATAAATTCAAAAGTTTCATTATTTCTAACTCCTACTGATGCGTGTGAAATCCAACTTCTCATCAAAAGCTTTAGAATGAAATCTAATAATTCTCTCAATGACATTCCATCCAAATTTTCGAACAAAACTGGTTGCATTGTGTCAGAATGGCTATCCAAGTTCTTCAACAAATGCATGGCTACTGGTGAACTCCCAGCTCCTGGAAAATTGCCCACATCACTCCAATGCATAACGTTCATAGTGGAAGATTCCTCATCTGAATATAGACCAATCCCTGTTCTCCCAGTATTGTCAAAGCTATTTGAAAAATCTCTTTATCACAGAGTATAGTCTTATTTGACAGAACACAATCTAATGGTAAAAGACAACGTGGTTTTAGAGAAAATCACTCAACAGACCTAGCCATTACAACTATTTATGATGAACTGCTGAGAAACGTTGATGATAACATGTTCCTTGTTTCTACACCTATCAAAAGCATTTGACTGCTGTCTTGTGATCATGAAATTTTCCTTGACAAACTTTATCACTCTGGTGTCAGAAGTGTTTCTTATCAACTATTCTCAAATGTTTTGCACAATAGAATGCAGTTCACTAAACTAAGGGCATTTAAATCTTCACACATCTTGCGGAATCCCTCAGGGTAGTGTTATTTCGCCTTTGCGTTTCCTTATTTACATTAACGATCTCACAAAAATTTCCTCTTTTCATACTATAGTACTTTATTTGCTAATGTTAACCTTCATATGTCAAATTCCTGTTTTAATGTTCTACGAACAACTGTTAACCTTTAACAATGTAAAATTGACAACTGGCTGAGAGCCAACAAGCTTTCTCCTAACTACAATAAGACTAATTTCATGCTATTAAATTCTCAAAAACACAATCCTACTTCATTTAAAGTTATTATATATAACCATAGCATTTCCCCCAAAGATAACCTAAAATACCTAGGTGTTCTTGACAATAAGTTAAGCTGGAAGCCGCATGTGCAAAAGGTGAAAACTTAACCATCAAGAGCTCGTGGAGTTCTATCCAAGCTTAAACATTATACAACACCACCTCTATTGAAAGTTGTCTATAACTCATTAATCCATCCCTATCTTAATTACTCAATCCTTAATTGGGGACGTGCTTTAAACGCAACCATTCAACCTCTCAAGCTCCAAAACAAAGCTATAAAACTAATAAGACCAACTAAGCAGACATCACTGGAAGAACCTTTCCAGCATTTAAACATCTTATGCCTTCCCAAACTTATACTTTATCTGAAGGCAAATTCATGCACTCTTATCACAAAAAACTGCTTCCAAACCATTTTGATGACTATTTTATTCCAATCAGCTTAAATCAATCTCACTCCACAAGACTATCAATTCTAACAACCTGTTTTTACCTGGAGTTAACTCTTCCCCAGGAAAATGTTCTCTTACAACATTTGTTGGCCCTGAAGTTTGGTCTTCAATACCAAGCGATATTGAGTCTTCAACTACTTCTACCTTCAAATGGAAACTTACGAAATGCCTTCTACATGAAAAAGATATCCAATTATGAAATGTAGCAACATTTCACTTATCCTGAACAAACAACTGTGAATTCTAACATTTTGTAATTCTGTTTATTTTTATCTATATTTACCTTTTCGTCTTTTTTCTTTCCTGTGCACATCCCATTCTTTTCGGCATGAAAGTGCACCCCGTAGTTTTTTTTTATCTATTTTTCGTTGTTACCTCACTAATTAGTGTTTGTTACTCTTTTCGTTTTTTTTTCAATTTTTATATTTTGTACATATTCCTAACCACACCAAATTCCTTCAACTAAATTCGATCCGCACAGCTGTGTAAATACACATGTGTTTTCATCTGCACATTTTCTTCACCTTGTTCTGCATTTGCATGTTTTCCTAATCGTGCCTATTTGATCACCAACTGTTGTTTTTCAACCCTTTTCAAAAAGTGATAAACAGGGTTGGTTGACTAAATGACCGCCATGGTCCTTCACCAATCCTATATAACACAGCACTCCACTTTGTTTACACTGTCCAGCCATTATGCCATTGTATTTTCGTTTTCTCTAATGTTCCCTGATGTGTGGTTTACCAAGCGTGAGATGGCTTGTTGTAGTGTTTCTGCGTGTTGGCTGAGTCATATGAAACAATAAGCCATTACCATTACGTAAATCGCACTGTATGCGGCCTTCCAGTCACCAGGCAGTCGCGAATTCGGCCCTCGGGTCAAAACGTTTGGTCATCCCTAATCTGTGGACATCACAGCAAATTTCCTCAAATCTGAAACATATGATGGCGGAGATTCGGCAGAAAGAATTAAAAATGGAAAAACACAGGTCTCTTGTTTCCGGGCATGGCGCCCGGTTTGCAAATTCCCAAAATTTTGGGCATTTGCTCGGAAAGTTTCTGCATTAACATGCAAATGAAGCTGGGTTGTTATCCTTGAAATATTCCTCAGAATAGATTTGCTCTAACATTTGGGAAGCTAGAAAAACCATTGGTTGATAACCTCTTTTTTCATAAAAAAAATTGTACTTGTTATTCTCTCTTCTGAACGCTGTGTTGTCAGTGGTAGGCTGCATTGCGCAGTTTGAAAATCTGGCCTGTTTTAAATCTGGTGAAATTTTGGCGATAAATTGCCAGCAAAGTTTGGCGATAAATTGCAATAAATTTTATTCTTGCGACGTAATTTTGAGTTTCTCAGTTGTTTGAAGTTTGTGTTTTTTCATATTTTTGTGCGTTATGCATCATCCCACTGGGATTTTGATAGGTATTGATCAGCAGTCCTTACAGTTTTAACGCCTTAATAACCCCAAGTCAAATTTTCGTCAATATGGATATCCCTTTTCAACAAATTTTAATAACGAAAAATTGTAAGAAATAAAACAGAACAGGTAAAGAAATATTCATTACAGTAGTCAGGAAAAAGGCCAGTACAAAAGCTGCATCACATTCATCAGCACCAATCTTCTTCGTTTGGGTACAATGTTGCTTGATTGCTAGAATAAATGTAACGATTGAGTGTTAATGCGCTGTTGAATACCCCAACATCTAATTCTAATCTCAATACCCCCAGGGGTACTGAGGCAAACGTCAAGAACCCCTGGTATAGATATACTCTGTGCAGAGGAGCAACATGTTCAAGTCACTCTGTTTCAGCTTTTCAGACTATACGAAGTCAACAGGTTCAAGGTCTTCACTGGCGTCGGGCAATGCTCTGCAGCCGCGTGACATCGCCGCGAAGCTCCTTGAAGAAACATCTGCTTTCCCGTTCTCAAAAAGACAAAGTTCAAAATTGCCGGGTGCAGCAAAAACAGCAACTGAAGGTGGTAAAAGAAACATATGCAGAAAATGGCAGAGTCTGTTTGCTGTGAGCTGTTTGTGCGCCGCACCATAAGACGACCTCAGACACTCCGCCACCAGAAAATCGTTTTCGAGTCCTTGTCGCGAGGAGTCCAAGTAAAAAGGAGATTTAATTGATTCTGCAAATCTCGCTTGGTTTGTAATTGCACTTTGTTACACAGCTTTGACATTTTTTTGACACGTTCTGGAATTTTCTAAGAAACACAAACCTTTCAGAAACAACAATTTTTTTGCAAAACACGTGTAACGGGGAAAAAGACATAGGCTGAGGGCATTGCGAATTCACTGCATAAAACCAGTTTAAGAAAAATTTTACGTTACGTTTTTGTTTCAAGGTTTGCTATCTTTCCTCTAAATCAAAATTTTTATTGTATACTATTTCTGTTCTTTTCAGGCAAGTAATATGTTGTTATCTATAGAATTTATCAAATTGAAAATGCAACCTTCATCAGAATTACAAGGATTTTTTCGGGAGAGCTGGTTTACATTTTGGAAGAAAATTTATCAAACTTTTCATTTAAAACAATGATTGTAATCAGTTGCATGAAACTGCTCTTTGTTGTTTGGCGATATTGCGCAACACGTACTCAAACATGTCCAACCGCCTCATATGAAATTCAACCCATTAGATACCAGCTGAAGTGATAAAGACCAAGTTACATGCAACTGTTGAAGTATCTGACGCAGGTATATCAACCGCATTACACAGATACCACTTGAAGTGAGGAGGAGAAACCTCGAGACAGACATTGTCGCCCAACTCTCATGGGCGCGTATTAATCTCCGCGGTTTGAAACAGCTGCGTCAGACGCTTTAACAGTTGCATATTTCATATCAATTCTGCTCTTGCGCTCACTGTCCTTTGAAGATGTTTGCTTAATAAGGAATCTGTCTGTCAAGAAAAATTGCAATGACGGTGAAAGTTGGATTTTGTGGATTTGTTATAAAAAAATTTATGTTTCTCGTCCGCAGTGCGGTGTGCGACCCGTAGGTAATTATAGACTGCAAACCACTCAAAAAACGTTTCTCAGATGAACTTTCTTGCATTGCGAAACTTTTGCTGATAGCAAAAAGTTTCGCAATGCAAGAAATGTTTGTGCATCTGTACTCAAACGAGATTAAATAAGCGCTTATCTGGGAAAATTGTAAGCTTCTTATTACAAATGATAAGGTTGACACTTTGCCTTGTGACATTGACGCTGTGGAAAGTGTATGCTGTTGAAAAAAAGTAATTTTAAAGATTCTTTCCTGATTGCAGAGGGACATTTTTGCAGAAAGTTGCTCAATTTGTAAATGAACAAACGTGTTCGAAATTCGACAATAAAATTCGTCAAGAACAAGTATTTTTGAAACGGAGTTAAACCTGAAAGTCTTGTAAAACAGTTGTGTAGAAGGCAGCAATGCAAAATCGATTTTGTTGAAAATGAAAGCATGCGTTATCGAAATGATCCATGCGATTTCGTTTAATTTATTTTTGTTCCTATTGTTGCTTCCTTAAGCACTTGATTTTTTTACCATAAGTTTGCTGATAGATTATCGGAAAATAGCTCTTTATTACGTCTGCATAAAAGCCATGTCATCATATATGATGAACAAACAAGTTGCTGCCATGTTTTACTTCTAGCTGCGAAACGTTTGCAGCCATCTTTAAAAAAAATGGGTTTTCGTTTCTCGATGCATCGATGAATAAGGTGGTTCAAACTACAGTACCTCATCAAAGTTTTACTCTCTTCAGAGACCAAACAAGTTTACTGGCGCGCATACTATACCAGACCCACAGCCACGGTGGGGTAAATCGGGACAGTGCCCCTCATTTTTTGTGCTCTTTGGGTTGTGACCACGTATGTTTTTATTACATTTATGAAACATATAATAAAAACAAAAATCTTTCCCCCTTAAAAGTACATTTCTCCCCAAACCATAAAACCTGGTTACGGGCCTTCAAAAACCAAAACAACACGAAAGATGTTTTCGCTGTGCCATGAATGAGCACAGTTATTCTTAAAAAAACATGTTGAATACTGCACTGTTTCCGCTTAACGCATCATTCACACCGCCTGATATGAAATTCATGAAATTCACATCTCTCTTTTTTAGATTGTATTCTTATCAACAGTTTCTAAAAGACAAGTTGAGGTTAACATCTGGATCTGTGAAGAACACGCTTTAGGCTCACGCTTTCAAAAGATTCAAAGCTTTTGAAATTTTTCAGTAATTTTTTTTACCCTGGTAAAGTTTGTTAACACATGTTTTATCGAAATTTTCGGACTTAAAACGACTAATGGGAAACGCATTTGTCTTTGGTGGCTCTAACTCAACGACTAGATGTGGTGACCCACGCGTCGGAAGCATGTTTACAGGGGAGGGTCAACAGTGGATTTTTCCAGAGGTGGTCAAAAGGATTTTTCCTGGGGCGCCAAAGGTGGTGGGATTTAATTTTACCCACTCGAAACTAAAATAAAACTTTTTTTGCTGAGCATTGAGTAGAAAAATATCACATTTCAAAATCCAGGGGGGGCCCTTGCCCCCTACCACCCCCTTCCGGCGCCAATGGTGATGACCTGCGCCTCGACAGCCGTCAAAGCCAGATTTCAATATTTTCTATAACCAATCCAAGAACGCATTTAGTCAATAACGAAAGCTCAGTTTCAAAGTTTGAGCAACCTTAAACAGAGCAACCATGCCTCGATGAAGTTAGGCTGCGGCAAACAGTGTTTTATGAGAAAAATATGTTCACTATATTATGACACGTATTTAGCTGTCACGTGAATTTCGAGATGTTTTGCATCAGTTAGATTA